>Ga0207665_10001969_pt1 | contig 13828 bp, 13 predicted proteins | sample LARL112metaG_FD_184351 | JGI IMG/M metagenome (GOLD analysis project Ga0207665, IMG submission 184351) | Corn, switchgrass and miscanthus rhizosphere microbial communities from Kellogg Biological Station, Michigan, USA - LAR L11-2 metaG... | ecosystem: Host-associated > Plants > Roots >...
TGATGCGATCGCACAGCGTCAACATCCTGAAATGAAACCGCAATCGATCTTCGCGCGCGCCGGCGCCCGGATTGGCAAGCCCGAGCTGCAACGGAATATCTGTCCGCATGCCCAGTTCGCGCCGCAGCGCTTCCTGCCGCTCGATCTGCGAATGCTGAAACTTATTCAAATTGAAGAGATCCGGCGGCGAAGCAGCGCGCTCGCGCCTTTCAAACCTTAATCCCGACATCGAAGTCCTGAGCTTTGAAACCCAGCTTACCAGCGCCAATGCGCTCGAACTTTTCAAGGACTTTGACATTATCGTCGACGGTACCGATAATTTCCCCACTCGTTACCTCGTGAATGATGCATGCATCCTGCTCGGTAAGCCTAACGTCTACGGTTCGATCTTCCGGTTCGAAGGGCAGGCCACCGTTTTCGGTATGCCTGATGGCCCCTGCTACCGCTGCCTGTATCCGGAGCCGCCTCCGCCAGGCTTGGTTCCTTCTTGCGCTGAAGGCGGCGTGCTCGGCGTGCTGCCCGGAATCGTTGGTTCCATTCAAGCGATGGAAACCATCAAATTGATTCTTGGCGCAGGTGATAGCCTTGCCGGCCGTTTGTTGCTCTTCGATGCGCTCGGCATGAAGTTCCGTGAACTGAAGCTGCGCAAGAATCCCGATTGCCCGATGTGCGGAAAAAATCGCACCATCCACCAGTTGATTGATTACTACGAATTCTGCGGCGTGCGTGGAGAAGAAGCTCCTGCACCTGATCTGCAGGTTCCGGAAATGCTTCCGCGCGAATTGAAAGCACGCCTCGATCGCGGCGATGATCTCTACATTCTCGATGTGCGCGAACCGCACGAATATCAGATCTGCAATATCAAAGGACATTTGCTACCGCTTGGCGAATTGCCGCGCCGCGTGCACGAGCTCGATTCTTCCCAGGAAATTGTCGCGCACTGTCGCAGCGGCAAACGTTCCGCCGAAGCCGTCGACTTTCTGCGCAAGGCCGGCTTCCGAAAAATTCACAATCTCAAAGGCGGAATTCTCGCCTGGTCGGATGAAGTCGATCCGAGCGTTCCCAAATATTAATCATCGCGCTTCGCTCACAAGCGTTCATCACGATGCAAGTCCAAAGCAGCGGGCAAACTCTCGCTATCGTGGTTCGCTCTTTCTCAACGCTTCAGTTATGATTTTTTCTACGCCACTGCTCGTGGCCCGGAGACGCAATGCCCTCGACAAAAATAACCATCAACAATAACGGATCGATTCGGGTCGAAGGCGATTTCGAAATCGTCGATCCCCAGGGCAACGCCTTCGGACTTGCTGGACGCACCACGATCGGCTTGTGCCGCTGCGGGCAATCCAAAAACAAGCCGTTTTGCGATGGTTCTCACAACGTCTCAGGATTTAACGACAACGTAGTCGCACGCGACCTGCCCGCCCCAAAACCCAAAATCTAGCTCTTCTGGTGCTCCAAAATGGGTGAGACTGTCTCAGACTGAGACAGAATTCCCAGGTGTGTTCAAAAGTGTCCAAAGCCCACCTAACTCTAACGGAACAAAACCTTTACTTGGTAGAGGCTTGAGAATTCGCCTTTTCTCACTGTCTCGCACCTGCGATGCATAACCGATGCCACGATTCACTTTGCATGTAAGCCTATTATTGTCAACCAATTACAAATTTCAATGGATCTACAATTACGGTCATTCGCGTGCATTTGTCCGTGCTCATCGGGTTTCGCAGGCAATTGGGGGTTTTTGTGGTTGTTTGGTCCAGGATCGTCGGGAACCTGAAAAAGCGGCCAGCTCTGCCGTGGAGCGGCTGCGTGGCGCTCTCCGCAATTTTATTTCTTACGGGTCTTTCTTACCTGCGCAACGCTGGCGTTTCCGAAAGCTATCAAACCTATCTTTACGTAGAGGTTGGCGGCACGCTTTTAAGTTTTTGTTATGCAGCGAATGCTTTGGTGCGTTTCCGCGGAACCCACGATCGCACGGCACTGATTCTTTCCTTCGGGTTCGTGTTGTCCGGCTTGATTGAAACCGTCGGCTATTTCCACTTCAACGAGATTCTACACTTTGGCGGTTCCGGGCTTCATACTCCGGTGGGCTGGATGGTCAGCAGAACGCTGCTTGCCGTTCTGTTGCTTGCGGCGATCGGCGTGGAGAAATTTACCCCCACAGCGCGCCAGCCAAGCAAAGAGATCGCCATCGCGCTGCTCGTCGTCGCTCTCGCCGCCTATGCCACCAGTGCGGCATTCCTGGCTGCGCCGTCGGCTCCCCTTGCGCACCCCACGCATTTGCTGTCGCGCGTCTGGGATTTGCTTCCTGCATCGCTTTTTCTTGCCGCCGCGATTGCCTTCTTTGTGCGCATCAAGAAAGACCCGAAGTCCGCATCGGTTCTTGATTATTCGTTGTTTGTCGTAGCTTCTTTGAACGTGGTGTGCCACGTCGCCGCCGCATTTTCGCGTCACCTTCTGGATGGCCCTTTTTTCCTGGCCGAACTCAGCAAAACCGCCAGCTATGTGGTCATGCTTTTTGGAGCGCTTTTAGATCAGGCGCGGCTGTTCGATCAGGTTCGCACGCTTGCGGTCAGCGACTCATTGACCGGGCTTGCCAATTACCGTCGCCTGCTAAGCGTAATGGAAGCCGAACTCGATCGTTCGCGCCGCACGCAACGTCCTTTCAGCGTGGTCCTGTTTGACATGGATGGTCTGAAAGCCATCAACGATCAGTATGGCCACTTGACCGGCAGCCGCGCTCTGGTTCGTCTCGGCAAAATTCTGCGCAATCATTGCCGTGCCATCGATACTGCGGCGCGCTATGGCGGAGACGAATTTGCCATCGTCTTCCCCGAAGCGGATTCAAATATCGCCACCCGCATCGTCAACCGCATCCACGAAAAAATGTCTTGCGATGGGGAAGCGCCGGCTCTTTCCGCCAGCGCTGGCACCGCCAGCTTTCCCGAAGACGGCGACAGCCCGGAAAAGTTGCTGGCCGCCGCGGACCGCGCGCTGTATCGCATGAAGCACCACACCGGCAGCAGCATTGAAAATCTTTCACGCATCGCCGCGTGTCTCTGAGGGTATGGATTAGCCAATGCCAAAATTTGCGAGCCAATTCCATCCCTACAATCGCGCTGAGCGCCGTATCCCCATGGAAATTGGTGTGTACCTCGAAGGCAACCGGCAGGCGCCGGGCGCCGAATCTACATTTACGGAAAATGTCAGCGAACGCGGCGCACGCGTGGTCAGCTCGCGGCGCTGGGAGCCTAACGACCGGCTCACTCTAAGTTCGCGTTCCGGAGAGTTTCGTTCCTCGGCCCGAGTGGCTTACTGCCAACCGATGCAAGGCGACGGCTTTGCCGTCGGCGTGGAGTTCCTCGAGCCGCAAGGACGATGGGTTGTTCAAAATGCCAGATAGCTTGGCCGAACGGCATAGCGGAAAGGAGGGGAACTGACGGAACAGGTGAAAGCAGAATACTAGCGCAAATTAAAAAGATTGAAGCGCCGAGCGGATTGAGAAGGAACCGCTCGGCGCTTCTTTTTTTGCTGCATTAAAAATCCATTGCCTTCGAATTTCTACCTTCTTTTACAAATCTCCAAGTTGCAGTTCCACGTCCGAGTTTGTCCACGCTGCTTGAAACTGCCGTTCTACCCACGTTGCATTGGCCTCGTCGTGCTGCGCGGAAAGACATTCCTTTAATCCGAACAGCGAACGGGGATTGCGAGGATTGCGTCGCAGGTCTTCCCGAAAACCGCCTCTGCTTCTTTCGCTTTCCCGTTGACAAGTAGCGCCGCGCCAAGTGATTCGCGCACCGGGTAATACTCGTCCGGCGGCTCATCGTAATTCAACTTGTCTAGTGCGACGACTGCAGACCTCCAATGCTGAATCGCCACGTCCGGCTTGCCGGCGGCAGCAGCCCCACGCGCGGCCAACACCTCCTTCGCTACCGCAAGCACCGCGTCCGCGCCGTTCATTTCCGCAAACCTGGTATTTGGCGGCAGAGCGGCGGCTTCTGTCGCAAAAATCGCGCCCTCGGCCTCGGCGCGGACTCAGGCAGGCACCTGGTGTAGAGCCGCATTGTCTCGTCCCTCAGCGTTGTATTTATCCGTCATTCCGAACGGAGCGAAGCGCAGTGAGCCTGCCTGCCGCAGGCAGGGAATCTCTCTTTGTTTTGCGTAGGAAAACTCTATCGCCTAAGTCTCACGCGGAAACCTCGCGGTAGAGTCGAATCGTCTCATCCACCATTCGCTCAGCCGAAAATACTCTTTCGACCTTCTCCCGTCCCGCCGCACCTAATTGCGCCGCCAGCGGCTTGTCCTGAAACAGGCTTCGAATCGCGGACGCGAGCGCGTCCGGATTTCGCGGTTCAACCTGCAATGCATTCTTTCCGTTATCCACAATCTCGCCTAGCGCGCATCCGAAATAGGTTATCGAAGGAATACCGTACGCCATCGCCGCCAGCAGCGAAGTTCCCAGTCCCTCAAATAGCGCCGGAAAAATAAAAACATCCAGCGCACGGTAAAACGCTTCCATGTTGCGCAGAAATCCCGCAAAAATCACCACATCCTGCAGTTGCAATTCCTGAACCAGCGCTTCTAACTGCGGTCGGTGGGCTCCATCGCCGGCCAGAAGCAATCTGCAATTTGGGAATTCATCGCGAACTTGCGCCAGCGCGCGAATCGCCCATTCTTGCCCCTTGTCCTGCAACAAGACGCCGGCGCATCCCAAAAGTTGTTCACTGCCAGCAACTCCCCATTCAGCACGCACCATGTCACGCAGCTCAACACGCATCTCAACATTGCTGTGCTGCGGGGTTTCTACTCCTTCGTAAATAACTGTGACCTTTTCCCTTGCCGCGCCCGAAGCGATGGCTTGCTCCGCAACCCAATTTGAATTGGCGATAATTTGCGAAGCTGCGCCGAACCGCGCCCGTGAAAAATAGTTTTGTCGCAGCGGATATCCCACACGGCGCGAAATCATTAACGGGACTCTGCGATGCGTACGCGCGAGCCACGCGGCGGTCAACGCGTGCGATTCATTTACATGCACCAGGTCGAATCGTCCGTCGCTCATCAGTTCGCGCATTTTTACGGCCGCCGTCAGGCGCAGTCGGTCCCTGGACGTGTAATGAACACAGATGCTGGCCTTCGACGCGCGATGCCCCAGCAACGAACCTTTGGCGGTCAACAGTTCCGCTGCATGTCCGCGCTCGTACAATCCTTTCAACAGCAATAAAAATTGATTCTGTCCGCCGCGCCATTCTGTCTCCAGGTCAACAAGTAGCGGAATCATCGTGTCGCCCGCGCGGCATTCTTCTGCGCCGTAATCAATTTTCCCAGCTTCTTGTACTTCAGCCGTACGGTTCGAGCCGCCATTCTCGAAATCAGCGCGCCGCGATACCCGTCCAGGAATCCGCCTCGCAAGATGTAGTTTTGGAAAAAGCTCCACGGAGTCGCAAACCACAAAGCGCCGCGCCAGTGCCGCTTTCCTTCTTCGAACATTTTTTCCGCAGCAAGCGTGGAGTATTTTTCGACATTGGCCTGGTGTTCAGAAAATTGGTGAACCGTATAATGCAGCAGATCCCCGGCAAGCCCGCCGCAAGGACCCGGAAACCGCAAAGTCTCGTGCAGACTGCCAGTGAATTCCGCTTTACCTTTCCGGTACAGCCGCTTCTTAAAATCTGGATACCATCCTGAATGTTTGATCCACGCGCCCAGGTACCAGGTTTTTCGCGCGACCTCATAAACGTCAAATTGCGGGTTGCGCTTTTTCCAATCGAGAATGGCAGACTGCAGGGCGCTGCTCAATGCCTCATCGGCGTCCAGTGAGAGAATCCATTCCTTTTGCGCCAGCGATGCCGCATGGTTCTTTTGCTCGGCGTAATTGGTCCATTTCCGAAAGTGAAATCCCGCGTTATGGTTTCGCGCGATTTCTTCGGTGCGATCCGTGCTGCCGGAATCCACGATAATGATTTCATCCGCGATTCCTCTTAAGGACGCCAGAGCACGCGGCAAGTTTTGTTCTTCATTCAATGTGATCAGACAAGCGGAAATGCGATTCATGTCGCGAATGTCTCGATGGGATGTATTAAGTATCGCACAGTCATCATAGCCTTCGGCCGGCGTCCAGCCGCTGTGATAGCATTAATTCTTCACCGAAACATCAGGAGATGAAGCGTGGCCGAACATCTTTCCCGCAAGGAACTGAAACAGGACAAGATTCACGACGCGTTGGAGCACGGCGCAGAAGCGGTTTACTCGCACAGTCAAGCTGCAGCCATTCTTGTTGCTGTAGCTATCGCCGCAGTCCTGATTTATGGCGGCTGGAAATTTTACAACGATCGCCAGACGGTCCTGGCATCCGCCGCGCTCGATGAGGCCATGAAAGTTTACAATGCGCCCATTCGTCAGGCGAACGTGCCCGTTGAACCCGGCGAACTAACTTACGCCGATACCCAGACCCGCGCGCAGGAGGCTTCGCAAAAATTTGCGGCCGTCGCCGATAAATATCCAAGAACGAATCCTGGCAAGTTGGCGCGTTACTATGAGGCGCTTACGCTGCTTGATCTGGAAAAGCAGAATCAAGCGCTCGAAGCCCTGAAGAAAATAGTCGGCGGCAGCGACAAAGAGCTCTCCGCAATGGCTCAATACCAAATCGCCACCATCTATGCGCGCACGGGAAAAACCGATGAAGCGATCAAGAATTATCGCGCGCTTGCCGACCAGAAATCTGTCCTGGTCCCCCGAGCGCTGGTGCTTCTGGACTTGGCCGACCTGCTTCGTCTTTCGAATCCGGTCGAAGCCGCCAATCTTTACCAGCAAGTAAAAAAAGGCTATCCAAACGCCGCGATTTCAGAGCGCGCTGACCGCGGCCTGGATATGCTTGTTCCCAAATCTTGACCAGCCTCTAAATTCCCGCCACTGCATGGAGCGGACTATCCCGAATCCCTCCTCACTTTCGAATCTCGCGATGCGCGAAGAATTTTCACGCGGCCGCCGCTATCACGAACCTCGCCATCACTATCGTACCGAATACGCCCGCGACCGCGATCGCATTATCCACGCGCGCGCTTTTCGCCGCCTGGAAGCCAAGACACAGGTTTTTACCACTCGCTATTCCGATCACTTTCGCAATCGCCTTACGCACACGCTTGAAGTCACGCAAGTCGCACGGACCGTTTCCACGGCTCTGGGTCTGAATAGCGAACTGGCCGAAGCCCTAGCTCTCGTTCACGATATCGGTCATCCTCCCTTTGGCCACGCCGGCGAACGCAAGCTGAATGAACTGATGCATTCCCATAGCGCGACCTTCGATCACAACCTCCACGCATTGCGTATCGTTGAACAATTCGAACATCGCTATCTTGAATTTACCGGCCTCAATCTCACATTCGAAGTGCGCGAAGGCATCATCAAGCATTCCCGCGATTACGCACCCGCAGCTTCTCCGGATCTCAGCGAGTATTTGCCCGATCTTCGCCCGCCGCTCGAGTCGCAACTCATCGATTGGGTTGACGAAATCGCGTACAACACCGCCGACCTCGACGATGCGCGTGAAGCCGAACTCCTCGACTTCGATCTTCTTCGCTCCGACGTTCCGTTATTCGCGAAGGCATACACGCTGGTCGATCGCGCCTACCCCACCGCGAAAGAAAAGCTTAAGTTCAGCGAAGCTCTCAAGGATGTTCTCAACGCGCTCGCATCCGACTTGATTGAGACTACTGTCGCGCGTGCCAAACAATCCGGCGTTGGCTCCGTGGAAGAAGTTCGTTGCTGGCCGCAGCGCCTGGTCGGCATGAGCGCGCAAATGTCCGCCGAAAATTCGCGCCTGAAACAATTTCTTGCCACAAATCTCTACAGCAATCCTGTGATCACCGAGGACCGCGACCGCTCGATAGAATGCCTGGCGCGATTATTTCATTTTTATGTCGAAAAGCTCGATTCGATGCCTCCCGATCACGAACACCTCGCCCTCACTGTTCCGCGCTTCGTCGTGGTGTGCGATTACATTGCCGGCATGACCGATCTATATCTTCTGAAGCAATATCGCGATCAGTTTGGAGATTTCACAATTCCCGCGATTGCTTTTGGCTAAACACTTGCGCCGCGGTGCGCCCCAAATCCATCATAGAAGTGCAGTACCTTCAGCCCGACACCGCATGGCCAGGAGCATGGCATGGCAACATTTTGCAAAATTCTATTGGCAGCGTTGCTGTTGCCCGCGCTTGTCTGCACTGCGCAGATTCCAGGCTTAACCTCCAAGCCGGCCGCGAAACCGGAGCCAGCGCCCACCACCATACCCGATCCGTTGGGGCGCGAAACGCCGCGCGGCACCATCATGGGATTCCTTCACGCCGCGCAGGATGAAAACTACTCCTTAGCCGCGCAATATTTTCAGCCCCTGCCCGCACACCGCCGCGCCAATCCTAGCGAAGAGCAGGATCTCGCCGTGCAGCTGTTCACCGTCATCAATCAGAAAATTGTGACCTCTTCATTGGAATCGCTCAGTCGCGATCCTCAGGGACGCCTCGACGATGGGTTGCCCCCTAATCAGGAGCTTCTCACCGGCGTCCGCGATTCCAGCGGAACATTTTCTATTTTGCTCGTCCGTATGGATGATGATCACGGTAACAAGCTCTGGTATATCTCGCGCAAGACTCTCGATACTATTCCAGAAATTTACGATTCCCTGCAATTTTCAGAAATTGAACGCAAACTGCCTCCATCGCTCACCAAACATCGCTTTCTTTCCATGCCATTGTGGCAATGGCTGGCGATTCTCGTCGCCGTTCCTGTTGCCGTTTTTATTGGTTGGCTTCTGTCTTTAGTCCCGCGCCTCACCATCCGATACTACAGAAAGCGGCTCGATCCCGGCGCCGCGCCAAAGCAAACCATCTTCCATATCGGCCCAGGAACATTACTTCTCGCGGCACTCGTCCACTACGTTTTTGTTTTTCGCATTGGTGCGTCGATTGTCTACCGGCAGTATTACCGTCACATCATCTGGATTTTTCTTGGAGTCGCGTTCTACTGGATGGTCGCGCGCATCAGCAGCGAATTTTCTGACCGCCTCGCGCGCCGGCTCGCCTTAAGCGGCCGCATGGCGGAACGCTCGATGGTCTCTCTAGCGCGCCGCGTGCTCGAGGTCGTTATCTTTATCGCGGTTGTTCTGGTGATTTTGAGCGGCCTGGGCGTCAATGTAACCGCGGCTTTGGCTGGTCTTGGAATCGGCGGCTTGGCCATCGGTCTTGGCGCGCAAAAGACCTTCGAAAACCTGCTTGGCGGCATTTCCGTATTGACCGACAAGGCGCTGCAAATCGGAGATCCCTGCCGCATCGGCGATCAGCGTGGAACGGTCGAAGACATTGGCTTGCGCTCCACGAAGCTCCGCACCGAAGACCGCACCGTAGTCACGATCCCGAATGGCACCGTGGCTGCTGCGGTGCTCGAAAACTACCGTCAGCGCGACAAAATCCTGTTTCGTCAGATGATTCGCCTTCGCTACGACCTCTCTTCTGCTCATTTCCATTACGTGCTGGATGAAGTCCGCTCTGTCTTGCATCAGAACAGTCGCGTGGAAGCCGCAACTTCCCGCGCTCGCCTGCTGCGCTTCTCGGACTACTCGATTGATATGGAAGTCTATGCGTACATTTTGGTGCGCGATTATTCGGAATATCTTGAGCTCCAGGAAGAACTAATTCTTTCCATCGTCGATTGCATTGAGAAAACCGGCGTCGCCATCGCTCTTCCGTCGCAAGGTCCACTCGTTCCAGACACCTGGAACGATCCGGAAAAAGCAAAAGCCGCCAAAGCCCGGGTGGAGAGATCGATGGAAAGATCGCCTGATTCCGGAAACTCTGGCGGCTGATGAGCAGTTTCTTTTCGCTGAGGCTTACTCTGCCGGGTTAAACGTATTACATGAACTGACTAACCCGCTGCTGAATCCCTGTTGAAACCAGTGCCTGCGTTGTTCTGATGTTCCGTGAGTGAACGATTCCGGTGACACATGTCCGGTAGACATTTTCTGCAAGCGGTCATCGCCAACTGCCGCGGCAGCGCCCATTGCAGACTGCACGTCGCCCTGCTCCAGCAGATTCCTTTCCTGTGTTGAATGCGCCCACACTCCCGCATAGCAGTCCGCTTGCAGTTCCACTTTCACCGACAGGGCGTTGTCCATCCGCCGGTTACCCTGTTGCATCTGCCGCACGCGGCTTTCGGTGCCGGTAATTTTCTGGATGTGATGTCCGATCTCATGCGCCAACACATAAGCTTGCGCGAATTGACCGGGTGCTCCGAAACGCTGTCTCAGCTCATCGTAAAATCCCAGGTCTATGTAAACTTTTTCATCCTCGGGGCAGTAGAAGGGCCCGGTTGCCGATTGCGCACTGCCGCATCCCGATTCCGTGTAATTCCGAAACAGCACCAGTTTCGCGTGCCGGTACGGTTTTCCTGTCTGCTGCGGCAGAATCTGTGCCCAGGTCTTTTGCGTGTCGTCCAGAACGAACGATATAAATTCCACCAGCGGTTGCTCCCGCTGGTCTCTCGCCGTATCCGGATGGCTCACGGCAGGCGTGCTTGCGCCGCCACCGCCCCCTCCCAACAGAGCGAAAAAATTTTGATGAAATATCAGGCTTAAGACCAGCAGGATTAACGCGCCGCCGATACCCAGATGCATACCGCCAAACTGAAATCCACCGCCGCCACCGCCTTCATCTCGGCGGTCTTCAATGTCGCCGCTAGTTCCGCCCGGTGTCCATTTCATCGATCTCTCCTAGCGCCGTTTGTCGCTCAATTTAGGCTCCCATTCTTTCGCGAAGGGTTTTCCAGCCATGATCTTACTGCCCATTGATACCCTACTGTCCGTTGCCGCGCTCCGCATCGATCAACTGCAGGATCCGTTTGCGAGCACTCTCCAGCGTATTCTGGCTCAGGTCGATTTCGTTGATTCTATTCGCCAGGTCTTTCAACCCCAGGCTCTCTGTAAGCCAGACGGAAAAATCGTTGCTCTGCACGTCGAATCTTCGCGCCGACGCTACGAAATGCAAATAGAAGGACTCCACGCTCATGTTCTCTATTCGCGCACGAAATTCTTCCAGGCTTCGTGCTACCAGATCGAGCGGTATGCTCTGCTCGACATCTTCGTGAAAACGAAACGCTGCGGCCGTCGGGTCATCCGCGCATTCCGGGTACGCCGAAATATATTCAGTGATCGCCGAAGTCAGATCGTTCCGCATTTCGGCCACTGATGTGTAATATCGCTCATCCAGCGCGGTCAATTGTTCGCACAGGCCTCCACAATTTCTTAATTCCTTTACCCAAGTTGCGAAGTCATTGGAGGCCTGTCCAGGCTTGATCCCTCCTCCACCCATCGGGCGTCGCATGTGGTGGCAAATGGATCTGTCAGAACACCTGGCCAGCCCTACCAGCAACTGCCTGATCGTGTATGCTTCCTGATTTCCTTCGGTCGTCGTGCGGGCTATCGTAAAAAATCGAAATGGTTGAATCGCCGTCCGTGCTCCATTCGTCATGGGTGCACTTCCTCGGGTTCTTGTCCGGGCGATATGGTCACTTCCTGCCGTTCCGGTGTGTCGATGCGAATCTCTGTCAAGTCAGACAGTAGATTGGCGGCCCAACGGTACACATTGTGATCTTTCACTTTGGTCCGCATGCGCCGCATTCTCACCGCCTGTTCCTCGTCCGACATTTCCAGCGCCCGCAGGATCGCCGCCGCCGTCTGCTGCACGTCGTAGGGATTAATCAGCAAGGCGTCCGTCAATTCCAATGCCGCTCCCGCAAACGTACTCAGTATCAGCACGCCGTGCTCGTCATCGCGTGACGCAACGAATTCCTTCGCCACCAGGTTCATCCCGTCGTGCAGCGAAGTCACCAGGCAAAGCGATGCGGCGCGATAAAACCTCGCAATCTCCTGATGCGAGTGGTGCTTCTTGAATAGCACAATAGGCTTCCATTTGCCGGATTGGAATCGGGCGTTTATCCGATCCGCTTCCGCGGTCACTTCGTCCAAAAATTGCTGATACCTTGGAATGTCGGTCCGGCTGGGTGCGCCGATCTGTACGAACGAGAAACGCCTGTGGTAAGCCGGATTCATTTCTATGAACCGCTCAATACCCCGGAAACGTTCCAAAATCCCCTTGGTGTAGTCGACGCGATCCACCCCCACACCCAGCAACGATCCCTCTATCCCCAGTTCTTCGCACAACTTGGCACGCTCTTCACCTGCGCTCTGCCATTCCTGGCGCGGCTTCCCGTCGGGAAAGGCCACGCTAATGGGATATGGCCGCACCCGCGTCACATGCCCCTGTCGGTTGACGGCGAAGCGGTCCCATTCCGTCAGCGCCTCCACAGAGCGGTCCACTGTTTCCAGGAAATTGTTGCAATGCGTCTGGGTGTGGAATCCGATCAAATCCGCGCCGAGCAATCCGTCCAGAAGCTCTCGCTGCCACGGGCAGATCGCGAATACCTCGGGATTTGGCCACGGTATGTGCCAGAAGATCGCTACTCGTGCGTCCGGTCGCGCTTCTTTCACCATCTTTGGCAGCAGTGCGAAATGGTAGTCCTGTGCCAGCACGATCGGGGCCTCAGCCCCTTCCATTTCCTGCAGCAGCGCGTCCGCAAACCGCCGGTTCGCTTGCTGGTATTGCAGCCAATCGTCCGGACGGAACGTCGGGCGGGTGTGCGCAATATGACAAAGAGGCCACAACCCTTCGTTTGCAAATCCTTCGTAATAGCCCTGAACCTCTTCCTCGGTCAGCCATACGCGGCGCAATGTGTAACTCGGCAAATCCGGCGGAACGCGCAGCCGGTCGGATGAATCCACAGTTTCCCGGTCGGCATTTCCGGATCCGTGCGCTACCCACGTACCATCACTTGCCACCAGTACCGGTTCCAACGCTGTCACCAGGCCGCTAGCCGGTACCACCAAATCAATTCCGCGGTCGCCTCTTACATGCATGTACGGTTCGCGGTTGGATACCACGAACAGCGGCTTGCCTTTCAGTTTGCTCTGCAGGCTGATGCGCAATCGCTCCGCCGTCCACACCGAAGCGTGCGTTTCGCGCAGTTGCGCCTCTTCCGCGGCCGCGGCTCGCGCAGCGCCAAGGTCCCTCGCCAGGTGCGTCATTTCCCGGTTTAATTGATCGAAGATTTCGCCTTGCGGCAGAGAAGCCGGGATCTGTGTTTCGCCGGCGCGCAGCGTGCGCAGCCACTTCGCCGTCCGCTTGAGAGGATCCAAAAAGGTCCAGCGCACCAGGAGCAGTGCTAGGCCGCTGACCAGTAGCGTTTCCAGCAGAGCCGTCAGCAGTGCATCTCGCAGCGTCAACAGTACTCGCGAAGTTATATAACTCGAGTCAAATGCCACCAGCAGCGCGCCGGCAGCTTTCCCGTTTCGCACCAGCGGGACCGCATAGAAATACACCGGAGTCTCGCCTGCCCGGGTGAACTCACCCTGCCCCATATTCCTATCGATGCTTCGCGCCACTGCTGGTGGAGCTTCCCGGAATTCATTTCCCAACGACGATGTCGTCAGGCGCAGAGTCTTGTTCTCATACACGGCAATACCCTGCATATGCTCGCGTTGCGCAAATCGGTCTGCCAATCTCTGCATGGCCCGGTCCGCATTGCGGTCATTCTTTTCAAATAACGGCTGGATTGATTCTTGCAGACTGTCTGCCAGCAGTTCCGCTCGCCTCGACACGTCAGTTCGTAAATTCTTGCGTTGCACTCTAACCTGGTAAGCCGCAAACAGCAGCGACACCAGTGCCACGCTGATGATCAATGGCAGAACGAGTTTCAGAGTCGTTCGCAATCTCTATCCTCTTCCCAG
>Ga0207665_10001970_pt1 | contig 13827 bp, 12 predicted proteins | sample LARL112metaG_FD_184351 | JGI IMG/M metagenome (GOLD analysis project Ga0207665, IMG submission 184351) | Corn, switchgrass and miscanthus rhizosphere microbial communities from Kellogg Biological Station, Michigan, USA - LAR L11-2 metaG... | ecosystem: Host-associated > Plants > Roots >...
AAGCAATGTAATCCACCCTTAGAAGTCCCACGCTAGTGTAATAGACATAAATTGTCGCATACTACTCGCATCTAGATATAATTTTGACAATAAAAGCAATGCCTATTTCAAAAAATTCTATGATGAGGATGACGTCTCAAATCAATAACTATCTGTATTGCGCAAATTACAGATATGAATAAGATTAATGCTATGGTAAGATTGGAATTGCCAGTATGAGGATAAGAAGTGTTACGAACCCAGCCATGAACCTGTAGACTGAACCTATAACCAGAGCCCATCCTCAAGAAACTTTAAATTTAATTGATAATACCAAGGAAGTATTTGGCTTCCAGTAACACTCTCATAAATATCGGAAGTCGAAACATACATTATAGGGTTACCAAATGCATATATCTTTTACTAATAACGATAATAGGAATCAGCATCATTACATCTAGTTTATTTTCTCCTGTTCGATCCTTTGCAAAACAAAAAGTTACACTAAAAGCATTGTTGGTTGAGCCAAAGGATAGATGGAAAACTCTTATACCAATGGCACTTCAGAAGTTAACCTCAAAGCATCCCGATCTTGAGATTCAAATCAATTACACGATTCTACCATATAACAATGCACGAGAACAGATGTTAAAAGCGATGGGCAATAGTTCTACTATAGATTTAATTTCTCTCGATCAAATATGGCTTGGAGAGTTTGCAGCTAAGGACTATCTGACTGACCTCGGTAATTATTCCAGAACATGGGGTAGACTTAATGACTGGTATCAAACTAATCTGGATGGAGGTATCTATAACGGTAAAATATATGGAATATGGGCATGGACTGACGTAAGATCAATATGGTATTGGAAAGATCTCTTAAACAAATCCGCTGTTGATCCTGCTTCATTAAGGTTGTGGGATACCTACATTGAGTCGGCAAAAAAGCTTAACGCAGCTCTGCAAAATCAAGGAATACGAGGAGTAGAATTAGTGGGAGGACCAGGTTCTCAAAATGAGTGGTACCCCTATCTATGGATGCTTGGAGGATCGATAGTCGAAAGTAGATCAAATCATCCTGCTAAAGGGGTTTATTGGTTTCCCAGTTATAATAGTACCAAAGGAGTTAAGGCACTAGAATTTTTCAAAGGGCTTGTTAATGCTGGAGTAAAGCCAATAGCTACTGACTTTGAAGACGAGTTCGCAAATAAGAAGTATGCTGTCATCCTGGGCGGCTCGTGGCTACCCGGTTCATTTCCTTCTCTTACTAAACAAAGTTTTGAACAAAAAATAGGTATGATACCGATGTTTCCTATACCAGATGAAAATACGTCAACGTCAACCATAATGGGGGGATGGTTACTAAGTATACCAAATAACTCAAAGAACAAAGATTTGTCATGGGAATTAATCGCAACAATGTTAGAGCCACACATACTATCACCGATGCTAGCGAAGTACGGATACCTTCCAACTCAGATAGCAATAGGTGATGGACCGTATTCGGCGGAATTGCGAAAATCTATACCATACTATGATCAGTTGATATCATTGATCAAATATGGACGTTCTAGACCAAATTTAGCTGAATATCCACAGATAGCTGAGCATATAAGTGAGGCAATTGATGCCGTTTATTCTGGTTCAAAACAACCTAAACAAGCATTAGATGATGATGCTGCTGCAAAATCTGCCAAGGCTTTAGGCTGGTGACGTAACTAAACCGCCTAAGTATAGCATCTTCATTTTCTTCATCAAATTGCTTTTCATCTGTGAAAATTCTTCTTCTGTTATAACTCCTTGCTTTATAGTTTCGCAAGTTTACTTAGTTCTTCAGCGATTGATGCTGCACTTTGGATTCTATCACGGTAAATTACTGCAATTGTCATCTGTGGTAGATTTTGTTTTCTTATCCAACTGGCAGCTGCTCATTGGCACAATTAAAGCTCCCAAATCCAATGCTCTACCGATATAATCTTGTTCGTGTGGATTATAGATATATGACGCATAGTAAGCAAATAGGGAAAGGATTATAGATGCCAACATAAGAAGGGCAGGCATTCTAACTTTTTCACCATATGATGCTAAGTGATAGAATCCAGTTATTGAGAGATGTCTTCTAACAAGACCAGTTTCCATGATGTTTCCTTGATGCTATTTTCTCTTCAATTCAATCTCTCTAATGAAGAAGTCGCCAGCCTCGTCAGATCTAAGTCTATATTCATAATTTTCTCTAACATTTCTGTAAATTGCCTTGATACTATCCAAAGTAATTTTTTGAGAAATCTTTTAAGGCAGGCATATCAGGGTTTTTAAAACACTCTTCAAGATCTCGTTCATCTCGAATCTTCTTTTCTTCTCCCCCCTCACCTTACCGAAAGGACTGTGCTTATATCAGTCTTAAGGAATGAAACATTTTTCATATCTATATCATGGAATTTTCTCTCCATTTTGGAATAATGTATCATCGAAATCCGTTCTTTCGTTGAATTCAGTTTTTGTGAGGTATCCAACACCCTCGAACCTAGTTTCCCCAAAGTCTGCTTCTCCTTGAATTACTGTTTCAGAGAATTTTGTTTCAATCAAGCAGAGCAAAGAATTAGAGAGCTTGAGATGTCAAGCCATAGGTAAACCGCAGTCAGACCAACCACAATCTAATATTTACATGATATTAGGAATCATTTACATAGAGTTGGGCCTTCAAATCGTGTCAAATTTGATTCACGACCCTTTCGGCCAGATAAGTTTCAAAATTAGAACACCATCCAATATAAAATAGCCCTCATTTGAACTAGATTCTTATTTGAATGGAAAGGCTTTAAAACTTGATTATTCTTTACTATTCCAAGAACCCATTCTTAAGACCGATATCTGTTTGAACCCCTTTGGGCCCACCTTAAAGTTGTTTCAAAGTTCAAAAATGGAAAGAGCTATAGCCAATTTTGTTAATACAATTATTCTAATGTATACGGGGGAGCTTCTGATGTTTAGAAGTAAGGTATTCGAGCCAACACTAACAGGTATTTCTTATCGTATATTTATAGAAGATCTAAAATCTGCTGTTACTAAAGCTGCATATACTTTTGCCATTCAAAAGTATATGAAATATCTGAAAATAGACAATCCTGATGATTAGTTAAAATACCAAGGTACTGCCATATTCATCCAAAATCAGATAATTGAATATTTGATTTATCTGGAAAATCCGCCAAGCTCGTTAAGATATGCAACAAGGAGTCAGTATTTGGCCGCAAATTATTACATTTTGATCTGAACGAAGTCATATTAAACAAGAAAAAAATTAACAGATATCTTGGTGAAGAGGAAAAACCAATCGAGAACTGAGCGTATACAATAGAAGAAGTAGCAAGAATGTTGGAAGTATACGATGAAAGGGTCAAAGCGTTAATTACTTTTTAGCATCAACAGGAGATAGAATAAGAGCAATTGTTGATCTAAAACTATAGAAGGTTTGACAAGAATTCCTAATATTGACCTATATCAAGTAAAAGTATATTCTGTCTCAAAGCCAAGTTACTTTACTTTTACTACTCCAGAATCTTCTAAAGCCGTGAACACATACCTAAGCTATAGGGAAAGAGATGGTGAAAAATTAATACCTAAATCACCACTTTTTAGAGATCAATTTGATAGAAATGATCCTGATTCTAGCTAATGTTAAACCACTAAAGCTGAGGGCTGTGGAAAAGTTGATCTCAAGAACCATAGAAAAATCAGGGATAAGAACTATAGAAAGACAGACAGAACTACAAAATGATCATGACAAAATCAGAAAAAATACAAGACTCACTACTGGGTTTAGAAAGTCTTTTGATACTCAACTGATCTATGCAGACGTGAGGCCTGCAATTAAAGAGATGTTTACTGGGCATAGCATTGGTCTAGACGATTATTATTTTAAGCCAAGTCAAAAAGTTGTGTTAGATGAATATATGACAGCTGTTGACTACTGACTATAAATGAAGAAAATAAACTAAAGATGAAACTCAAAGAACTGACTAAGCAACGAGATGAAATTAAAATTATGGAAGGCAAACATAGTGAAGAGATCCAGACTATGCGCGATCAAATGAGTCAGATCTTGACAATGTTACAACTTAATTCCAAGTTGACGCAAGTCAAGCCAACCGGCTTATTGAAGAATTTTAGTTAATAGGAGATAAGAACTGGTCGAGTCTTCGATTCTTCTTTGTTATTTGAAATGTATCCTTCAAAAATTTCGGATAAACAAGCTCCAAAACATCCTCACTAGGATAGGAATATTTTTGTATTATCTGTATATCTAGCACTATCGACAGCGACAGAGGCAACAGTGCAAACAAAACTTCTAACCTATGAAAATCCTGACCTTCATTTCAAGATTCAATATCCTAGTAATTGGACAAAATAGGAAAGAGACCCCAATTCACGTCAGATGTAGCATTCTATACAAGGAATGCAAGTGACTTTAGTCTTAATCCCAGGGCAGGGGTAAGTGTCTAGGTTATAACTTACGTAGCAAAAACCATGGTTTCGTTGGTCTTGTAAATAATACCATTAATACGTAAAGAGACGTCCAATCTTTAGGTCAAGGTAAATATATTACTATTGGTAATAGTATTATCGTATATCAGATAACACATTATGAATTTAGTGGTAATACGAATTATAAGGACATGGAAACTGTAGCTATAGACACTAAAAACAATATTGGATATCTTATAACCGATTGGGCGCAACCGCCAGACTTTGATACGTACTAACCAATAGCACAGAAAATGACTAATTCGTTTCAATTTACTAATTACTCTGTAAACGGAGTTAAGGCCTATTTCTAGGCTGCCTTTATTAAAAACGTTACTAGCAAAGGACTAAACCCCAGTGCATAAATCACTTACGATATCATTAGAGATATGAATTAATTAAACGGCCGCTTTTTACGCGGTATTAATAACTAAGAAAATCTAACTTAGCAAAATTACAAAATTACAACATAGATCTTTCGGGTATAACTAATCGCCAATGTTGATGTAATTAGATAATAGTTGATGCAAACAACCGATTATGGAAACTTTTGATCGGTTTTCTCCGAATTTCCGTAATATTAAGAAGTAATTCATATTTAAACAATGAAAACTACGATAATTATATCAAAACTGGTATACGCTGTTCTTTTGTCTGCGGTATCTACAACTGCACTGACATATTTAACTCCTGCAGCCCATGCGCAAACACAAGGCGGTTGTCCTACAATTATCAATCATCAATTCACAGGGCTTTAATTGTCAAAATCCTCACTATATATTCGGTGGTCCTCCCCATACCTCCTTTGTGCAAGTCCACTCGGTGTCGTGCGGGGTGGCTCTGACGCATGCAGAGTTAACCCATCTTACCCGCAGTAGTATTACAAATAACTCCCATTTTTTTTGTTTAGCCATATCACATACTGGTTCCGACTATTAATATTAATACATAACCAGGCTATTGTTATGGATGAGGCATAGCCAATGCGGCGTGCCAGATCTAGGAATTCATTAGGTGCTAGGTATTTGTTCCTATTCATATCAAGAGTAGAAAAAATAATTTGTTTTGGATTCAAGTTCTTCCTCAATGATATGCCACGTTTATATCGCTAGCAATTTCAAGAGTAAAATCTCTCCAACTTTGGAGTATGGAAATGCTTCCATTTATAGGCATAGAAAAATATGGCAGACAAAAATTTGTCATGTTTATATCATAACTATCCCCATGTTAGACCGGTCCACGTCGTGTGGTACTAAATTATAAATTCTGTGGTGGGGTTAAGTTATCGGCATTTCCTTATCCTCACCACTGCTGCGATTTTCGTCCTGCTTATCAACGATTCAATCATACAATAAGCGGGCACCAACGACTGATCTACACTAGTGGTATCTGTTCAACTTCTGTGCTTTACCTTTTGTTGCATATATAATTAAGAACAGTATAAGCGTGAGCCTGTCTCGGCAATATTGGTTAATTTTATTTTAATGGTCTTTAACGGTATTTTAAACCGTTTATTACCAACACTTATATGGTATAACAGTGATAAGCTTATGATGTCAACAAAAAAAGAATCAGATAAGACTACATCAAGAATTTCCACTGAAGATGATACTATAGGTGTAGAGACAAGTATATCAACTTCATCCTCGTTATTATCAGAGCAACGTCACTCAGTTGAAAGGGCAATAGATGAAACTAAAGATAATCTTAAAAAAACAATAGATGAAGCAAGAAGAGAGATTCCACGAAATACAGAAGCAATTAATGATTATCAAGAACATACTCTTCAAACAACTAAAGAGATTACAGATAGTTACCTAGACTCTCACAAGGAGATCATAAAGTCATTTCAGTCATTGTGGGTTCCTTATGTGGAAAGTGTACGTACAGTATTTTGGGATAATTGGGCTTCTCCGCAAAGAATAACTGAAGTCTACGCAAGAACAGTAAGTAATTGTGCAGATAATGCGGTAGCTACAACCCGAATAGCAAACAATGCAATCTTTGCGAATATGGGAGCATTCAGAACATTTATTGACCGTGAGAAAAATGATGTAAAAGAGCTTTCCAGAATTGCGACTAATACTGCTAAAACATTTGAACAAACAACAAGAGATACTGCTAATGCGTCAGCACCAAAATATAGCAGTAATTTTAGATAGGCAACAGAGTATCTTCAATCTAAAGCATTCGTAGAAAACATGAAATAAATAATCTCCTATCTAGGATTCCTTTTACCTTTTGTCAAATTAGATTATATCAAATAATTTTAAAACTTTTTCTGAAGACCACGTGCCAAGATTGTTTACAAATTTAAACAGATGCATACAATTCCACCACATACAAAAAAATAATAACTCATTATAGTTTTGCTGATACTAACTGGTACTAATTGCTTAGCCGATCTACCGGGACAATTACATTCTATATGATCGAATTTAGTCGCGTAGCATACTTATCTAACGTTACTAAATAAAACTATAGTCTAAGTCATGCATAACATTTGGACTGATATAGTACTAGTACTAAGAGAATATACTAAAACATTAGAATGGAAAGGGAATTTCTATTTAGCAGTAGAATTAGAGGATGGTGCAGACGCGCATTCACCACTGGCAAACAGCCTTATCTAATATCGCACTAGACACACAAGACATAGAATAACATGATTACACACTATTGTTGCAAGGAACTTTCAAATAGCAGCCGATTACGACAGTTTCCATTATTACAGAACCGAGGATGATAACTATCGTACGATTACTAAACCGGGTTGGTATATAAGAAATGCAGAGTATGACTGACCGAGAGCCTCCCTGGAACCGTTCAAAAATCAAAATAAAGTTGCATAATATCACAAAAATATTATCTGAGATCTAGTTGCCATTATATTTGTAATAACAATATATGATTACTAAGAGGCATATTTAGCCTAGAAAAGCCTTCTGAAAAACTTTGGTCGTCTTCTCTTTAGAGCAGCATCTCAATCCTTTATGTACTTTTGCGTAACATCTCCAACTGTTCCACTAGCAGAGAAAGCCAGAATGTACTGGTATTCTTTTTTCCATTTTTGCTCATAGTAATGAGGGTGATTTAGCGGAATCGTAGAAGCCAAAGTGGAATCTACATGAATCCATTATCCATCCATTAAAGTCTCGTTCCATCAATGGTCAAGGAAATCATGTACAATCCTAGTCTCAGCCTTTAGAGAGTTCATGATACCACCAAATAGCATAGACCATTCGCTACATCTATCGGTTCTCGTCTTCGCTATCTTTAATATGTCACCGTACCTCGGAAAAGTAAATACATAGCCGCATTTCTTGCAGTTGTAATTTTTACTGCGTGTAATTTCCATGAAGTTCCGGTCATTACCTGTAATTGTCTTGGTACCTAGCCGCGGCCTTCTCCCACGCACCTTATACATAACTGATCCTTGAAGTCCAACTCATAAAATCGTTTTTGAACCATACCAATAAGGATTTGATCGTGTCATTTTCATTATTCAACTGCAATATTTTGATTCGGTACCAAGGCTTTGATCTTTTGCAGATTCTTGATCATAGTATTGCTCACTAACACCGCTATAAAGCAAAAAAATATTCTTTATGTTTTGATTTTGGCTGAGATCTAGAGTAATATGACCGTTAAACATATCCTTATGTTTATGTTCATATGCATATAACTACGACTAATGAGGTCGATAACAAAGACTGGACAAGCAAGAGGAGATAAGCACAGGAAAGATACGAAGAGATCTGGCAGGAGCTAAGTTACATTTACAGATCAGATTTGTCTGAAGAAAAATGATCGTTCTGCTAAGAACCAAAAGCGGTATGATTAATGTCATCGCTTACTCTCGTACACACAGGAATAAGATTGTTGAGTTTGAACAAGATTAGTTCTATTCCTAAATAGCAATACCGATGAAAGGTATACTCTTTTTGTTCAGTTAAGAATGTATTCTATTAATGTACCTGTGTCTAGGTCTATCTAACTAGTACAGAGATGAGAGACCGCAGACGGGTATGCTGAAAGTAGTAACGGCACTACCAGGGAATACCTAATAGCTGAGGCTGACTACGATTCAACGCTAGGATTGTTGGCTGAGATATAATTTTCCACTGATTGGCTAAATGAAGTAGTTAGTTAATGGGTTCGATCTAGTAGTTAGTGCTACAAATAACGTTACTCATAGCTTCTATTAAATGTGGCTGGTACATTAATCAATTACAATCAAATTCCGCATCACTTCCTGTATTTGACGAGGTAAGCTTCGTCAAGTCCTAGACTCGTTACCCCTTCATGTTTAGGTGAAGATCAATGTTACGCCGCTGAATCTGCATCCTAATGATCCGGAATTTCGTGCTCGTCAAGCCATAGATTACCCGCAGGCCAAGCGGCGTTGCTGAAATTAAACCAGTCACTCCTAATTCTGGGCACTGGCTATGACGTGTGCTCTAAATGTCGGTGAATTATGAATAACAGTCGTGACAGGGATACAGGCAGCTCCGCAAGAGCACAGATGAATTATGTAGTCTGATAGTCACAACCTTTATTTTCCTGCTGTTTATTCAGCTTATCGACTTGCTCATTACTATCTAATTTGCTCTCCAACTCCTTGAGTGTTCGATAGTGATTAAAGATAATCGACATGAATATCGGCTGTATTCCTATCGGATTGGCAGCGCACATGCAAGCAGAATTGAACAGATGACAGGTTGCATACATCCTATCAAATGCCTTCCTATCTGATTTATCCAAACGATTTCGAAATTCGCTCCATTCCTTTTGCTCCTCTACAGTTGTCATTCTGAATGAGGGTATAGTCCTGCCCATCTAGACCATGCTAATCAGCATCCTGCAATTATTATGAGATAAAAAATGTAGTGGAGAGGGAGAGTCCGACAAAGAAATGAAGTTGGCTAAATACTGCAGCTACAATTATGAATACGATAATCAGTCTGAAATGATACTATTCCTACTATTAGTTGGCCACGCGCTTTAAATCTTGATTGTCTTCTTCAGCAGATTGACATGTATCTTCGTTATTGCCGACATCTTTACAACCCTTTAGAAACCCATGCTCCTTCCGCCTCCGACTGGCACCATAGCTGTAGGACAGCATCTGACATGTACTATTACAAATAGTGCATTGTAACCTATCTTACTAAAAGCATTCAGATAGTAGACGAACAACAGCACCAAAATATGAGATAATAATGGAATGACCACCTTTTCCCCCTTTGTAGCAAGTCTATAGGCTGTTATCTTACTCGTACCCTATTCTAACTTAATTTGTAGGTCTGTTGTCTCTTTCTTCGAATTTCCTCATCCATTATCATAGCTAGTATTTGCTGCATGGCTTCTAACTCCGCTAAGGTGTCCTCAACAATCCGCATGTTGAACTTGCCTGGGTCTACTGCCTTTTTCTTCTTTTCAATTTCTTTATAAATCATTTTCTTAACTTCGCCTACTGTTAGTTCTTTTTGCTTCGGCTTTGACATTCATGATGATCTATAGGTGGCGATTTCTATAGTCAGAAGAACTGGGGGTAGAGGGACTCTAGTATACTATTATTTGTTAGTAAGTTCTGGCTCTGGCTATTAATTATCTTAACGGGGGTCAAAGATGGCCCCAACTACTAAGAAGGATACTATGTACAATTATCCTGGTCGAATTTGATTACTACGATGTCAACGAGCATTCAAGATTGAAAACAACCAAGATAGGGAAGAAATCTATCAAGTTTTACGATGATGATTATTTTAGAGTTTCTTCATAGGAACTATCCCATTATAGACAAGGCTTTCTCAGAAGCCAGCGTGCTAATAATCAACTTTTCATAACAAGTTTGTTTCTTCTCAAAATGTTGTTATAGAACAAAACACATAGCTAAAGCTTCTAGCTTTGATTCTGTAGCTGATATTAAAACTAAAGCTCATCAGTTAGCTGGGAAGGTGACTGTTTGGCTTCGAGGACTTGGAAGGGAAGCATAAGCTTTGGATTGGTCAATATTCCAGTAGGAGTGTATCTAGCTACAAAAAGTGCGGAATTTTCCTTTAACCAACTATGTTCCAATGGTCATAGGATTCGTTATAAAAAATGGTGCCCTATTGAGGAGCGAGAGGTAGCCTATTCAGAAATAGAAAAGGGTTACGAGATTGCGAAGGACCAATATGTCGTACTTGAAAAGAGAGATTTAGAGACAATAAAGCTCAAATCAACAAACACTATAGACATTAAAGAATTTGTAGACGAAAAAGAGCTCGATCCAATTATGATTGAAAAAAGCTATTTTATAGCTCCTGACAATAAGAACAAAAATGATAAGGCATATTCACTTCTTGTAAAAGTACTGACTGAAACCAAGAAAATAGCACTAGGAAAAATAGTGCTTAAGGATAAAGAGCATGTTGTCGCTCTCCGACCCTATCAGAGAGTAATAGTGATGCATCTACTTTATTATATAGATGATATACGGCCGGTCGATGAAATTAATGAACTTAAAGACCTACAACATGCTGCAGTGGATAATAAAGAATTATCATTGGGAAAATTGCTAGTTGAAAACCTAGCTAGTGAACAGCTTGATCTGAGCAAGTATTCAGATACCTATGCTAAAGAATTAGAAAAACTGATAGAATCAAAGGTGAAGGGTAAAAGGGTAGTCGCTGAACCACAAAAAGTCAAAGAGGAAGAGACAAGAGACCTTGTAGCAGCATTAAAGGCTAGCCTACAAAAGACTAAGACTAAGGGATAAACACAACAATTATCAACATGTGCTGTATGCGAACTGCGATTTGTGGGTTTCGGAACAAGTGTATATATATCTAAAATTAATAGAGCATTCTACCAAGTACAACGATCTTGCGACACATAAATTAGAACTATTAATATTGTTCAAACTTACTCATGACTGGCTGATTCTATTGAAAGGTAAAAATGACAGTCAGACTAGATAGACACATTAACAAAATCTGTCGACCCTACAAATTATAATATCGATAGGTAGTAGCAATTAACGGATGTCAACCAATATATTTAATTCAGTCTATAGCCAGTAAATCTTAACACATCATAAAGTGTATGATTCTTAAAACACCCAACTATAGTTGTATCATATCGTGACTTGACATAAAACATATAATTTAGAAATAGTCAACTTAACATAGTGACAAAAATAATAAGCATACAGATAGCCTTTGTAACACTGATACTTTTATCAACCACAGCATCATCTGTCATTACAGCACATGCTCAAACAAATGCAACATCAGCAAACCAAACAGGGAAGACATCATCATCAGCTGCAGCAGCACAATCTGAACAAGCATCACGATCTATAAAAGGTGCAATTACTAGTACAGGACAGTTCTTAAACAACGCCACTCAGAAAATAATTGGATCAAAATCCGTACAAACTATCGTAAATCAAAGTTCAGATTTGCTGGGTAATGCAACAGTGGCGACAAAAAAGTTCTTTAATCCCAAATAGTCAAGTAAGAACTGCGAGAAAAATGTAAGAGACATGCAAAGCAAATGAGGTTACACCTCGTGCCCTTGGGTCCAAATGATTAATAGACCATCACATCTAATCGCTAGAGATATTTCCGCAGAGAGAACAAAAGAATACTGGTATCATTCTTCAGTCTTCAGATAAGCACGAAAGATCGTTAGTGCATCCAACTCTTGCTCTTCGGCGTGGAAACTACAAAAATGCTCCCAGATCTGTTGATCTAGTTTCTTACGATCAAGTGATGTGTCTGCTATCTTAGTTTGGCACTTTGTACATACATAATACACCATTTTTATCTTCAAGCCAAGAAGAAGATAAAATGACTTATTCAAATTTTTCGGTGCTCTGATTTTATCAATAATTCATGAATGTTATAGGATAATTTCTAGAGCTGCGGATCAACTGAAGTGCGCGGAGGCTGTCGGTTACGTCGAACTTTGCTATTACGGCGTTAAAGAGGACTCGTATAACGCAATAAGTAAGGATGGCTAGTAAAAACGGGATGCTCAATTAGATAGGCCACTAGCAAGCCGAAAGAATCAAACACTGTCCTTCATGTTCTGCGAAATTAAAGAAATGAAACCCGTTTTCTGCTAGTACAGAAAAATTTGATCTAGCTTTTCAGAGCTACTATCTTGAAAGAATAAGTGTATTTTTATTACAACTTGGGCTAATTGGCAGACATTTTGTTAAATGTATCTTCTAGTAATATCCACAGCGATTTCAGTTCAATTCGGACAATGTGCATACGCTATTTACAGACATGGTTCTGGATATAACCACGGATGTGACGATGCAAAATTAGCTGATCAGTCAGAAATATATTAACCAACCCGAAGAGGTCAGAACTTTCATTCTCATACTTTTATGCAAGGGTATGAATCATGCTTTAACTCTTGCTCTATCCACCAATCCAATAAGTTGCCATCCTCCGACCCTCCAAGCCAGACATCTTCCTCACCTATAATGAAAGCCCAAGATGATGATGCAAGTTTTGGGAACTGCAATAATTATTGCAAGACTGGTCGTTATACCATGTATAGTACTTGCGGTCAGTAATTTAATGAGCTGGGTAAACGCAGAGAGAGGCAACACTTTTCAGATACTGTAAATGAAAGTATATTAAGAAAACACATAAGTGCGCGCAATGTAAGCGATTTCTTAACGTAGTTGACAAGGACCATAAGAATGGAGATGGATCAAACAGCAATAACTCAAACTGTCAGGCACATGTCCTAATTATCAAGCTAGAAAATCAAAGAGTACAAGGAGATGAGTCTATTTGATTATATCCATTATAAGTTTGCATGCAGTGTTATCACTTGGGTACTTTGTTTGTGAAATCTTCCGAATAGCTCTAGTCTATAATGCGCATTTTCACGTGCCTCATGAAGGACAACAAATTTTTATCAATATACCTAGATCTTACTCTATACAACAGATATTGACACCAAGTCTGAGGAAATCTCGTAGATCTTTGGTTAGAACTTTGTTTCAAGAAAGTTATCGTAAAGTTCTGTCGATTAGCTTAAATTCTGCAGCCTTTCTTATCTTTAATGTATGTTTACTCTAAATATACATCAGAAGATGTTATCAATATCAATAGGAGGAGCATTATTACTCTTGAGTAGTTCAATGTATTTTCCAGCACATGCCCAATCTGTAATAAAAACATTAAGTGTTAACGACCCGGCAGGCATAGTACTTGACCCTAAAGGCAATGCATACATTGTGGAGACTGGCAAAAATCGTATTCTTGAATTTAACAACAATGGTACGTTAATTAGGACATGGGGGACTTCTGG
>Ga0207665_10001971_pt1 | contig 13826 bp, 10 predicted proteins | sample LARL112metaG_FD_184351 | JGI IMG/M metagenome (GOLD analysis project Ga0207665, IMG submission 184351) | Corn, switchgrass and miscanthus rhizosphere microbial communities from Kellogg Biological Station, Michigan, USA - LAR L11-2 metaG... | ecosystem: Host-associated > Plants > Roots >...
GGCTGCCGGAGCCCGCGCGCAAGATGACCAAGCGCGACGCGGCAATCGTCCGCGGCCACGCCGACTCGATCGCACTGAAACTCGCCTGTCACGATCCCCGGGTGCATCGCAAGCTGATGCCGGCCAATCCGCAGGCGCGCGGCGTGTTCGAGGCGGTCGAGCAGGCGCGGGTCGAGGCGATCGGCGCGCGGCGCATGTCGGGCGTCGCAAAGAACCTCACCGCGATGCTCGACGATCATTTCCATCGCGGCAAGTATGACGAGATCACCGACCGCGCCGATGCGCCGCTGTCGGATGCGCTGGCCATGCTGGTGCGCGAGCGCCTCACCGGGCAGGCGCCGCCAGCGGCCGCGAAGAAGATGGTCGACCTGTGGCGGCCGATCCTGGAAGACAGGATCGGGGCGCGGCTCGACCGGCTGGACCGGCTGGTGGAGGACCAGACGAGGTTCGGCGATGCGGTGCATGATCTTTTGACCGCGCTCGATCTCGGCGACGAGCGCAACGCCGATTCCGAGGACGACGAGAACGACGACGATAACCGCGACGGCGAGAGCGACCAGTCCGGCGCCGAGGGCTCGCCGGACGGCGACGCCGCGCAGGAGATGACCGCCGACCAGGCGCAGGCGACGTCCGAGGAGATGACCGAAAGCGCGATGGAGGCGGCGCAGGCCTCGACCAGCGACACTTTTGATGACGGCGAACTCGGCGATGACGAGACGCCGGGCGAGGCGACCCGGCCCAATCGCAGCGGCGCCAACGAGCCGCGCGGCCCGGAATATCACGCCTTCGCGCCGAAATTCGACGAGGTGGTCAACGCCGAGGACCTCTGCGACCATGACGAGCTGGAGCGGCTGCGCTCTTATCTCGACAAGCAGCTCGCGCATCTGCAGGGCATTGTCGCGCGGCTGGCCAACCGGCTGCAGCGCCGCCTGATGGCGCAGCAGAACCGCGCCTGGGAGTTCGATCTCGAGGAAGGCATTCTGGATCCGGCGCGGCTGTCGCGTGTGGTGACCGATCCCTATCATCCGCTGTCGTTCATGCGCGAGAAGGAGGCGACCTTCCGCGACACCGTGGTGACGCTGCTGCTCGACAATTCCGGCTCGATGCGCGGCCGTCCGATCACGGTGGCTGCGACCTGTGCCGACATCCTGGCGCGCACGCTGGAGCGCTGCGGCGTCAAGGTCGAGATTCTGGGTTTTACGACGCGCGCGTGGAAGGGCGGGCAGTCCCGCGAAGCCTGGCTGGCCGCCGGCAAGCCGGCCAATCCGGGGCGCCTCAACGATCTGCGCCACATCGTCTACAAATCCGCGGATGCGCCGTGGCGGCGCTCGCGCAAGAATCTCGGCCTGATGATGCGCGAGGGCCTTTTGAAGGAAAACATCGACGGCGAGGCGCTGGACTGGGCGCACAAGCGCCTGCTCGGCCGCGCCGAACAGCGAAAAATCCTGATGATGATTTCGGACGGTGCGCCGGTCGACGATTCCACGCTGTCGGTCAATCCCGGCAACTATCTGGAACGCCATCTGCGCCATGTCATCGAGGAGATCGAGACCCGCTCGCCGGTCGAGCTGATCGCGATCGGCATCGGCCACGACGTGACGCGCTACTATCGCCGCGCGGTGACCATCGTCGATGCCGAGGAACTCGGCGGCGCGATCACCGAAAAGCTCGCCGAACTGTTCAGCGAGACCCACGGCGTGCCGGCGCCGCCGCCGACAAGGCGCCGGCTGCATTCGTAAGATGCCGTGACATGACGCGTCATTCCCTAGCAGCGCGTCCTGATCATGAGCATTGAACGGTTCTCGCGTCGTCGCTTCCTCGGCACTGCGGCCGGGCTTTCGATTTTCGCGGCGCCTCGCATCGTCGATGCGGAGCCGGCGAAACGGGGCGCGGTGGCCGAATTTTCCGTCACCGCGCCGGCCTCGATCGAGGTGAATGCGCGGCCGCTTCCCCTGTTCGATCCGCGGGACCGTTCGCGGACACGCTTCGGCGCGCTGGAGTATCGCAGCGGGCTGGTCCTGACCTCGCGCTATCACGGTTTTGGCGGATTGTCCGGCATCCGCCTCGATGCCAAGGGCGAGCGCTTCATCGCCATCAGCGACAAGGGCGGCTGGTTCACCGGCCGCATCGTCTATTCCGGCCACGCCATGACCGGACTTGCCGAGGTCGAGGCCGCGCCGCTGCTGGGGCCGGACGGGCGGCCGATCACCCAGCGCGGCTGGTTCGATTCGGAATCGATCGCGCTCGACGGCAGCCTCGTCTATATCGGGCTCGAGCGCGTCAACCAGGTGCTGCGGTACGATTTCGCCGAGGGCTTTACGCGGGCCCGCGGCGAGGTGGTGCAGATGCCGCCGGCGGTCAAGAAGTTGCCCAACAACAAGGGGCTGGAAGGCCTCGTCGTGGTGCCCAAGGGCCTGCCGCTGGCGGGCACGTTGATTGCGCTGTCCGAGCGCGGCCTCGACGACAGTGGCAATCTGCTCGCCTTCCTGGTCGGCGGCCCACAGCCCGGACAGTTTTCCATTCGCCGCACCGACAATTTCGACATCAGCGATGCGGTGATCCTGCAGTCCGGCGACCTCCTGATCCTGGAGCGCAAATTCTCCATCATCGCCGGCGTCGGCATCCGCATCCGCCGACTTGCATTGCAGGACATCGCGCCCGGTGCGCTGGTCGACGGACCCTCGATCTTCGATGCCGATTTCAGCGAGGAGATCGACAACATGGAAGGCATCGACGCCCATGTGACGGAGGAGGATGACACCGTGCTGACGCTCGTCTCCGACGATAATTTCTCGCTGATCCAGCGCACGCTGCTGCTGCAGTTCACATTGACGAAGTAGACCGTTCGAAACCCAAAACGCCACGGACATCCCTGATGAGCGCCCTGTTCTCCCCGATCAAGCTGCGCGGCCTGCACCTGAGGAACCGCATCATGGTCTCGCCGATGTGCCAATATTCCGCTGATGGCGGCGCGGCCAACGACTGGCACTTCACCCATATCAATTCGCTCGCCTTGTCGGGCGCCGCGATGTTCTGCATCGAGGCCACCCATGTCGAGGCCATCGGCCGCATCACGCCGGGCTGTCTCGGGCTCTATGATGATGCCACCGAGGCGGCGCTGGTGCCGATTCTCGCTGCTGCGCGAAAACATTCGAGGGCGGCGATTGCGATGCAGCTCGCGCATGCTGGCCGCAAGGGCTCCAGCCATCGGCCCTGGGACGGCGGGCAGCAGATCCCGCTCGGCGAGGGCGGCTGGCAGACCGTGGCGCCGTCGGCGGTGCCGCACAAGGAGGGCGAAGCCGCGCCGACCGAGCTCGACGAGGCGGGCCTCGTGCGCATCCGCGACGCCTTTGTCGCGGCCGCCCGGCGCGCCGAGCGGCTCGGCATCGATGCGCTGGAGCTGCATGGCGCGCACGGCTATCTCATGCATCAGTTCCTGTCGCCGATTTCGAACCGGCGCACCGACCGCTATGGCGGCTCGTTCGACAACCGCATCCGCTACCCGCTGGAGGTGTTCGACGCGGTGCGCGCGGTGTTCCCCGAGCGCAAGCCGGTCGGCATCCGCCTGTCGGCGACCGACTGGATCGAGGGCGGCTGGGACCTCGAGCAGACCATCGCCTTCGCAAAAGAGCTCGCCAAGCGCGGCGTCGACTGGATCGACGTTTCTTCCGGCGGCATATCGCCGCTGCAAAAGATCCCGCTTGCGCCCGGCTACCAGGTGCCGTTCGCCGACGCGGTCCGGGCCGCGACCGGGCTCACCACGATCGCGGTCGGCTTGATCACGAGGCCTGCGCAGGCCGAGGAGATCATTGCCGCGGGCCAGGCCGACATGGTCGCGCTGGCGCGCGGCATGCTGTACGATCCGCGCTGGGGCTGGCATGCCGCGGCCGAACTCGGCGGCGAGGTCGACGCGCCACCGCCCTATTGGCGCGCGCAGCCTGCGGAGTTCAAGACGCTGTTCGGCAAAACCACGTTTGGCGCGCGGTAGCGGGCGGCCGGGCTGCGCATTCCCTTCGACGTCGCGGTGCATATCGTTCGCTGCTGGCCGGCCAAGCCATGATTTCGCCGCAGCGCAGCCAACGATTGTGCGCATCATGCAAAGTGCTAGGCTTTGCCTGCCACGCGCGACGAGATTTGGAGGCCAAACGGGTCTGATCCAACGTCTGCTGCCTGATGCGACCCGCCAGCTGCCCCGACCTCTCTTGTTGTGCGTGAACGAACGCGCCTTTGAAACGGCGCGTCGATGAAAACAACAGCGAGAGGAAGACCCATGGAACTCGGATATTTCTCGATGCCCTCGCATCCGCCGGAGTGCGGTCTGAAGGAGGGCCAGGACTGGGACCTGCAGACGCTGCGGTGGCTCGACGAGCTCGGCTATCAGGAGGCCTGGATCGGCGAGCACCACACCGCGCCATGGGAGCCGCATCCTGCGCCCGATCTCATCCTCGCCCAGGCCATGCTGCAGACCAAGAATATCCGTCTCGGCCCGGGCGGCTTCCTGTTGCCCTATCATCACCCCGCCGAGCTCGCCAACCGCGTCGCGATGCTCGACCACCTCTCGGAAGGCCGGCTGAACTTTGGCGTCGCGGCCTCCGGCCTGCCGAGCGACTGGGCGATGTTCAATGTCGACGGCATGTCGGGCCAGAACCGTGACATGACGCGCGAGGCGCTCGACATCATCCTGAAACTGTGGAGCGAGCCGGCGCCGTTCACCTACAAGGGAAAATTCTGGACGGTGACCAAGCCGGACACGATGTTCGATTTTCTCAAACCGCACATCAAGCCGCTGCAGGCGCCGCATCCGCCGATCGGCGTCGCCGGCCTGTCGAAGAGCTCGGATACGCTTAAACTCGCCGGCGAGCGCGGCTTCATTCCGATGAGCCTCAACCTCAACCCGGCCTATGTCGGCAGCCACTGGGATTCGGTGGAGGCGGGCGCTGCGAAGACCGGGCGCAAGCCGAGCCGGCAGGACTGGCGGCTGGTGCGCGAGGTGTTCGTCGCCGACACCGACGAGGAGGCGTGGAAGCTGTCGGCCGGCGACATGATGGGCCGCATGATGAGCGAGTATTTCCTGCCGCTGCTCGGTCATTTCGGCTTCAAGGATTATCTCAAGCATGCGCCCGAGGTGCCCGACTCTGACGTCACCGTCGACTATTGCGCGCGGCGCAACTGGATCGTCGGCTCGCCCGCGACCGTCACCGAGAAGATCGAGCAGATCTGGCACGAGGTCGGCGGCTTCGGCGTGCTGCTGGTGTTCGGCTTCGACTACAAGCACAAACCCGAAGCCTGGCACCATTCGCTCTCGCTGCTGAAAAACGAGGTGCTGCCGCGGCTGAAACATCTCGACACCGGGATGCCCAAAGCGGCGTGAGCAAGGCGGCGCGGCGGGGTTTTGCCAAAATTCTCCGCCGCGCGGCGCAGGCTCTGGTGGGAACGATTGCAGGTGGTCGCCGTTGTCGCGCGACCACCTGGGATCGCTGGACGTATTTGCTTAGAACTTGGGGGCGGGCCCGCGTGCAATGAGGCGCCGGGCGGCAGATGCTTCCACCAAAAGGAGAGCGTCGATGCAAACCAGGGTCAGGAAATTCGCCCATTTTCTCGAACGCACCGGGCTCGCCATGGCGGGCGCCGCCTGCGGCCTGTTCGTCGCCGCCCATGTCGGCTCCAGCGTCGCCTGGCTCACCAACCAGGCGTTTCTGCTGTTCATGATGCTGGTCGGCGCGGTCGGCTTCTATCTCGGCATCGACACGCCGCCGATGCCGCCGGGGCAGCAGGCCGCCAGCGCCCGCGCGCCGATCGACCAGGCGGAATTTCTGAGCGCGGTCGGCACGTTTCTGGCGACGCTCACCGCCTTCGTCTCGGTCGGCGTCATCGTCTCGCGCGAGACGCCGGAGATATTCTGGACCGTCGTCATCATGCTCGGCTGGATGGCCGGCGTCGTGATGCAGATCATCGCCGGCGGCATCGCGAGCATGCGCGCGGCGTGATGCTTTTTCGGATTCAGGATTTCAAACAGCAAACTGAACTGTCATTGCCCGGCTTGACCGGGCAATCCAGTACGCCGCGGCCTATCGGCTCAAGCACGACCGCCTCTGGAATACTGGATGCCCGCTTGCCGCCTCCGCTAAAGCTCCGGCGCGCCGTTGAGTTCGTGGCCACGCCGAAGCCTTGGCGGAGGCGGGAAGCGGGGCATGACAGCCGATAGGGGCTGAAGCTGACACACATCTTCGCCTTCCCGCGGCGCGTCAGCGCCCGAGCTTTGCATCTTGCATCGCCCTCGAAATCGTAAAGAGGGCGCAGGGAAGGCCGGGTGCAGGCCGCACCCATGGCCCGCCAGCAAATAAAAAAGCTGGCGGCAGACACCACAGGATTGGCCGACATCCGGCCTTCCCTGCGCGATGGTTTTAACGGTGTCCTTCGTGCTCTCCCTGGGAACCGGGCTTTCTTGCTCCCATCGCCGGCAAAATCATCTCTCGCCGACTTGACACCAGCGTCGGGGTGTCAGGACCACACGACTTCGTCGTCCGCAAGCGCGCCGTTCGTCCGCACGACAAAATCGCGCGCGTCGCCTTGCGTCCATCGCAGCCCGCCTCACGTCCGGTGACGATTGGCCATCACGTCCCTCTTCAACGAGGCGGGATGGCGGCATACAAGCACATTGTTCCGAAAAACGGAAGAGAAACTTTCGCTGTTGTTCTGCACGGGCCGCTCGTCGTTGAATCGGCTTGAAAAATTCTGTTTTTCGAAAGGCCGTTCGAGGCCACGAATCCGCTCGGATCGGCCGCGACGGCAGCCCGACGGGCGAATCAGTGCATGGGCTCGTCATTGCGAGGGGCCTTGGCCCCGAAGCAATCCAGAATCGTCCGTGTGGTGCTGGATTGCTTCGGCGCTGTGCGCCTCGCAATGACGGAGGATGCTAATAGCACCGCGTGATGTTGACGCTGTGGTCGGCGCCGTCGCGGCCGGGCACCGTGACGCTCTGGTCGGTGCAACTGGGCACATAGGTCCGGTTGGAGGGCGCGACGCTCGGCGGGAAGCGATGCGCCCAGTCCCACGGAACGTCATATTTGTAGGTGTACTGGACATCGCCGGTGGCCGGCGGCACGCCCTCGACCGCGGGCGCGCCGTAGGACGGCGCGGCGACGTCGTCGCCATAGCCAGGCCAGTAGAAGCCGCCGATCACGCCAGGCCGGTGATGATGGCGGAACGCGCCCGCGACCGGCGGGCGGAATGTTGGATGCGGAGCCGCAAACGCCGCGCGCGGCGCGGTCGATGATGCAGCCGCGGCCGCGGTTACGGAAAAGATCAGCGCCGTGATGCTGGCTGAGGCGAGCAGCACCGCGTACTCTCGATACGTCATTGGAGTGGCCTCGCTGGTCACCGGACTTCGCCCCTCAACTTGCCCCGCGTCCAAGGCTAGGCCGCAGGCCCAGGCGCCGCAAACACAGAGTTAACCAGTGGTTAAGAAGTAGGGTTAATGAAGGACTAACGATCGCGCGGTGACGGCGCTGCTCTGGCACCAGCGGAGGTCCGCCCCGTCCCCCGCTTGCGCAGGGCTATCGCATTTGATTCGGAAGCACGGCAGTTGCGGATAGATGGGAGCTCTGTGGCCCATCCCTCGAGACGCATCGCTCAAGCGATGCTCCTCGGGATGAGGCCGTATTCCGGGCCGTAGACCCTCATGGTGAGGAGCCGCGCTCTTGCGCGGCGTCTCGAACCATGAGGCCCGGAGGGTGATGGTCTTCCGTGACTGGCTATATGCGATGGCCCTGCCCGCGAGGAGGAGGGGAGCGCAGCGCTGCTCACGGCGAGAGCGCCGGCGCGGCGATGGCTTCCGGCATCGGCACGGTCTGAAAACTGTTCGGCCAGTTGATCGGCTCGTAGCCGGGGACCGTGGCCCTGCGCGTCACGGCGGACTCATGCACATAGGCGCCGTCGGGAATGAAGCGCGGCTCGGCATCCGGAATGTAGTGGCCGAGATGCGACTTGCGCTGCGGCCATTCCTTGTACTTGTCGGCCCTCGGAACATATTCGAGCAGGCGCCAGGCTGCGCTCATCGAATTGTGCAGCTCGCCTGCCACGTCGGGCGCGACATAGGAATACGGGCTCCCCTTCCGCTGCACGCCGTAGGCGAGCTGCCGGATGTTCTGCGGGTTGAACGCCAGGCCGCATCGCATCGCCTCCTCGATCATCCAGAGCAGCGGATATTTGGACAGCGCGCTCTGCTTTTCCGGGTAGCCGCCGCCGATGTCGGCATGCACCCCGGCGAACCAGACCTGCCGGCAATCCTGCGGCTCGGCGCCGGCCTGGTTGAAGCGGTTGTGCGTGAAGGTCTGCCGCTCCAGCCATTTTTTCAGGCGGAACATGCAGCGCCGCTCGTCGATCGCGATCGCCTGGCGGAAGGTTTTCACGCTCGGATTGTCGAGCGTGAAGGCGAGCTCCTCCAGGCTCGGCCTGTACAGCCGGTCCGGCCGCGGCACGATGACGCTCGCGACCGTGTCCCACACGCCGACGAAGCGGATGGTCGGCCAGCGCGAGGAGACGATGCGCGCGAACTGCGCCGCACGGTCGTCGCGGCTCAGCGGCTGCGGTCCCTCGTCGTCGCAGGTCTCGGCGGCTGGCCGCACGCCCTCGGCCTTCGCATCGCCTTCGGACAGCTGCTTGTAGGCGGTGAGGCCGCTGCTGGCGAGATTGACCTGATGCGGCGACAGCAGCCCGATCTTGTGGATCAGCCCCGCCAGCACGCGCACGGTGTAGGCGCCGCGCGAAAACCCGAACAGATAGATCTGGTCGCCCTCGGCGTAGTTTTGTACCAAAAATTCGTAGGCGTGCAGCACGTTGTCGTCGAGGCCGTAGCCGGTCGCGAGCCCGAGCACCATGACGAAATCCTGCTTCAGCTTGCGCCACGGGTCGGGTTTGGCCAGCGTGCCGACGCCGGGATCGTAGAACACGGCCTGCAGCGGCGCTGTCTTCGGCGTCTTGCGCAGGCAGCGATAGAGCTTCAGCACATTCGAAATGTTCTCGCCGATCTCGTTGCCGGTGCCGTCGCAGCAGATGACGATGTTCTTGGTCATGACGCAGCCGCCTCCCCATGCAGCCTCGGCGAGTGTAGCAGGCTTGCGGGGGATTTTGGGCTGGCGTGATGACGCGGGCCGGTGACGCGACGGGGCAAGAGAATGCTGATCGAAGCTGACGCCGCATCGGTGGTGCGCTCCCTCCCTCGCTTGTGGGGGAGGGCTGGGGTGGGGGCTACTATCCGTGATAGAGCGGCTTCATCTCGGTCGCCGAAGCCGAGCGAACGGACTGAAGGAATTGTACATGGCCAAGAAGCTCGCACCGATGCACCCCAGTGAAATCCTGCGCGAAGAGTTTCTCGTGCCGCTCGGCCTGTCGGCAGGTGCGCTTGCCAAGGCATGCAGCGTCCCACGCACACGGATCGAGCGCATCGCCAACGAAGAAACCGCGATCACGGCCGATACGGCGTTGCGGCTCGGTAAGGCGCTCGGCACGTCCGCCCAGCTCTGGTTGAACCTGCAAAATGACTTCGATATGCGGACCGCGAGAATCCGAATCGGAAAAGAGCTGGAGAAGATCAGTCGCGTGACGGGCCGCGCGGCAGCGTAGATTCGTGACGGAACAATACAAATCAATCAGGTTGCGAAAACAAAAACGGCCGGGTCTTTCGACCCGGCCGCCACCAAACTCTACGCCAGGTTTACGCGACGCTTACTCGCCAGCCCCAGCTCGGAAACTCCTTCTCCGTCGTCGTGCCCGCGCAAAAGCGCGAAGCGCGTCTTGCGCACGTTCGCGCAGAAGTCGCGGGCATCCAGGTCTTGATCTGACGCGGCAAAGACGTGGTTGGCCGGGTCAAGCCCGGCCATGACGAGCGGTGGGCGTTGGCCGCCCGCCCGTAATCCTCAGCTCGCCTGCTTCTCCGGCGCGGCGACCGCGACCTTCTTCTGGATCTGCCGCTTCAGCTCCAGCGCCTTCGGCGAAAGATCGTCCGCGCTGGCCTTCAGGAGAAACGCGTCGAGGCCGCCATTGTGGTCGACGCTCTTCAGCGCATTGGTCGAGACCCGCAGGCGGATGTTGCGGCCGAGCGCGTCCGACTGGAACGTGACGTTGCACAGGTTCGGCAGGAAACGCCGCTTGGTCTTGATGTTCGAGTGGCTCACCTTGTGGCCCACCTGGGGACCCTTGGCCGTCAGTTCACAGCGCCGCGACATGGCGAAAATCCTCTGATCATCCCCGGTTCCATGCAAGCACCCGTCCCTCAACGGCGGGCGCGGACCGGGGGTCCAAAACTCTGTCCATTTCTGATGGAAGCGGGCGGACGTATAGGGGGGAAGCGGTGAGGCGTCAAGGTTTTGGGGGTGGTTTGGAGCTGTAGGCCTTTGATTCGGTCCCCTCCGGGGCGGCTCGACCAATTCGAGTCTCACTCGCGGTACCCCGACCCTCACCCGCACGGGAGGGCGCAGCTCCAAGTGTGGTGCGACCTCGATGCACGTCATGACCGTGTTTCTACCGGTCTCTTGAAGGCGTATTGCAGCGATTGAACTTTTGGAAATTTCCTGCTCGATCAATCAACTAGCTGTGATATGTCATCATATAAAGGGCGCATTCCACACCAATGGATAGTGGCTCCCGTGAGGGGCGGTGGTTGCGTGCGGTCCGCGCCATAGCGGGCTTTCGTCGTTGCCAGCGCGGATTTTTTGCTTAGATGAAGCTTAACCACGGCGCCGTGACGCGAGCGCCCTTGCTCCGGAAACGCCGCCACGTGAACCCACGACACGCAATTCCGCTTTCGCCGAGCCGATCGGCCGCCCGGGCGTGGGGCGCCGTTTTTGCGACAGTGCTGCTCGGCCTGCTGGTGCCCGGCGAGGGCCGCGCGCAGGCCCGGCTGGAGGCGCAGTACGAAGCCTCGCTCGCCGGCATCGTGGTCGGCAAGGGCGCCTGGAACATCGACATCACGGAAGACCAGTATTCCGCCACTGCCTTTGGCGGCACCTCTGGGCTGATGAAGACCTTCTCCTCCGGGTCCGGCAACACCTCCGCGCAGGGCAAGGTGGTCAACGGCGCGCTGGTCGCGTCCAGCTACGTGGCTGGCACCGCGACCGCGAAGCGGACCGAGCAGATCCACATGACGCTGCAGAACGGCAACGTCAAAGACTATGCGATCGAGCCGACGCCACCGGTCGATCCCGACCGCATTCCGGTGACGGAGGCGCACCGGCACGGGGTCTACGATCCGATGACCGCGGCGCTGCTGCGCGTGCCGGGCAATGGCGATCCGCTGACGCCGGACGCCTGCCGCACCGGGGCTGCGATCTTCGACGGCCGCATGCGCTATGACCTGAAACTCGATTTCAAGCGCGCGGAAAACGTCAAGGCCGACAAGGGCTATCATGGCCCCGGGATCGTCTGCGCGGTCTATTTCACGCCGATCGCGGGCTATATTCCCGATCGGCCCGTCATCAAATATCTCGCCGCCCAGCGCGACATCGAGATTACCTTCGTGCCGCTTGCGGGAACCCGCATCCTGGTGCCGTTCCGCATGCGGGTGCCGACCCCGCTCGGCATGGCGATGCTGGAAGCAACGCAATTCGTCACCCAGGCCCTTCCGCCGCACGTCGCCAAGACGCAGTAGGGCGCAGCTTGCCCAGGGATAGCGGTCGTCATGCCCGGCCTTGTGTGCCTTGTGCCGGGCATCCACGTCTTTTGTCTCGCGGGACAGGCGTGGAGGGCCGGGACAAGCCCGGCCCTGACGAGTTCTGGGCTGCCACTGAATCCTGTTGACTCTTGACCGGTTCTGATTCGACTCGGGGCGCTTCGTTTTTTAAGAAATCTCAACGTCGCGCGGGGCCTTGTTTTGCGCGGCAGAACTTGATCTAGTGCGCCTCAATGAGCGTGGCGCGAGATGTTGCGGTGAACGAAGCGGGATTCCGATCCGAGTCAGTGATTCCTTCGCGATTTGTTCGCAAACCGTTCCGAACCTCTGGCCACGCAGGGCAACCCGTCACATTGTGAGACAGTTTTGCGGCGCTCGCGCTATTTCCAATCCGCGCAGCGGTGCCCATCTTTGAGGGGAGCGCGCCATGGGCCAAGATCTCCCGCCGGGGGCGAGATGAATCATATTCGCGAGCAATCCGATCCAGCAAAATTCATCTCGCGTGGATGACAGCGACGACAGAAATATCCTGACAGATGACTTTCTCTTCGACGTCCGCATCGACAACGGAACGGGCTCCCGGTTCCGGTGTCACCGCCGTGCTCGGGCCGACCAACACCGGCAAGACGCATCTCGCCATCGAGCGCATGCTCGGCCATTCCTCCGGGATTATCGGCCTGCCGCTGCGGCTGCTCGCGCGCGAGGTCTTCAACAAGATCGCCGATCGCGCAGGAAGCGAGGCGGTCGCCCTGATCACGGGTGAAGAGAAGATCAAGCCGAAGTCACCGCGCTACTGGGTCTCGACCGTTGAGGCCATGCCCAGGGACCTCGACGTGTCGTTCCTCGCCGTCGACGAAATCCAGATCGCCGCCGACCTCGAGCGCGGCCATGTCTTTACCGACCGCGTCCTCAACCGCCGCGGCCGCGACGAGACGCTGCTGCTCGGCGCCGCGACGATGCGCCCGATGATCGAGCGGCTTTTGCCCGCCGCCTCGATCGTGACACGGCCGCGGCTGTCGCAGCTCGAATTCGCCGGCGACCGCAAGATCACCCGCCAGCCGCGCCGCACCGCGATCGTCGCGTTCTCCGCCGACGAGGTCTATGCGATCGCCGAATTGATCCGCCGGCAGCATGGCGGCGCCGCCGTCGTGCTCGGCTCGCTCTCGCCGCGCACCCGCAATGCGCAGGTCGCGATGTTCCAGAACGGCGACGTCGACTATCTGGTGGCGACGGATGCGATCGGCATGGGGCTCAACCTCGACGTCGACCACGTCGCCTTTGCCTCCGACCGCAAGTTCGACGGTTACCAGTTCCGCCGGCTCAATCCATCCGAATTCGCGCAGATCGCGGGGCGCGCCGGCCGGGCCACCCGCAACGGCACCTTTGGCACCACCGGCCGCTGCGCGCCGTTCGAGCCGGAACTGGTCAACGCGCTGCAGAACCATACCTTTGACAGTGTCAAGGTGTTGCAGTGGCGCAATTCAAGACTGGATTTTTCCTCGCTCGCCGCGCTGCAGGTCTCGCTCGCGCTGACGCCGCCGCACGAGGCGTTGACCCGCGCGCCGGCAGCCGAGGATCTGCGCGTGCTCGACCATGTCGCGCGCGATTCCGAAGTCCGCGACATGGCGCATGGCCGCGCGGCCGTTGAAAGGCTTTGGGAAGCCTGCCAGATTCCGGACTATCGCAAGCTCAGTCCGGCCGCGCACGCGGAACTTGTCACCACCCTTTTTGGCTTCCTGATGCAAAAAGGCCGGATTCCCGATGCCTGGTACGCCGCCCAGGTCGATCAGGCCGACCGCGTCGATGGCGATATCGACACGCTGTCGGGCCGGATTGCGCAAATCCGCACTTGGACATTTGTGGCCAATCGCCCGGACTGGCTGGCGGATCCGGAGCATTGGCAGGACATTACGCGGGAAGTTGAGAATAAATTATCGGATGCGCTGCACGAACGGCTCACGGAGCGTTTCGTTGATCGCCGTACCAGTGTATTGATGCGCCGCCTGCGGGAGAACACGACCTTGAATACGGAAATCGGCAAGACCGGCGAGGTGATCGTCGAGGGCCACACGATCGGCCGGCTCGACGGCTTCACCTTTGCGCCAGATGCCGCGGAAGCCGGCTCTGAGGCCAAGGCCTTGCAGGCCGCGGCACAGAA
>Ga0207665_10001973_pt1 | contig 13823 bp, 16 predicted proteins | sample LARL112metaG_FD_184351 | JGI IMG/M metagenome (GOLD analysis project Ga0207665, IMG submission 184351) | Corn, switchgrass and miscanthus rhizosphere microbial communities from Kellogg Biological Station, Michigan, USA - LAR L11-2 metaG... | ecosystem: Host-associated > Plants > Roots >...
GTGGGGTTACAGAACGGGCTGAAGTCAAGCCTGGTGGTGGCGAGGAAACTTTCGATGAGCGCGGGCCGGTATTGCATCCGTTTGAGCCGGGTCTTGACCAGGGCGGTGAGCTGGGCAAGGTTGCGTTTGGCCAGGTTGGCCAGGGACCGTTTCAGGTGCGACCACACTTGCTCGACTGGGTTGAGCTCGTGCGCATACGGTGGGAGCCGGCAGACGGTCAGCCAGTCCCGGGCCGCGATCAGTTCGGTCATCGTGGCGCTGACGTGCGTATTCAGGTTGTCCCACACGGGCACCAGCGGGCCGGTGAGCTGCAGGTGGGCGGCGTCTAGCAGCCGGGCGCATCGGTCTCGGTGAACCCCTTGCGCTGATCCTGGCCACCGCGGCGGCGGTTCTTGTGCACGCGGAAGATCAGCCGCGGGCGGCAGCCGGGCTTGATGGCGATCAGCGCGGCCAGCGAGACGCGCTTGTTGCTGCCGCCGGTCGCCCGCACCACCGGCGTGCGGCCCCGCCGGCCCCAGGTACGCCCGTGTGGCGGCCGTAAGCCCTGGCCGGACTCGTCGTCGACGACGACCCAGGCACCCAGGTCCGCCGCGGTGCTTTTACCACCGGCCAGGTCTCCTCCCGCCAGGCGGTGATCGCCTCCTCGTCCCGCTCGGCGGCGCGGCGGGCAGGCACCTGGACGCTCCAGCCGATCCGGTGCAGCAGCAGGTCCATCCCGGCCAGCGTGTACTCAACCCCGAACCGGCGGCGCACCAGATCGGTGACCCGCGCCAGCGTCCACCGCTGATCCTCATCCCACCCATGCGCCGCGGGCCCGGCATCCAGCAGCCTCTAACCGCAGCCGCTCCCGGCCCGCCCGCTCCGGTGCATCCAGCCCGCCACCATCGGGATACCTCATGCTTCTGGCCTACCGCAGCCGACCCGCTGCTACCAGAGCCGTAACCCCCACAATCGAAGATCGTTAGCTCACGGCGCGCCGGTAATACCGGGTTATACTGGCCGCATGAAGACGGCGATATCGCTACCGGACGCCACGTTCGAGCAAGCTACTGAAAAGGCACGGGAACTTGGTATCAGCCGGTCTGAATTCTTTGCCCGGGCCGCCCAGGTCTACCTAGATGAGCTGGCCGGGCACTCGCTGACGAGCCAGATCGACGAGGTACTGGATGTGGCGGGGCCAGATGAGTCGAGTTCAGCCGCGGCGGCCGCTGGACGCCGCCGTCTGGCCCAGGATGACTGGTGATCCAGCGGGGCAGCATCTACTGGGCTGAGCTCGGGCAGGCGGCTGGCAGCAAGCCCGCCAGGCGGCGTCCCGTCCTGGTGATCCAGTCCGCCCCGTTCAACGCCAGCCGCCTGCACACCACTGTGGCCGCCGTGATCACGTCCAGCACCAGGCTTGCGGCCATGCCGGGCAACGTCTTCCTGCCCGCGGACACGGCCGGCCTGCCCCGCGACTCCGTGGTCAACGTCACCGCCGTGGTCACCTTGGATAAGGCTGATCTTGGTGCGCAGGCCGGCCGGCTGCCCGCCGCCCTTATGGATGACGTGGACCGCGGGCTGCGCCGCGTCCTGGGCTTGTGAGGTTCCTGGCCGCCACGGGCCGGGCCGGGCGCCAGCCACTTTGTGCGCCTATCCCGGCTCTACCTGCCATTGACGCGTTCTGCCTGCCCGGTGATGATATTGGCACGTCGCACCACTGGGGGCCCTGATGCGTGGGCGCTGGCTGAGGCTATCGCTGGCGGTACCGGTTGCCCTGGTGACACTGGCGGTTTTCGCGCAGAGCTCAGCAGCGAGTGTCGGGGTGGGCGTGCAGGTCGGCCCGGTGCGCCTCGGGACCGTAGCGCACCGGGGCGAGAGCTACTCACTTCCGCGGCTGTATGTCGTCAATACCGGGACTGAAGCCGAAGCGGTAAGTGTGCGGGTGGAACGGCTCTCGCACGGCCCGGGCCTGGTCGTTCCGCCATCATGGATCAGCGGCACCGGGCCTGCCGTGCAGCTCGCGCCCGGCGGTTCCGCCCGGATTCCGCTTGAGCTGGCCGTGCCGGAGCACGCTCATCCGGGCGGCTACCTGAGCGACATCATCGTGACCGGATCGCCGGCCGGCGCGGCCAGCACGGCCCATATCGGCGTGGCCGCCGCGACCAAGCTTGAGTTCAGCGTGAGTTCTGCGCCAGCGCAGGCGAGCACGGCGCTGATCTCGCCCTGGATGTGGTGGGTCCTGATCGGGCTTCTCGTAGCGGCCGTCACGATCCTGGGCGCCCGCCGATTTGGCCTCCGGATCCGGATCGAGCGGGAATCCCCCCACCGCCCTGCTGCCGGTCAGGGGGATTCACGTGGCTGACGAAGAGAGTAGGTGACAAGGGTGGCGGCCAGAAACTGGTGGATTATCTTCATCGTCGTGCTGGGCCTGATCCTGGTGTTTCTCCTGTTCACAAACCGGCCAGCCCCGGCGGCCAGCAACGGCGCCAGCATCGCCATCTCGCTGAAAACTGTCCCGACGATACGGTCGATCACCGTCTCGCCATCGACCGCCTCCTTCAGCAATTGCACCGGTGGAGACTCAAGCCTGGACACGGCATCGACCTCGACCGAGCTTGGGTACCCGAATGGCCACTGCTGGGACGGGGATCCCAGTGGCAGCTTCCCCATCAAGATCAAGTACAAGGGCCCGCCGGGACAGGTGTTCGTGTCCAGCTCGAACGCGGTCCCCGGCTCGGGCGGCTCGCAATGGAGCCTGTGCAGCTCGGCCAATGCCTGTAGCGGCCCGCATGACCTGCCAGGCACAGACCAGTACATGGTGAAGAACTTCGGGGCCGGCCGGAACAGCTCGACCGGGCTCACCGGCAGCCCGACGTGTGATCACGAGTTCGGCCAGCAGGGCTGCTCGGCCACATCTGGGCAGTCCCAGACCGAAGGCGTCGAACTCATCGGCCCGCATGACAGCGGAAACACTTCGACGTCGTGGACCGTCACGATCACCTGGGGGGCGGCTCCGGCCCCCTAGTGACGGATTCAGGCCCCGTGGAGTTCCGCCCGGCGGCCCGGGAGCTCCTGGATGCGGCACTACACAAAGCTGCTGCTGGGTAAGGATCAGCTGTCATGCCCGTCCGCATTCATGTGTCCGGCCACCACAAGGAAGTGCTGCGCACCAACCTGTGGCTGGTCCCGGCGATCGAAGTGCTGGCCGCGATCGGCCTGTTCGCGGCCACCAACGCGGCCGACCGGGCCGCCTACCATGGCTCGTTCGCGGTGCCGTCGTGGGTGATCAGCGGCTCGGCGGACGCCGCGCGGCAGATCCTCACCACGATCGCGGCGGCCATCATCACCGTGGTGGGCGTGGTGTTCTCCATCGTCATCGTGGCCCTGACCCTGGTCTCCACCCAGTTCGGGCCGCGGATGCTGCGCACCTTCATCCGGGACCGGGGCACCCAGCTGACTCTGGGCACCTTCGTCGCCACGTTCGTCTACGCGGTGCTCAACCTGGTGTCCATCGGCGGCGGGCCGGGCGGCCCGTACGTGCCGCACATCGGGATCACCGTGACCCTCGGCCTGACCGTGGCCGACCTGGCCGTGCTGATCTACTTCATCCACCACATCGCCACCCAGATCCAGCTGCCCGAGGTGATCGCCGGGATCTCCGCCGACCTGTCCGGGGCCATCGACGAGCAGGTGGACGACGGGGCGGCCCGTCCCGGGGATCCGCCGGTGGCCACCCTGCTGGCCAGCATGCCGGGCCCCGGCGGCGTGGTCCACGTGGCCGGCAGCGGCTACCTCCAGTACATCCACCGGCGCACGCTGCTGCGGATCGCGGCCCAGGCCGGCGCGGTGGTCCACCTGCACCAGCGCCCGGGCCACTTCCTGGTCCAGGGCAGCCCGCTGGCCACCGTGTGGCCGGCCAGCGCGGCGGGCCAGGTGGCCGACGGACTGGCCCGGGCGCACGTCACCGGGCCGTACCGGACCCTGGCCCAGGATGTCTCGTTCGGCATCGATCAGCTGGTGGAGATCGCGATCCGCGCGCTGTCCGCCGCGGTCAACGACACCTTCACGGCGATGACCTGCATCGACTGGCTGTCCGACAGCCTGTGCAAGGTGGCCGGCCGGTGGCGGCCGGCCCGGGTGCACCGGGACCGGGCCGGCACCGTCCGGGTGATCACCACCGAGCCGACCTACGACCGGCTGGTGCAGCGCTCGTTCGAGAAGATCCGGCAGAGTGCCCGTGGCCAGCCCGCGGTGCTGATCCGGCTGCTGGACGGGCTGACCCGGATCATGGAGCGGACCACCGCGCCGGACCAGCGCCAGGTGCTGCTCGACCAGGCCGCCATGATCATCCAGGCCAGCGAGGAGTCAGTGCCGGATGAGCCGGACCGGGCCGACGTGCGCCGCCGCTACCAGGCCCTGCTCGCCGTGCATGCCCAGCTCACCGCCGCCCCGCTGACCACGCCGGGAAGCTGACCCGTCACGCGTCGCGGGTCTTCAGCAGGTAGCCGGCGATGACCAGCAGCACGGCCGTCCACAGGCAGAACACGCCGAAGCCTTCCCACGGCGAGAGCACCTGATTGGCCTGCTCATGCGCCTGGCCGATCAGCTGGCCCGCCTCGGTGGGCAGGTAGGCGTGCACATACTTGCCGATCTTTCCCGGTATCAGCTGGGTCAGCGGGGCCAGCACCAGCACGAACGCGATCACGCCGGTGATGGCGCCCGCGGTGTGCCGGATGATCCCGCCGAGGGCCAGCGCGAACAGGCCGAGCACGGCGAGGTACAGGCCGGCCCCGAAGACGGCCCGGGCCACCCCGGGATCGCTGAGCGACACCGGCGCGTGATTGTGCAGGATTGCCGCACCCAGGAAGAACGACGGGAAAGTGACAATCTCGCCAACTATCAGCACCAGTACCGCGAAGACAACCGACTTCGCGGCCAGCATCGGGATACGGCGCGGCACCGCGAGCAGCGACGCCCGGATGACGCCGGTGGAATATTCGCTTGTCATAACCAGCACGCCGAGCACGCAAATGGTCAGCTGGCCAAACTCGAGCCCGGCGCCGAGGATCGTGCTCACCGGGTCGGCCATGATCTGGGCGCGCTGCGTCGGGTCGGTCTTGTCCCACTGCAGGATGGTCAGCCAGGTGAACAGGCCGGTGAAGCCCAGGGTGACGATGACCAGGAGGATCAGCGACCATACCGTGGAACGCACCGAGCGGATCTTTGTCCACTCGGACACCAGCAGCCGGCTGAACGCGGTGACCGGGGAAGGTGCCGACTGGTCGCTGACAGCGGCGGCGCCGACCGGCGGGGCGGCGGAAGTCATTCGGCCCTCCCCGGGGTGCTGGCCGGGGCCGGCTGCGCGGCGCCCGGCAGGCTGCCCGGCCCGGCGGCCCCGGTGGCGGGCTGGCCTGGGCCGTGGTCCCCGTATTCAACATGGTCCGCAGTCAGTTCCATGTATGCCTCCTCCAGCGAGGCGAGCCGCGGGGTCAGCTCATGCAGCACGATCCGGTCGGCGGCGGCGATCTCGCCGATGCGCGGCGCGTCCAGGCTGGTGACCCGGAGCGCAGCCGCCCGGCCCGCGCCGTTCCCGCTGCCGCCGGTTTCCGGCTGCGGTTCGGCCTTGCCGCCGGCCGCGGCGATCAGATCGGCCAGCCGGGCCGCGTCCGGCGTGCGGACCAGCACGAACTTCTCCGAGCTGCGCTCGATGAACTCCTGCGTGCTGCTCTCCGCGATCAGCCGGCCGCGGCCGATCACGATCAGGTGATCGGCGGTCACCGCCATCTCGTTCATCAGGTGGCTGGACACGAAGACGGTGCGGCCCTCGCTGGCCAGCTGCTTCATCAGGTTCCTGATCCACAGGATGCCCTCGGGGTCGAGCCCGTTGACCGGCTCGTCGAGGATCAGCACCTGCGGGTCGCCGAGCAGCGCGGCCGCGATGCCGACCCGCTGGCTCATGCCGAGCGAGAAACCGCCGGTCCGCTTGCGGGCCACCTCGGTCAGCCCGACCAGGGCCAGCACCTGGTCCACCCGGGACCGCGGCAGGCCCTGGCTCTGGGCCAGGAACAGCAGGTGGTTGTAGGCGCTGCGGCCGGTGTGCATGGCCTTGGCCTCCAGCAGCGCGCCGACCACGCGCAGCGGGGTGGGCAGGTCGGCGTACCGGTGGCCATTGATCGTGGCCGCCCCGGACTGCGGCCGGTCCAGGCCGAGGATTAGCCGCATCGTGGTCGACTTGCCCGCGCCATTTGGCCCCAGGAACCCGGTCACCCGGCCTGGTTCCACGGTAAAGGACAAATGGTCAACAGCTGTTTTAGCCCCGTAACGCTTGGTGAGGCCCCGTGCCTCAATCATCAATTTCCCCTCGGGACGGCGTGGCCGACATAGGTGCGCCGCGTGCTCGCAACCTAAGGTAGCAAGGAATTGCCTGTCACCCCATTTTCCGGGGGGAGACCCCCGGCCCCCGGTGGGCGGGCGGGTGCGGGAGGTCACGTACGCTGCTGCGCAGTATGACGCCACCGCTACAGCTGCCTGGCCCGTCAGTCCCAGAACCCGGGCCCATCCCTGGCCTGCCCGGCCCGGCCCCGGCCCAGCCGCGGCGCGGGGCTGCCGCCTGCCTGGCGGTGGCCGCCGGGACGCTGGTGCTCGCGGTGGCCGCCGGGTTCCTCTGGTCCGCGGTGACCCCGCGCCCGCTGCTGGTGATGACCGGCCGGGGCGCGGCCCAGGTGGTCAACGCGGAGACCAACGCGTTCATCGCCGCCGACGGCTGGTACTGCATCATCTGCCTGGCCTGCGGTGTGCTCACCGGGCTGGCCGGCTACCTGATCGCGGTACGCCGGTATGGGCCGGTGGCCATGCTCGCCGTGCTGGCCAGCGCGCTGGCCGCGGCCTGGATCACGCTGTGGACCGGCGAGCACATCGGCCTGGCCAGCTACCACCACCTGCTGGCCACGCTGCCGCCCGGCGCGCAGCTGCACGCCGGGCTGACGCTGGGCGCCCGGAGCGCGATCGCGTTCTGGCCACTGGGGGCCGGGCTGATGGCGGGCGGCATGGAACTGGCCGCCGCGGTGCACGACCGCCAGGTGACGGCGGCCACGTCCTCGCTGGCCGCCGAGTAGGGCCCGCCGGGCCGCTGGGTCCCGCCGGAATGTCCAGCATATGGATGGGCGGCCCGCCCGCCCCGGCCCGCTCCGTACACTGGGCGGGTGCTTTCCAGGATCGATCTGCGCGGCTCCTCCGCCACCGAGCTGACCAGGGAAAAGCTGTCCACCGTGCTGCCCAGGGCCGAGCTTGACGTCGAGGCCGCGATCGAGCAGATCCGGCCGATCTGCGATGACGTGCGCCAGCGCGGGGCGGCGGCCGTGCGCGAGTACACCGCGCGGTTCGACGGCGTGGACCTGGCCACCAGCCGGGTCCCGGCCAGCGCGCTGGCCGCCGCGCTCGGCTCGCTCGACCCGCGGCTGCGCGCCGCGCTGGAGGAGACCATCCGCCGGCTGCGCCTGGTGTGCCGGGCCCAGATGCCCGCCGACGTCGTGACCGCGGTGGCCGACGGGGCCACCGTCACCGAGCGCTACGTCGCGGTCGGCCGGGCGGGCGTCTACGTGCCGGGCGGCCTGGTCACCTACCCGTCCTCGGTGCTGATGAACGTGGTCCCGGCCCAGGTGGCCGGGGTAGGGCAGATCGCGGTCGCGTCACCGCCGCAGCCCGACGGCCGGCCCAGCCCGGCGGTGCTGGCCGCGTGTGCGCTGCTCGGCATCGAGGAGGTGCACGCAGCCGGCGGCGCGCAGGCCATCGCGATGTTCGCCTACGGCACGGCCGACTGTGCCGCCGCGGACACGGTCACCGGCCCGGGCAACGTGTATGTGGCCGCGGCCAAGCGGCTGCTGCTCGGCCGGATCGGCACCGACGCGGAAGCCGGCCCGACCGAGATCGCGATCATCGCCGACGACACCGCGGATCCCGAGTGCGTGGCCGCCGACCTGGTCGCCCAGGCCGAGCATGACCCGCTGGCCGCCTGCCTGCTGATCAGCACCGACCCGGGCCTGGCCGACCGGGTGGACAAGGCGCTGGCCCCGCAGGTGGCCGCGGCCCGGCACCGGGAGCGGGTGCAGGCCGCGCTGGCCGGCCAGTCCGCGTGCGTGCTGGTGGACGGCACCGAGGCGGCGCTGGCCGTGTCCGACGCGTGGGCCCCCGAGCACCTCGAGATCCAGGCCGAGCACGCGCCCAGCCTGGCCCGCCGGGTGCGCAACGCGGGCGCGGTGTTCGTCGGCCGGTACGCGCCGGTGTCGCTGGGGGACTACCTGGCCGGGTCGAACCATGTGCTGCCCACCGGCGGCACCGCCCGGCACACCGCCGGGCTGTCCGTGCTGTCCTTCCTGCGCGGCATCCACGTGGTCGAATACGACCGGGACGCGCTGGCCCAGGTGGCCCCGCACATCGACGCGCTGGGTGGCGCCGAGGACCTGGCCGCTCATGTCGCGGCTGTCCGGGTTCGCGTGCCGCGCGAGGCCGGGCCGGCATGAGCCTGCCCGACTGGCTGCCGCTGCGGGCGGACCTGGCTGGGCACGAGCCGTACGGGGCACCGCAGATCGACGTGCCGGTCCGGCTGAACACCAACGAGAACCCGTATCCGCCCTCGCCCGCGCTGGCCCGCGCGATCACCGCCGCGGTCGGCGAGGTGGCGGGCACGCTGAACCGCTACCCGGACCGGGACGCGGTCGCGCTGCGCGACGGCCTGGCGGGCTACCTCGGGCACGGGCTGACCGGCCGCCAGGTGTGGGCCGCGAACGGGTCCAACGAGATCATCCAGCAGCTGCTCCAGGCCTTTGGCGGCACCGGCCGCCGGGCGCTGGGCTTCGAGCCGTCGTACTCGATGCACCCGCTGATCGCGCTGGCCACCGGCACCGGGTGGATCAGTGGCGCCCGGGACGGCGACTTCGGCATCGACCCGGACCGCGCGGCGGGCCTGATCAAGTCCGAGCAGCCGGACCTGGTGTTCCTCACCTCGCCGAACAACCCGACCGGGACCGCGCTCACGCCGGGCGTGATCGAGGCCATCTGCGCGGCCGCCCCGGGGATGGTCATCGTGGACGAGGCGTACGCCGAGTTCGCCCGGGACACAGCGGCGACCGCGCTGCGCCTGCTGCCGCGCTTTCCCCGGCTGGTCGTCACGCGCACCATGTCCAAGGCGTTCGCGCTGGCCGGGGCGCGGGTCGGCTACCTGGCCGCCGACCCCGCGGTAATCCAGGCGCTGCTCCTGGTCCGGCTGCCCTACCACCTGTCCGCGGTCACCCAGGCGGTGGCCCGGGCCGCACTGGCCTGCCGGGACGAGCCGATGGCCACCGTCGCGGCGCTGCGGGCCGAGCGCGACAACATCGTGGCCTGGCTGCGCGGGCGGGGGTGGCGGGTGGCCGACTCCGACGCCAACTTCGTGCTGTTCGGCGAGTTCGCCGACCGGCACACGGTGTGGCAGGACCTGGTGGACCAGGGGGTGCTGATCCGGGAGACCGGGCCCCCCGGCTGGCTGCGGGTCAGCGTCGGCACCCCCGCAGAGATGTCCGCTTTCCGGGCCGCGATGGACGTCGTCGCCCCCATGGGGCAGGAAGAGGTGGCCCAGTGAGCCGCACAGCGCGGGTGGAGCGGATCACCAAGGAGACCAGCGTGCTGGTCGAGCTGGACCTGGACGGCACCGGCACGGCCCAGGTCAGCACCGGGGTGCCGTTCTTCGACCACATGCTGGCCCAGCTGGCCAAGCACGGGCTGCTCACGCTGAGCGTGCAGGCCACCGGCGACATCGAGATCGACGCGCATCACACGGTGGAGGACACCGCGCTGGCGCTGGGCCAGGCGCTGCGCGAGGCACTGGGTGACAAGTCCGGCATCTGCCGGTTCGGCGACGCCGCCGTCCCGCTGGACGAGACGCTGGCCCGGGCCGCTGTCGACCTGTCCGGGCGGCCCTACCTGGTGCACACCGAGCCGGCGGCCCTGGCCCCGCTGATCGGCAGCTACGACACCACGCTGACCCGGCATTTCTTCGAGTCGGTGACGGCCACGGCCGGGATCTGCCTGCATCTGGAGGTGACCGGGCGCAACCCGCACCACATCGTCGAGGCCCAGTTCAAGGCGGTGGCCCGGGCGCTGCGCGCGGCGGTGGCCGCCGATCCCCTGGCGCCCGGGGTGCCCAGCACCAAAGGCGTCCTGTGACCCGCCGGAGACCACATGTCGCGGTGCTCGACTACGGTTCGGGGAACCTTCGTTCAGTAGAAAAGGCGCTGCAGCGGGGCGGGGCGGACACCGTGGTGACCGCGGATCCGGAAACGGCGCTCCAGGCCGGCGGCCTGGTGGTGCCGGGCGTCGGCGCGTTCGCGGCGTGCATGACCGGGCTGCGCGCGGTGCGGGGCGACCAGGTGATCGACCGGCGGCTGGCTGGCTCGCGCCCGGTGCTCGGCATCTGCGTGGGCATGCAGGTGCTGTTCGCCGAGGGAGTCGAGCACGGCCTGCGGACCGGCGGCTGCGCCCAGTGGCCCGGCACGGTCGAGCGGCTCACCGCGCCGGTACTGCCGCACATGGGCTGGAACACGCTGGACGTCCCGGCGGGCTCGCGGCTGCTGGCCGGCCTCGGCCCGGGCACCCGGTTCTACTTCGTGCACTCCTACGCGGCCCGCGACCTGCCCCTGCCGCCGTCGGACCGGATGACCCCGCCGCTGGTCAGCTGGGCCACGCACGGCGAGCCGTTCATCGCGGCGGTGGAGAACGGCCCGCTGTGCGCGACGCAGTTCCACCCCGAGAAGTCCGGCGACGCGGGTGCCGCGCTGCTGGCCAACTGGCTGGAGATGGTGTGATGAGCACGCCCGCGCTGACCCTGCTGCCCGCGGTGGACGTGGCCGGCGGCCAGGCGGTCCGGCTGGTCCAGGGGGCGGCCGGGACCGAGACCGGCTACGGTGACCCGCTGGCCGCCGCGCTGGGCTGGCAGGCGGCGGGCGCCGAGTGGGTGCACCTGGTCGACCTGGACGCCGCGTTCGGCCGGGGGTCCAACGCGGACCTGCTGGCCGCGGTGGTGGCCCGGCTGGACATCGCGGTCGAGCTGTCCGGCGGCATCCGGGACGATGCCTCGCTGGCCGCGGCCCTGGCCACCGGGTGCGCCCGGGTCAATATCGGCACCGCAGCCCTGGAACAGCCGGACTGGGTCCGCGCGGCCATCGCCGCGCATGGGGACAAGATCGCCGTGGGACTGGACGTGCGGGGGACCACGCTGGCCGCCCGGGGCTGGACCCGGGACGGCGGTGAGCTGGACGAGGCGCTGGCCCGGCTGGACGCCGAGGGCTGCGCGCGGTACGTGGTCACCGACATCAAGCGGGACGGCATGCTGCGCGGGCCCAACCTGGACCTGCTGCGGCATGTCTGCGCCCGGACCCCGCGGCCGGTGATCGCCAGCGGCGGCGTGTCCAGCCTGGCCGACCTGGCCGCGATCGCGTCGCTGGTGCCGCTGGGCGTGGAGGGCGCGATCGTCGGCAAGGCACTGTACACGCGCGCGTTCACGCTGGAGGAGGCGCTCGGGGCGGTGGCGGCATGACCCGGCGGATCGCCAGCGGCACGCGCTGGGAGCCGGTGGTCGGGTACAGCCGCGCGGTGGCGGCCGGGGACTTCGTGTTCGTGTCCGGCTGCACCTCGGTGGACGGCGCGGAGTTCGTGCACGAGGGCGACGCGTACGCGCAGACCGCGCAGGCGCTGCGGAACGTGGCCGGCGCGCTGGGCCGGCTCGGGCTCGGGCTGGCCGACGTGGTGCGCACCCGGGTCTACGTCACCGACATCTCCCGGTGGGAGGAGTACGGGCGGGCGCACGGCGCGGCGTTCGGCGACGTGATGCCGGCCACCTCCATGATCGAGGTGGCCAGGCTGGTGGACCCGCGGATGCTGGTCGAGGTCGAGGCGGTCGCCTACCGCGCGGGGATCGGCGCCTGATGCCGGTCGCGGTCAGGGTGATCCCGTGCCTGGACGTGGACGCCGGGCGGGTGGTCAAGGGGATCAACTTCCGGGACCTGCGGGACGCCGGCGACCCGGTGCAGCTGGCCGCCGCCTACGACGCGGAGGGCGCCGACGAACTGGTGTTCCTGGACATCACCGCGTCCAGCGGCGGCCGGGAAACCATGGTCGACGTCGTCCGCCGCACGGCTGACCAGGTGTTCATCCCGCTGACCGTGGGCGGCGGGGTGCGCAGCGTGGCCGATGTGGACCGGCTGCTGCGGGCCGGCGCGGACAAGGTGTCGCTGAACACCGCGGCCATCGCCCGCCCCGGCCTGCTCGGCGAGGCCGCGAAGCGGTTCGGCTCGCAGTGCGTGGTCCTCTCCGTCGACGCCCGCCGGGTCCCCGGGGGTGCCGCCTTCGAGGTCACCACGCATGGAGGGCGGCGGGGGACCGGGATCGACGCGGTGGCGTGGTCGGCCCGCGGCGCAGAGCTGGGAGTGGGGGAGATCCTGCTCAACTCGATGGACGCGGACGGCACCAAGAACGGCTTCGACCTCGAGCTGATCGAGGCGGTCCGGGCCGTGGTGGACGTGCCGGTCATCGCCAGCGGCGGGGCCGGCCAGCTGGACGACTTCGGGCCGGCCGTGGCGGCGGGCGCCGACGCGGTGCTGGCCGCCAGCGTGTTCCACTTCGGCCAGCTGCGGATCGGCGCGGTCAAGGACGCGCTGCGCGCGGCCGGCTACCCGGTCCGCTAGGCCCGACCGCTGGCGGGCCCATCAGGCGGCGTCGCTGACCAGGCCGGCGGCCAGCGCCGCCCCGACGATGCCGGCGTCGTTGTGCAGCGCGGCGGGTATCACGGCAGCCCGCAGCGAGGTCAGCAGCGGCACGAACTTGTCCGCCTTCCGGCTGACTCCACCGCCGATGATGAACAGGTCGGGCGCGGTCAGCGCCTCCACGTGGCTCAGGTACTCATCCACCCGCTCGGCCCACTTCTCCCAGCTCAGGTCGTGCTGCTCCTTGGCCCGCTCCGAGGCGCGGTGCTCGGCGTCGCGGCCGCGGATCTCGATGTGGCCGAACTCGGTGTTCGGCACCAGGATCCCGGCCCGGAACAGGGCACTGCCGATCCCGGTGCCGAAGGTCAGCAGCAGCACCGTGCCCTGGTGCCCGGCGCCCACGCCGAACCGCATCTCGGCCAGGCCGGCCGCGTCGGCGTCATTGACCAGCGCGGTGGACAGGCCGGTCGCGCTGTCGAACAGCGCCCTGGTGTCCAGCCCGACCCAGGCCGGGTCGAGGTTGGCCGCGGTCATCGTGACCCCGTTGATCACCACACCGGGGAACGCGATCCCGGCCGGGCCGGTCCAGCTGAAGTCCTGGACCAGCCCCTGCACGGCCTTGGCGATGGCGTCCGGCAGCGCGGGGCGGGGCGTCTCCACTTTGATCCGCTCGGCGATGAACGTGCCCTTGGCCGTGTCCACCGGTGCCGCCTTGATCCCTGAGCCGCCGATGTCGATGCCGAGTACCTGCACTGCGCTGCCTCCCCTTGGGCTCTGCCGCTCCCGGGCGCGGCGGGACCGCGGCACCAGGCCACTCCCATGGTGCGCCATCGGCGCCGGAACTGCCCGGCAGGGGCGCGGATATTCGCCACGGTGGAAGTTTTCCCCTGTTGGGCGGGCCGGTACCAGGTGTTCAGCCGCGCGTCACCGGGCCCGGCTTGACTGTGGCGGCTGGGTGAGCCGGTGCGGCAGGGGAGGGTGGCTGGTGCCGGGCGGGTGTGGCCGGCCGGTTGCTCAGCGCCTCCGCCAGCGGCGCTCGGACAGCAGCCGCACGGCGGCCTCGCTGCCGTCCAGCCGGACCTGGGCGGCCCCGGTGCGGCCGAGCGCCCA
>Ga0207665_10001974_pt1 | contig 13820 bp, 11 predicted proteins | sample LARL112metaG_FD_184351 | JGI IMG/M metagenome (GOLD analysis project Ga0207665, IMG submission 184351) | Corn, switchgrass and miscanthus rhizosphere microbial communities from Kellogg Biological Station, Michigan, USA - LAR L11-2 metaG... | ecosystem: Host-associated > Plants > Roots >...
TGAGCACGAAGAAGCATTCCTCGACCTCGTGGGTATGCGCGGCATTGCCCTGTCCGGGCTCCACATACATGACCGACAAGGTGAAGTTCTTCGCCGGGATGACGGTCGGATCGCCATGCTTGCCGGAGCCGCCGGCGCCGATGAAGCGGTGCTGCGCGCGCTTGTAGCCTTCGACCTTGGCGTCCTCGAATGCTGCCCAATCCGGCTTCTTCTCGCGGAAGCGTCCGACATATTTCTGCATGATGTCTTCGATCGGAACATCGACCAGTTCCGGCGCGCGTGGATGGCGTGCAACGCTCATGGGAGGCTCCTGTTCAAACTGTGCAAGCGCTGGCCGAATCTATGCTTCCATCGCACAACGCGTCAATGAAGCGGCCAACCACCCAGCACTCACCTAGGCGCTGCCTGCACAAGCTCCCAGATGCGGGTCGGTGTGAGCGGGAGCTCGCGCGGTTGCACGTGAAGTGCGCTCAGCGCATTCGCGACCGCGTTGGCCATTATCCCGCCGGCGGCGATGATGCCGCCTTCGCCGGCGCCCTTTGCCCCCAGCGGATTGATCGGGGAGGGGTGTTGTTCCAGCATGACCGCGCGGATGTTGGGGAAGTCGCTGGCCGTGGGGATGAGATAATCGGCGAGCGACCCGGTCAGGAGCTGGGCGTCCTGATCATAGACGAGATGTTCCATCATGGCACCGCCGAGGCCTTGCACCACCGAGCCGACGGTCTGCCCATGCACGGTCAGCGGGTTGATGATGCGGCCGCAATCCGCGACCACCACGTAGTCGAGAAGGTCAACGTGGCCGAGCTTGGGATCGACCGCCACGTGCGCGGCGTGGGCGCCATAAGTGTAGGTATGCTTCTTGTTGAGAAAAGCACCCTCGGCGGAAATGCTCTCGCCGGAAAGTTCGTTCAAGGCGATGGAGTTGCCGCCGGGCCCCACCGCCTTCACCCCTTCGACGATTTCGATGGCCGAGGCTTGGCAGTTGAGCCGTTGCGCCGCCCAGGTGCGGATCGCGTCGCGCAGCTTGGCCGCGGCATCGAGTATCGCCGAGCCGCCCATCACGACCGAGCGCGAATGATAGGCGCCGTAGCCGTCGTTCACATACGAGGTGCTGCCGTGGAAGACGCCGCGGATGCGCTCGATCGTGATTTCGAGAGCATCGGCGGCGATCTGCGCGAAAACGGTCTCCAGCCCCTGGCCGATGGCGGATGACCCCACGTAGACGGAATAGAGCCCGTCTCGCTCGAGCACGATGCGGGCGCTCTCCTTCGGTCCGGCGGCCCCGCCCTCGATGAAGCAGCCGACGGCGAGACCATGATAGCGCCCGTCGATCAGCTTGCCCGCGAGCTTCGACTTTTCCGGCCAGTTGACCTCGTCGAGGCAGCGATCGAGGGTCGCTTGGTAATCGCCGCTATCGAACTCGTCCTTGCTCTCGAAAGGCGTGATGGTGGCGATCTGGTACGGCATCTCCTGTTTGGATACGAGATTGCGTCGGCGGAACGCCACGCGATCGAGGCCGAGGTCCTGCGTCACCATGTCGAATAAGCGCTCGCGAAAAAAATCGGTCTCGAACCGGCCAGGCCCGCGATACGTGCCGACCGGTGTCTTATTGGTCAGCTGCAGCGCAACGTCGATGTCGATATTGGGGATGCGATAGGGTCCCGACATGAATTGCGCGACATTGCGGGCGCCGACCGCGCCGTTGGTTCGCATGTAGGCGCCGACGTCGACATAGGCATGCCCGCGCAGCCCGAGGATCGTGCCCTCGCGCGTGCAGGCGATCTCCACCTCGCATTCCGCCTCGCGCGCGTGATTGATGCACATGAGGTTCTCGCGCCGGTCCTCGGTCCATTTCACCGGCCGGCCGGCGAGGCGGGCCGCGAACGGAATCAGGAAATCTTCCGGATAGAACTCGCCGCGCGCACCAAACCCGCCGCCGACGTCGTTCTCGACGATTTCGATCGCGGCTTCCGGCAGTCCCAACTGCTTCGCCAGCGTGCGGCGATTGAAGAACAAGACCTTGGCGCCGCCGTAGATGACGAGCCGCTCGCGTGCGGCGTCCCATTCCGCCAGCAGCCCGCGCGGCTCCAGCGGCAGGGCCATGTGCCGTTGCGTGCGGAAGCGCTCGCGCCGCACATACGGCGCGCCGGCAAATGCCGCAGCGGCATCGCCGCGCACCGCGCGGAATCTGATGGCAAGATTGGTGCCCGCCTCTTCGAACAGGAGCGATCGATCTTCCGCCGATGCGTGGCGGTCGGCGACCGCCGGCAGCGGTTCGATATCGGTCTCGACCAGGCCGAGTGCGTCCTCGGCAATGCCGGGACTGTCGGCAAGCACGACCGCGATCGCCTCTCCGACGTAGCGGACTTTAGTCTCGGCGATCACCGGCTGTCCGAAACGCTCGAAATCCGGTAACGGCTGCAGCCGCATGGGGACGCGCGGCACGCGATTGCCGATCTCCTTGGCCGTGATCACGCTGTGTACGCCAGGCAAGGCGCGCGCGCGCGTCACCTCGATCGAGCGGATGCGGCCGTGGGCAACGGAGCTGCGCAGGATCGCCGCGTGCAGCATGTCCTTGCGCGCGAGATCGTCCACGTATTGTCCGCGCCCGCGGAGAAAGCGCAGATCCTCGAGCCGCTCAATCGGGCTGCCGATGAGCGAATTGACCGTTCTCATGCGCGATCTCCGCCGCGGTCGCCCGCCTGCGCCTTCGGCCGGTAGGCGGCGCGCGCCTCGAGTACGGCCTCGACGATGGGGATATAGCCGGTGCAGCGGCAGAGATTGCCCGAGAGCACCTCGCGCACGCGCGCAGCGTCGCAGTTGGGCTCCTCGCTGAGCAGCGCGTGCGCGGTCGTGATCATGCCGGGCGTGCAGAAGCCGCATTGCAAGGCGTGATGCTTGCGAAAGGATTTTTGCAGCGGCGTGAGATCGGCGTCGTTGGATAGCCCTTCGACGGTCACGACCTCGGCGCCCTCGGCCTGCACCGCCAGCATCAGGCAGGATCGCACGGCCGCGCCGTCGAGGAGGATCGTGCAGGCGCCGCAAACGCCGTGCTCGCAGCCGACATGGGTGCCGGTCAGTCGAAGATGATGGCGCAGACAATCCGCCAACGTGAGCCGCGGCTCGACGTCCACGTCGACCTCGCGACCGTTGACGCGAAATCGCACCGACATGGAAGATCGCCGATCGCCTTGCTGTTTCATAATCCGCTCACGCGGCCGCGCGTTTGAGCGCGCGTTCGACCATCGTTCCAACGAGCGCGCGGCGATAGGCGGCGCTGGCGTGAATGTCGTCCTGCGGATCGACGGCGGCGCTGGTCGCGGTCTCGGCTTCCGCGATGGTTGCTTGGTCGATCGTTCGTCCGTTGAGCACCTCTTCCACCGCGGGAAGGCGCATCGGCCGGTCGGCAACGCCGATGACGCCGACATGGGCGTTACGCGCCTTGCCGTCCTCGGACTCATCGTAGAACACGGCCGCTGCCGCCATCGCAAAGTCGCCGCGACGGCGCGCGAATTCCTCGAAGCCCCAACGTCTCCTCGCGGGCCAGGCGGGCAGACTGACCTCAACGATGATCTCGTCCGAGGTGAGGGCCGTCGTGAGCGCCCCCTGAAAGAAATCGGCCGCCTGGATCACGCGTGCGCCGGATTTTCCGACCACGGCAATTTCCGCATCGCAGGTCATGGCGATTCCCGGCATTTCGGCCGCCGGATCGGCATGGGCGAGGCTGCCGCCGACCGTGCCGCGGTTGCGGACTTGGTAATGCGCGACATGCGCGATAGCCGCCTTGAGCAGCGGATGCGCGGTATCGAGCCGTTCGTCGTCTTCGATCTCGCGCCAGCGCACCATGGCACCGAGAGCGACGCCTTTCTCGGAAATCCTGATCCCGCGCAGATCGGCGAGCTTGCGAAGGTCGACGAGTAGCGCGGGCTGCGCAAGGCGGAACGCCAGCATCGGCACGAGACTTTGACCGCCGGCAAGGGCTTTGGCTTCGCCGTCATGCCCGGCGAGAAGTTGAACGGCTTCGGGGAGCGTCGTCGGGCAGGCATACTCGAAGGGCGGCAGTTTCATGGCCCGGGCGCATCCTTCGGGAGGCAAAGAGGCGAGGGTCGTACCTATCATCGCAGCGATGGATGGGTCAACGTGACCGCAAGCCCCTTAGTCAACTCGGCCATCCCGCCCGCGTTGATCGCGCGTTTCGGCACCCGCCGATTGCCGCCGGTCGTTTTAGGCATTATCGAAATGGGGGATGTTTTTCCGGATTTCGCAGTGCCATGCCGCGTAGGTTCGCCTGGGCCTCACTATCGGATAGCGAACTCCTCGAGCTGCGTCTCAAGGATCTCAAGGTCAGCCTCTCAGGCACATGGCTCGAACGGTGTCTAGCAGACCTTTACGGCGAACTTAACGAGCGCGGGCTTCGGATCAGGCCGCACGCCTGGATCTCGAACGAGTGGTTCAGCCCTGACGACACGCCCGGCATCGCAATTCCCTTCTATCTTTCCCATCCCCGCCTGATGCGGCTCGAGCGCAAGATGATCATCGACGTCGAGGGCGGCACTGTGCCCGAGTGCATGCGCATTCTGCGGCACGAAGCCGGCCATGTGTTGCAGGTCTCTTATCAACTGCATCGCCGCCGGCGCTGGCAGGAGCTGTTCGGTCCGTCGTCAACGCGCTACCCGAGATACTATCGGCCGAATCCGGCGAGCCGCCGCTACGTCTATCATTTGCCGCTGTGGTATGCGCAGAGCCATCCGGATGAGGACTTTGCCGAAACCTTCGCGGTGTGGCTTACGCCGCGCTCGAACTGGCGCAGGCGCTACGCCGGTTGGCCGGCGCTGAAGAAGCTGGAATACGTCGACGAGCTGATGGCCGAGATCGCCACGAAGAAGCCGGCCGTCACGCGGCGGCTTCGCGTCGAGCCACTGAGCCAACTCACCCAAACGCTGGCTGAGCACTATGAAAAGAAACGAGCTCACTATGCAATCGATTACCCGAAAATTTACGACCGCGATCTTCGCCGCATTTTCTCCGACGATCCGCGGCATCGCCGCTCGCTCGCGGCCTCGGCCTTTCTGCGGCGCAACCGTGCCAAGATCAGGCAAGTCGTTTCGAAGTGGACGGGCGAGTATCAGCTGACGCTGGACTCCGTTTTCGATGATATGATCGGCCGCTGCCGCGAGCTGAAGCTTCGTGCGGTCGGCTCCGAGCGACAGCTGAGAATGGAATTCATCGTGTTGTTGACGGCGAAGACCGTTCACTCGCTCTATAGTCCGTCACGACGACAGTGGCTGGCATTATGAAGCGCCTTCGGGTCCTGGTGCTCGTGCATCCGGAATTGGTGCCTCCGGATTCGCTCAAGGGGCACAGCGAACAGGAAATAAACGAATGGAAGACCGAATATGATGTCGTGAGCACGTTGCGCGCTGCCGGCCACGAGGTGCGGCCGCTCGGAGTAGAGAACGAGCTCAAGCCGATCCGCGATGAGATCGAGAGCTGGAAGCCGACGGTCGTCTTCAATCTGCTCGAGCAGTTTCACGGCGAAGCGGTCTACGACCAAAACGTTGCGAGCTATCTCGAATTGCTACGGGTCCCCTACACCGGTTGCAACCCGCGGGGGCTCGTGCTCTCGCGCGGCAAGGATTTGTCGAAGAAGCTTCTGATGTATCATCGCATCCCGTTGCCGGCGTTTGCCGTGTTCCCGCCGCGGCGCAAGATTCGCCGTCCGTCGCGTCTCGGCTTTCCGCTCATCGTCAAGAGTCTGAACGAGGACGCCTCCTGGGGCATCTCGCAGGCATCGGTGGTGGACAGCGACGAGAAGCTTGCCGAGCGCGTGAACTTCATCCACGGCAGCATCGGCACCGCCGCCATCGCCGAGCAATACATCGAGGGCCGCGAGCTCTACGTCGGCGTGCTGGGCAATGAGCGGCTTCGCGTCTTCCCGATCTGGGAGCTCGAGTTCGGTAGCATGCCGCAAGGCGCCCGGCTCATCGCCACCGAAAAGGTCAAGCACGATCTGCAATACCAGCAGCGCCACGACATCGCCGTCGGTCCGGCCAAGGATATCCCGCCGCAACTCGCCGACTCGATCAAGCGCGCGGCGAAGCGCATCTACCGCACGCTCGACCTCGATGGCTATGCCCGCATCGATTTCCGCCTCTCCGCCGACGGCATTCCCTATTACATCGAAGCCAACCCCAACGCCGAGATTGCCCGCAGCGAAGAGTTCGCCTCGGCGGCTAAGCACGACGGCCTCGACTATCCGGAATTGATCCAGCGCATCTTGGCGCTGGGCATCAGCCGGGCGGGGGCGACGGGAATTGCGCTGTGAGCCCATCCGGACGCAGCGACCGGCGGCGAAGATAGCGCTCGTCACGGCACCGCGCGCCTGCGCTATTCAAGTTGCGCTTGGCGGCATTTGCCGAAACGGACCTCCAAGTCGATCAACGCGCGGCGGTGCGCTCGCGGATCAGCTCCCAGACCCGCGGCGGCGACAGCGGAAGGTTGCGGGGCGCTACCCCGAGCGAGCCGAGGGCTGCGGCAACCGCGTTGGCGATGACGCCGCCGACCGGAATGACGCCGCCCTCGCCCGCGCCCTTGGCGCCGAGCGGATTGTTTGGCGAGGGGCATTCCTCGAGCGCGATCGCTCGGATGTTGGGAAAATCGCTCGCCGTGGGCATGAGATAATCCGCGAGCGATCCCGTGAGCAATTGCCCCTCCTGATCGTAGACGAATTGCTCCAGGAAAGCGCCGCCGAGGCCTTGCACGATGGCGCCTACGACCTGGCCGTGCAACGTCAGCGGGTTGATGATGCGCCCGGCGTCCTCGACCGCGACATAGTCGAGGAGCTCGACGCTGCCGGTCTTGGGATCGACCGCGACGTGGGCTGCGTGCGAGCCGTAACTGTAGGTGCGCTTGTTGCTGGCGTAGGTGCTCTCCGCCGTGATTCCGGCGAAGCCAGCCAGCGGCAACGCTTGCTTGCTCGGGCCGTGCACCGCGCCGGCGTCGATCTTGACTTCGTCGGCCGCGCAGCCCCAGCGCTCGGCCGCCGCCGCACGCACGCCGTCGCGCAGCTTCGCCGCCGCGGCGAGGATCGCGTTGCCGCCCATCACGACCGCGCGCGAGCTGTAGGAGCCGCAGCCGTCGCTCACGTGATCGGTCGATCCGTGAAACACCCCGCTGATCTCGTTCATCGGCAGTTCTAACGCATCCGCCGCGATCTGCGCGCAAACCGTCTCGAGTCCCTGACCGATGGAGGAAGAGCCTACATAAACCGCGACCTTGCCGTCGGATTCGAGTGCCAGCCGCGCGGTTTCGTGCGGCCCCGATGCGCCGCCTTCGAGGTAACAGCCCACGGCGCTGCCGCGGTAGCGCCCTTCGATTAGCTTTCCCTGCATCGCCACTTTCGCGGTCCAATCGATTTCGTTGAGGCAGCGCGCGAGCGTCGCTGCGTAATCGCCGCTGTCGGTTGCGGTCTCGATCGCGAGGGGCTCGACAGTCGCGAGCCGGTACGGCATCTCGGCCTCGCTGATGAGATTGCGCCTGCGAAACTCGACCGGGTCGAGACCGAGCTCCGCCGCCGCAATGTCGAACAGCCGCTCGCGGAAGAAGTCGGCTTCATAACGTCCGGGCCCGCGGTAGGTCCCTGCCGGCGTCTTGTTGGTCATCATCATGGAGACATCGATGCGAATGTGGGGAATGCGATACGGCCCGCTGAGAACCTGCGCGATATTGCGCGCGGCGGTCGGCCCATTGGTGCGGATGTAGGCGCCCTGATCGGTCAACGCGTGGCCGCGTAGCGCGCGGATGGTGCCGTTCTCGTCGCAGGCGATCTCCAGCTCGCATTCGGCCTCGCGGGCATGATTGGTGGCGGCGAGATGCTCGCGGCGGTCCTCGATCCATTTGACTGGCCTGCCGGTGAATCGCGCCGCGAACGGAATCAGAAAATCCTCCGGGTAGAATTCACCGCGTGCGCCGAAGCCGCCGCCGACGTCGTTTTCCACCATCCGGATCGCGGTCTCGGGCAATTGCATCTGCTTCGCCAGAATGCGCCGGTTGAGGAAGGCCACCTTGGCTGCACCGTACACCGTGAGGCAGCCGCCGGCGGCATCCCATTCCGCAAGCAGGCCACGCGGCTCCATGGGCACCGCGGCGTGGCGCTGGACCGAAAACGTCTCGCGGCGCACGTAAGGCGCGTCCCTAAAGGCGCTCGCCGCGTCGCCACGCACGCCGGTGAGCGTGAGCGCGCGGTTGCTGCGCGCGGCTTCGAACAGCAGGCTGTGATCGCTCAAGGCGGCGGCGCTGCTTGCCACGGCCGGCAATGGCTCGATGGCGAGCGCGATCGCATCGAGGGCGTCCTCTGCGGCGGCGGCCGTCTCGGCCAGCACGACCGCGATGGGCTCGCCCACGTAGCGCACCTTGTCGTGGGCGATGACGGGCTGCTCGAACGGCTGGAAGGCCGGCGAGGAATCCTGCCGCAGCGGAATGATGGGGATCGCTGCGCCGATCTCGGCCGCCGTGATGACGCTGTGCACCCCCGGCTGTGATCGCGCAGCGGTGGAATCGATCGAGCGGATGCGGCCGTGCGCCACCGAACTGCGCAGGATCACCGCATGCAGGAGGCCTTCGCGCGCGAGATCGTCGACGAATTGGCCGCGGCCGCGCAGCAGCCGAAAATCCTCGACCCGTTCGACGGCGCTGCCGATGAAGACATTGGTTCTGCGCTTTTGATCCATGTCAGATAACGATGGTGGCTTGCTCGTTGAGCAGCGCCCGCGCGACGCTGAGCGCCGCCAAGGCAGACGTCTTGGGGTTCGTGCGCGACGGCTTGCCCTGCAGCTCGATCGCAAGGCGCCCGGTCGCGCCCTCGGCTTCGATCTCGTGGACGTTGCCTCCCGCATCGGGGTCGGCGACGAGCTCTACGGCCGTAGCCTCAAATCCCAGTCCGGCGAGCGCCACCGCGGCGGCGACGTTGGCATTCTGCGGATAGAGCAATGCGGCTTCCCCCGCGGTGCCCTTGTAGAGCACCGTCCGTTTCGCGACCTTGCCGAGGTCCACTTGGCGCTCCGCCGGCGAGCCGCGCCAGGCGAGGGGCGGCTTGCGCGAGCGATAGCGCACCGAGGTCAAGCCGGATAGGCGCATGGCGGCGATAGCATCGAGGCCGCCGATGGCGCCGGCTGGCAACAAGATGCGGCTGTCGCCGTCACGCGCGGCTGATTTGAGCTTCGCGAACAGCGTCGCATCGGCAAGCGCACCGACGGAAATGACCAGGCAGTCGATTCCACTGCGCAGCACAGTGCCGACATGCTCCGCCACCGCCGCCTGGCTCGCAACCTCGGCAACAACGCTCGGCTTGCGCGCGATGAGCTCATCGAGCGCCTCGAGGATGTCCACGCCGTAGAGCTTCGCCTGTGCCGCTTCGCTGCGACCGGGCCGGGCCAGCGCCCCGACGATGCGCATCCCGCTTGCCGCGTCGGCGGCGCGCAGGGCGGCAACCACGTCCTGCGCCATGCCGCCGCAGCCGATCAGGCCGATGGCGGTCATGTCTTGATCACTGTGGGTTGAGTCGCATTCCGGTGAACCGCCACTGCGACAGCTCTTCCATCGCGTAGCGCACGCCTTCGCGCCCGAAGCCGCTCGCGCCGACGCCGCCGAAGGGATAGGTATCGAGCCGGAAGCGGCTGGCGTCGTTGATCCAGAGCGAGCCGACCCGCAGCTTGCGGGAGACCTTGAATGCAGTCTCCAGGCTCGTGGTGAAACAGGCGCCCTGGAGACCGAATTCAGATGAGTTCGCGAGTTCGAGCGCGGAATCGACGTCGTTGACGTTTTGCACGACGACGACCGGACCAAACGCCTCCTCGCGCATGAGCCGTGCTTGCGCCGGCGCGTCCGCCACGATCGCAGGACCGAGAATGGCGCCGCGGCGCTCGGGCTTGAGCACGAGCTTGCCGCCTTTGGCAACCGCGTCCTTGACCATCTCTTCGACCCGGTCGGCGGCCGCGCTGCTAACCATCGGCCCCACGTCGGTCGCAGCGTCATCGGGGTCGCCGACCTTGAGCTTTTTGGCGGCCGCGACGAACAACTCAAGAAACCGCTCGAACACCGGCCGCTCGACGATCACCCGCTGCGCCGAGATGCATTGTTGGCCGCTCGCCTCGAATGCCGCGCCGGCGATGCGCATCGCGGCATCGTCGAGATCGGCATCGGCGCAGACGATATTCGCCGCGTTCGAGCCGAGCTCGCCGACGAATTTCTTGGCGCCCGCGGCCCGTGCCAGTTCATTGCCGGCGGCAGTACTGCCGGTGACGGTGACCGCCGCGACGAGGGGATGGGCGGCAAGGAGCTTGGCGGTCTCGCGCCCGCCGGGGACGACGTTGAAGAGCCCGTCGGGTATACCCGCCGCCTTCACCGCTTGCGCCATCAACAACGCGACCTCGGTGCCGGGCGGGGACGGCTTGACCACGATCGCATTGCCGACCGCGAGCGCCGGAGCGACTTTCTGAATGAGGAGATTGGCGGGCCCGTTGAACGGCGTGACCGCGGCGACCACGCCATAAGGCACGCGCGTCGTGAAGCCGAAGCGACCCGCGCCTGCCGCCGTCATGTCGAGCGGCAGCACTTCCCCCATGAGATGCGGCAGTTGTGCGGCGCAGGCGCGCATGAATGTCCCACACGCTTGGCTTCGAACGTCGCGGCGCGGCGTGGTTTGCCGATGAAACGAATGAGCGAGCGGACCAGTTCGCTTTCGATCTTGTCGATTGCGTCCGCCGCCGCCAACAGCCATTCGATTCGCTTGGCGGTCGTTGCATCCTGATGCTTGAGAAAGGCCGTATGCGCGTGCTTGACCGCGGCATCCACGACCTTGCCGTCGGATTCGATCATGTGCGAAGCCACGCTTTCGTCGATGGGGCACACGAGTGGGGAGAGCTCGGCTTCGAACTTCACCGGCCCACCGATCCACGGCATGAGTTGAGGAATGGTCATCGATTTCCCTCCTCTGTTTTTGTCACACGTGCTGGCCTTCGCCCAGCGGAATGTCGCGCAGCGTGCTTGGAGCGAACAGCTCCTCCAGCTTGACCCGGCGATCGGTCAGTCCGTGCTCGTGGGTATACTGGAGCAGCGCCTCGATGGACGGCCGGTTCGGCTCGATGCCGTAGGCATACCAGTCCGACCCGAAGATCGCCTTCTCCTCCTCGATCAGCGGCTGTAGCCAAGCCGATGAGACCTTCGGCGAGCCCATGTCCGCCAATAGGTGATAGGCGTATTCCTTGGCGCGGCAGAGCGCTTTGTACATGCTCAGCGCCACCCAAGGATCGCGCTTGTACACGTCGTTTCGGATCACCACGGTGTGCATGATCGGATAGATCTTGGTGCGCCGATAGTAGTCCTTCTCCACCTCGGCATAGTTCGGAAATAGGCGGCGCACCTTGTGTGATCTGCGCCGGAAAGCGAGCGGATTGTTGGCCGTCATCATGAAGTCGATCTCTCCGCTCTCGAGCATATCGCCGAGCTCGGTGCCGGGCGGTGCTTGGGTCAGGCGGATGTCCGCCGGCAGCTTGCGGCCGAGCCGGTCGGCGCGGCCCTGGACCCATTCCACATCGCTCGGCTTGACGCCGTATTCGTGCTCAAGCAGGCCGCGCATGTAGACCGCTGCGGTCATGGTGTATTCAGGTACTCCCCCGCGCCTGCCTTTGAGGTCGGCCGGTGTCTTGATCCCCTTTTCGGTGTTGATGAAGAAGTAGCCGTGGCGGAACACGCGTGACGGAAATACCGGGATGGCGATGAACGGCGCTTCGCCGGTGCTCACCAGCGTGGCGTAGTTCGACAGCGACATCTCCGAGATCTCGAACTCGTTAAATTGCAACATGCGCCAGAAAATATCGGGAGGCTGCGAGGCGATGTAATTGATCTCGATGCCCTCGGGTTGTACCGACCCGTCGCGCAGCGCAAGCGTGCGGTCGTAGGGGCCGCACGCGAAGGTTAGGCGCAGCTTGCTCATGGCATGGTTCCTCGTCCGGCCGATGTCCTGCGCGGGATTGGCCCGGTATGTATTTTTCGCCAGACCAGGATCGCAGAATTGGACCCGGCAACGACGGATCATTCACCTAAGCCGACGCTGTCGCGAGGCTTGAGTACTGTCAAGCCGGTGCAGCCTCACCACGCGCCGGAACGGTTCAGCGCCACGAGACGGTCTTGGCCCGCCATGCAGCCTCATTGTGCGTCAATTCGACCGGCGTGATTGCCTGTGCCGCATGACTGGGCGCTGGTCGGCACTGGGCGATATGACATAGGTTCGGCTGCCGGGTCAGAATGGGAGCGCATGGAAGGTACGCGGATGTCATACCTCTTACGTTTCGTCTCCATCGCCGTGCTGTCACTGCTCATGCCCACTGCTCAGGCCGCGGAGAGCTATCCGGATCGCGTCGTTCGCATCGTCAACCCCTATCCACCGGGCGGATCGGTCGACGTAATGGCGCGAATTCTGGCACAGAAGCTCACGGAGGCTCTCGGCCAGCAAGTCATCGTCGAGAACCGCTCCGGCGGCGGTGGCAATACCGGCAGCGATTTTGTGGCCAAGTCAGAGCCCGACGGCTACACGCTCCTGTTCACTGCGCCCGGGCCGCTCACCGTCAACCAGACCCTTTACGGCAAGCTTCCGTTCGACCCGGCAAAGGACTTTGCTCCCGTCGCGCTGTTTGCGACTGCGCCCATCGTGCTGATCGTCAATCCTGGCCTGCCGGCGTACAACGTGCAGGAGCTAATCGCGCTGGCGCGGAAACAGCCGGGCAAAATCAATTTTGCCTCGGCGGGGATCGGCACGACCAATCATCTGTCCGGTGAGCTGTTCAAGAGCATGGCCAAAATCGACATCGTGCACGTTCCCTATCGCGGCGCCGGACCGGCGATGAACGATCTCGTGGCCGGGCATGTCCAGATGTTCTTCGACCTCATGCCGGTGGTGTTGCCGCAAATTGCCGCCGGCAATGTGCGCCCGCTCGCCAACGCGGGAGCGAAGCGGCCCGCGGCACTGCCCGATCTCCCCACGGTCGCTGAGCAAGGGCTTGCAGGTTTTGATGCCTCCTCCTGGTACGGCCTCGTGGCTCCGGCGAAGACGCCAGAACCGGTGCTTGCGAAACTGCGCGACGATGTCGCCAAAATCCTCGATGCGCCCGACGTGGTCGCCCGTATCCGCGAGCTTGGTTCGGAGCCCGGCGCGGTCTCCGGCAACGACTTCGCGGCATTCCTGGCGGCGGAGACCAAAAAATGGGCCGAGGTCATCCGTGCCTCGGGGGCGAAAGCGGATTGATTGCCGATCCCATGCGAATGGTGGATGCCACGCGCTGACGGCATTTTAAGCCAACGATTTCTAAATTCGACGGCACTTGTAGTTTGCACAAAGTCAATTCGCGCGAATCCCCGCGCTGGTGATGACATCGCGCCATTTCTTCGCGTCGGCGTTGATACGCGCGGCCAGCTCCGCGGGCGAACTTGCCTGCGCTTCTATGCCGTTTTTCACGAACGCGGCGCGCAGCTCAGGATCGTCGAGAACAGCGCCAATCTCGCGGTTCAGCCGTGTGATGAGCGCGGGTGATGCAGCGGCCGGTGCGACGATCGCCTGCCACAGCGAACATTCGTAGCCTTGCAAGCCCGATTCGGCGAGCGTCGGCACCTCGGGCAGAGCCGGATTACGCGCCGCGCTGGTCACCGCCAAGGCCCGCAGCTTACCCGCGCGAATATGCGTCAGCGCCGGCGGGATGGTCCCGAACTGCATCTCGACGCGGCCTTCGAGCAGATCGAGCGTGGACTGCGCGGTGCCGCGATAGGGC
>Ga0207665_10001975_pt1 | contig 13815 bp, 10 predicted proteins | sample LARL112metaG_FD_184351 | JGI IMG/M metagenome (GOLD analysis project Ga0207665, IMG submission 184351) | Corn, switchgrass and miscanthus rhizosphere microbial communities from Kellogg Biological Station, Michigan, USA - LAR L11-2 metaG... | ecosystem: Host-associated > Plants > Roots >...
ACTTGCTGCCGGCGTTGTCGCCGGCCACCACGAAGTTGGTCTTCTTCGACACCGACGACGCGACCTTGCCGCCCCGCCCGGTGACCTCCTCGCTGGCCTCATCCCTGGTCAGGCCGGACAGCGTGCCGGTCAGCACCACGGTGACCCCGGCCAGCGGCCGCGCGTCGCCCTCGGCCCGCTCCTCGGCCAGGACCACGCCGGCGGCCCGCCATTTCGCCACGATCGCGGCGTGCCAGTCCACCTTGAACCAGTCGATCACCGAGGCCGCGATGGTCGGGCCGACCCCGTCAACGGCGGCGAGCCGCTCGGCGGGCGCACTGGCGATCAGATCAAGCGAGCCGAACTCGGCGGCCAGTGCGCGGGCCGCGGTCGGGCCCACGTGGCGGATGGACAGCGCGACCAGGATCCGCCACAGCGGACGGTGCCGCGCGTCGTCGAGGTTGCGCAGCAGCATGCCCGCGTTGACCTTGAGCGTGCCCTGCTTGTTGACGAAGAACGGGACCCCGGCCAGGCCTTCCTCGGTCACCGAGAACAGGTCACCCTCGTCGCCGACCAGCCCCGAGTCGAGCAGCGCGACGATTGATTCGTAACCCAGTACCTCGATATCCAGCGCCGCCCGGCTGGCCAGGTGGAACAGGCGCTCGCGCAACTGGGCAGGGCAGGCGCGCGTGTTGGGGCAGCGCCAGTCCACCTCGCCTTCCTCGCGCTCCAGCGCGGTCCCGCACGCCGGGCACACGGTGGGGAACTCGAACTCCTGCTCCTCCCCCGTGCGCAGGTCCGCCACCGGGCCCACGATCTCGGGAATCACGTCTCCGGCCTTGCGGAGCACCACCATGTCGCCGATCAGGACGCCCTTGCGCTTGATCTCGTCGGCATTGTGCAGCGTCGCGTTCGTCACGGTCGATCCGGCGACCTTGACCGCGTCCATGATCCCGAACGGCGTGACCCGCCCGGTGCGGCCCACGTTCACCTCGATCTTCCGCAGCCGGGTGGTCACCTCCTCCGGCGGGTATTTGTACGCGATCGCCCACCGGGGAGCCCGGCTCGTGGAGCCGAGCGTGCTCTGCTGGTCGAGCCGGTCGATCTTGACCACGACGCCGTCGATCTCGTAGGGGGTGTCGTGCCGGTGCTCGCCGTAGTGGCCGACGTAGGCGTGCACGCCATCCAGGTCGGCCACGACCTTGATCAGATCGCTGACCGGCAGCCCCCAGCCGCGCAGCCGGTCGTACCAGCCCGACTGGGTATCCGGGGCGCTGGGCAGGGCGGTCTCCCCCGGCTCGGGCATCCCGGCGGCACCCGGGTCGGCGCCGGGCACCACGAGCCCGTGCACGATCATCCCGAGCGGCCGGCTCGCGGTGATCTTCGGGTCCTTCTGCCGCAGCGACCCCGCGGCGGCGCTGCGCGGGTTGGCGAACAAGGGCTTGCCCGCCGCGCCGAGCTGCTCGTTCAGCTCGTGGAACCCCGCCACGGGGAAGAAGACCTCGCCCCGGACCTCGAGTTCGGCGGGCACGTCCGGCCCGGTGAGCCTGGCCGGCACATCGCGGATGGTCCGGACATTGGGGGTGATGTCCTCGCCGGTGGTGCCGTCGCCCCTGGTCGCCCCGCGGACCAGCGCCCCGTTCCGGTAGACGAGGGCCACCGCCAGCCCGTCGATCTTGACCTCGCACAGGTAGGGCCCGCCGCCGCCGAGCCTGGCCGCCCGGGCCGCCCACGCGTCGAGCTCCTCCGCCGAGAACGCGTTGTCGATGCTGAGCAGGCGCTGCAGGTGCTGCACCGGGGTGAACTGGGTGGCGACGCCGCCGGCCGGCCGCTGGGTAGGCGAGTCCGGCGTGCGCAGCTCCGGGTACTGCTCCTCCAGTGCCCGGATCTCGCGCATGAGCTTGTCGTACTCGGCATCGGAGACCAGCGGCGAGTCCAGGATGTAGTACCTGTAGTCGTTCTCGGCGATCTCCACGCTCAGCTCCGCGTGCGTGCGCCGCGCAGCGTCGGGAGCCCCGGCAACTTCCGGCTCGGTCACGTCCGCTCCTCCTCGATCAATTCCGGCAGCAGCCGGGCCGCCTCGCGGCAGCGCGCCATCGCTGCCCGCGCGTAACCGGGCGTGGCGCCCGCCATCCCGCAGGCCGGCGCCAGCACGACCTGGGCCGGCACCCCACCCCCCGCCCGCCTCCCCATTCCCCCTTCACTTTCCCCCTTCACTGGCCCGGCGCCGCCGTTCTGCGCGACGGGCCAGCCCATCCGCTGCCACAGCGCGGTCACCACGCGTGCCGCCCCGTCCGCGGCCGGCGGCTCCGGCGCGGTTGCGGTGCCGGTCGCCGGGATCACCCCGGCGACGATGCCAAGCCCCGCCTCCACGGCCTCTGCGAGGCCGTCTTCCGCCGTTTGCGCCAGCCTGCCCAGGTCACACCCGACCCCGTCCGCACCAGCACCCTTGATGATGCCGAACGGTACCGACAGGGCGCAGCAGTGCACCAAGGTAAACGCCCGTGCGGCGCTGATGATGGCACCGAGCCGGGTTTGCAGGTCAGCGGTTTCCGGAACGGGCAGCCGGTTCAGCCGGCTCGCGGTGGGCACGGTCCCGGCGATCACCGCGGGCAGGCCCGGCTCGTCGACCTGGACCACGATCCTGGCCCCGGGCACCCGCTGGCGGACGTCTGCGACGTGTGCGGCGAGGCCCTCGGCAAGGGAATCGGTGAGGTCGGCGACGGCGCCTGGATCGGCAAGGGCCGGGTCCTGGCTGCGGATGAGCTCGATCGTGGCCGCCAGCGTCCACGGCCCGCACACCTGGATCTTCAGCGATCCGGAGTAGCCGCCGGAGACCTCCTCCAGGGCATCGAGATCGGCGGACAGGAACCCGCGTGCCCGGCGCAGGTCACGGCCCGGCCGTGCGGTGAACCGCCACCCGCCAGGGGTGAGCTCCACCGGCAGCTCGACGAGCAGCGCGGCGGTGCGCCCGGTCAGGTCGGCACCAGGGCCCCGGCCCGGCAGTTCGGCGAGATGCGGCAGGTCAGGGAGCTCGCCGAAGACCTGCCGCAGGGCCTCCACCGGATCCGTGCCCGGCAGCGAGCCGACTCCCGTGGCACTCGCGGGCGGCCAGGGAAAGCGCTCCTCGATGATCTCCGGCACCCTGCCGAGCTTAGGGCCCGCACCAGTGCCTCGTCCCGATCAGCCCCTGCGTGCGGTGCCAAAAACAGAGGTCCGCGCCGCACCGTGCCCCGGTGGATGCGACGCGGACGTCTCTGGTGGTGTCTGGATCGCTGGTTCAGGAGGCTGGCTGCCGCGCGGTGCACCATGCGCCCGTGATGGTGCGGCGGCGGCCGGTGTGGTGGCCTTCGGACCCCGCGTGCGGGACCGTGGTCACCGGACGGGCCCGTCAGTCCTGCAGGACCAGGTCGGAATCCTGACGCTGGCCGGCAGGGCGGCGGACATATAGGCCGTTGAACCGCCGGGCCGCCAAGCTCACTCCGTCAGGAGCCTCATCGGAGAGGAAATAGCCCAGGGACTCCGGGTCATCCCAGAGCCCGTTCTCGTCGCGATACCGTCGCGCCTCCTCGAAGCGCTGCTGCTCCCTGTGGATGCCGTGGCTGACCATGCCGATGACTCCGACGACGACTCCGATTGTGAAGATCCCGATTGCTGCGATGAGGGCGATGGTTGCCATGTCTTGGTCCCCTAACTTCCTCACCTGCGGTAATCCGTCCGCAAGCTCCTACCTAGGTGGTCTGTCCGATACCGCCTATCCCGGTCAGACCTGTGTTGGGAACTAGTCGGCCAGTTCTGATGCACCCAAGCAGTTGACCTGCTAGCATGATCCGCATGATCCTAGCTGTTCCAGTCATCCCAACCTCTGGTACGAGCTATGCCCGCCCGCGGGGGCACAAAACCGGATTTGTTCTGAATATTTGGATGACTTGGATTGCGGGAATGATCCACTTGAGACCAGTCAGTCCTCTCATCAGGCTGGTTGGTATCTCTGGGAGGATCCATGACTGACCCCAAGTACCAGCAGATCGCCGACGACCTGCGGGCCAAGATCGAGTCCGGCGAACTGCCGAAGAAGCCCGACGGGCCGCTGCCCACCGAACTCGAACTGCGGGAAGAGTTCGACGCGTCGCGCAACACGGTCCGTGATGCCATCAAATGGCTGATCAACCTGGGCCTGGTCGAGACCCGTCCGGGTCAGGGGACCTTCGTGGTCCAGAAGATCAACCCATACGTCACCACGCTGACCGGAGATCCCTCCCGCGGGGGCGGGGACGAGACGTACTACATCGCGGAGGTCCAGGCCGCACGCAGGAAGTCCGACATCAGCGAGCCCCGGGTGGAGATCCAGAAGGCCGACAACGTGGTGGCCAGAAGCCTCAGGGTCGATGTGGGCGCCGACGTCGTAAGCCGTCACCAGGAACGCTCGATCGATGGCACGCCATGGTCCCTGCAGACCTCGTTCTATCCGATGAGCCTGGTGACGCAGGGAGCGACCAAGCTTATTCAGGCCACAAGCATCGATGGCGGCGCCGTCGCTTACCTGGCGGAGGCGTGCGGTATCTATCAGGCCGGCTACCGGGACACGATCGCGGTGCGCGCGCCAGATCCGAATGAGATCCGGACCTTCAAGCTGCCGGCCGACGGCCGGGTCCCGGTGTTCGAGATCTTCCGGGTGGGCTTTGACGAGAAGGGCGACCGGGTCCGCCTCACCATCACCGTGTATCCGTCGGACAGAAACCGTCTCCGCGTCGACGTGGGCAAGGTCCCGCCACGCGGTGGCCCGGCCGGCACCGGCGGTGCTTCGGACAGCGACGAGTGAGGTTGTGGTGCGCGACATGAGGAGGCCGGAGTGCTGACCCAGATGATGTGCCCATCCGACGGGTCACGCTCCTCCTCGCTCTCCATTTCCCCTGATACCAGCCTGGGATCGCTTTCAACGGCCGGCACAGGGCTGTTGCTCGACATCGGAGCTATGACAACACCTACCTACAGCATCCGGCCCGCGGTGCCGGATGACGTGCCGGCGATCCTCCGCCTGATCGGCACCTCAGCAACCTGGCTGCAGGAATACAAGAAGACCGACCAGTGGGCCAGGCCGTGGCCCAACGAAGACGAGCGGGATGCCCGGGTAGTGCAGGGGATCGCAGACCGCCTGACCTTCATGGTGGAGGACGGCGCGGGCGCCCTCATCGGCACGGTCACCTGCCGCGAGCACGGCAACGACATGCTCTGGACAGAGGCTGAGCTGGCCGAGCCTGCCGCGTACGTGTCCCGGCTCATCGTCAGCCGGGACCATGCCGGCCAGGGCATCGGCGCCGCACTGATCGATTGGGCGGGGGCACAGGCCGTGGACAGGTGGGGCGCCAACTGGGTCCGGGTCGATGTATGGACCACGAATACCGCGCTGCACCAGTACTACAAGGACCAGGGTTTCGAGCACATGCGCACGCTCGAATTCCGCGATCCCTGGCAGTACCCATCGGCAGCCCTCTTCCAGAAGCCTGCCGCCACCATCAACAGGGAAGCTGCCGGGCGGTTCAAGGAGGCGAGCTTAACGTCGGGGTGAACTAGCTGACCGGGCGCCTGCGCTCCGCGCGGACGGCGCCCGGGGACTCATGCACAGGGGCCCGTCCGATTCACGGGCGCCTGGGTAGTTGTCGTTTGCCTGCAGGGCTACCCCGACCTAGCTTCCGGGCCAGCACGCCATCGTTTTGGCGCCTCATTTGCCACATTGACCCCATCAATTACATCAACGGTCTCGGCAATTCACTGACGTCACATATCCGCGAAGCCATTCCTCAACTATGGGAAATAGCAGTGGCGGATGGCTCCGTGTACTCTCGGGATGGCCGGACAAGGGCGTCCTCTGAGGCCGGTTCTTGATCCATCCTGAGGCGCGGCACACCCGGGGGTGCCGGCAACCGGAGCGGTGAAGGAGGTGTCATGGCCAAGCGTTACGGTCGCCCGTCAGCGCAGTATCGGTATGAGCACTACGACCCACAGTGGTAGTTCGCAACAGGTGTGACGGCCGCGGGCTTTGTCCCGCGGTTCGTCGGTTCCGGGGCCGGGGCAGCCGGTGACCCGGCACGAGCGTGACGCGGCTGGCCTGCGCGAGGCCGGCGCCGATGTCGGCTAGGACGCCCGGGTGACCAGGGCCTGCCAGGGGCCCAGGGCCGCACCGGGCCCGGTGGCGAGGAGTACCTCGCCCGCGGGCGGGGGGATGGGCACGGGGCTGTCGGTGAAGTTGGCGGTGACCAGCAGGGGGCCCGAGCGGTAGGACCAGACGCCGGGCGGGGCGGGCAGCCGCTCATAGGGCACGACCTGGCCGGCGAACGCGGTCCGGCGCAGCGCCAGCAGGTCACGGAACAGGCGCAGGGTTGATCCCGGGTCCTCCCGCTGAGCAGCCACGTTGCGCTCGGCGTTATCCCCGAACGGCAGCCACGGGGTGACACCCTCGGCGGTGAACCCGGCCGACGGCGAGGCGTCCCACTGCATGGGAGTCCGTTCGGCGTCCCGGCCCTGGGTGCCCACTCCCGGGGTCATCCGGTCTCTGCGCAGTTCCTTGGGCACCGCGACGTCGGTCATCGCGATCTCGTCGCCGTAGTAGAAGGTCGTGGTGCCGGGCAGGGTCGCCAGCACCAGCAGGGCGAGGCGAGCCTTGCGCTCGTCACCGCCGCCCCAGCGGGTGGGGAACCGGCTGATGTCGTGGTTGGACGCCATCCACACCGGGGAGGCACCAGCCGGCAGCCTGGCCAGCGTCTGGTCCACCACGCCGGCCAGCGCGTCGGCGCCGAATTCGGCGAACACGAACGGGAAGTTGAACGCAAGGTCGAGTTCGTCGTCGTGCCCGTAGTAGGACGCCAGTTTGCCCAGGTCGCCCATCCACGTCTCACCGAGCAGCAGCCGCTGCGGCGTGTAGCCGTCGGCGATCTTCCGCCAGTCGCGGTAGACGCCATGGGTCTCCGGCCGGTGTGAGCTGTACACCGGGCGCAGCCCGAACCCGCCGTCCAGCCTGCCGCCGCCGGTCAGCGGCGGGTTGTCGCGGAGCTGGGCGTCCTTGTAGAGGCCGTGGGCGACGTCGATGCGGAAACCGGCCACGCCCCGGTCGAACCAGAACCGGATGATGTCGCGGAACTCCTCGTGCACCCGCGGGTCCCACCAGTTCAGGTCGGGCTGACCGGGCAGGAAGTTGTGCAGGTAGTACTGGCCGCTGGCGTCATCCAGGGTCCAGGCGGACGCCCCGGTCGCGTCCCGCCAGTTGTTCGGCGGGCTCCCAGCCCCCGCCCGCCTCCCCATTCCCCCTTCGCTTTCCCCCTTCACCGGGTCGGCCCACACGTAATAGCCGCGGTGCACCGAATCCCGGCCGGACCGTGCGTCGGTGAACCAGGCATGGGCGCTGCTGGTGTGGTTGGGCACCAGGTCGAGCACGACCTTGATACCGCGCTGCCCGGCCTCGGCGATGAGCTTGTCCATGTCGGCGAGCGTGCCGAGTTCCGGGTGGACGGCGAGATAGTCGCTGACGTCGTAACCCCAGTCCTGGTCCGGCGAGGGCATCGTGGGCGACAGCCAGATGCCGTCGATCCCCAGCCATTGCAGGTAGTCCATGCCGGCGATCACCCCGGGCAGGTCGCCGTACCCGTCGGAGTCGGTGTCGCGCCACGAACGGACGTAGATCTGGTACAGCGTGGCACCGTGCCACCAGCGCGTCCCGTCCGCCTTGGCGTCCATGGTCCTCCTCAATGTGTGCGGGCCCGACTTGAACAGCTTGCCCCACAGGCGGACACTTGATCCTGTGAGTCCGTATCTGGCTGTGGTCGCGGTGGTCCTCCTGCCCACCGCCATCGGATACGGGGTCATCGGCGCGTTCCGCGCGGCCCGGTGGGCAGACAACTGGCGGCAATCCCGGATACCGCCTCCCGAGCCGGAGCCGATCGAGCGCCTGGCCGGCACCCTGCGCCGCCTCCGCGCCGAGTTGGAAGACATGGAGACCCGCAGCGGCGTTCCGAACAAGCACGTGCGGGTGGAAGCGCTGCGAGGCGCCTACCTGGACGTCCTGGGCACGGCCTGCCGGCGCCTTGAGGTCAGCCCGCCGGTGATCGAGGGGCGTCCGGTCAGCCCGCGCGCGAACCAGGCGGAGATCTACCGGGTGGAGGCCGGGCTGCGGCAGCGGGGGCTCGACGTGCGGGAGCCGGCCGCCCACTGACGGCACCCGCGGCACCGCCGGGCAGCTACCACCGACCGTGCCCGCGCCGCAGCGCCGCAGGCAGCGCCTGTGGTAGAGAAAGGCGTGGCCACCGTACTGCCGGATCCCGCGCTCGTTGTGCTCGTCGGCGCGTCCGGCTCGGGCAAGTCGGCCTGGGCGCAGGCCAGGTACCGGCCGCAGGAGGTGGTGTCCTCCGACCAGCTTCGCGGCGTCGTCGGCAGCGGTGAGCACGACCTGGACGCCTCGGCGGACGCCTTCGCCCTGCTTGACCAGATCGTCGCGGCCCGGCTGAAGCGCGGCCTGAACACGGTGGTCGACACGCTCGGGCTCGACCCGGCGCGGCGGCGCGCCCAACTCGAGGCCGCCAGGCACACCGGGCTGCCGGCCGTCGCCGTGCTGTTCGACACCGACCCCGCGCTCTGCCGCCGCCGCAACGCGCAGCGGGACCGCGGCGTGCCCGCCGCCGTCCTGGACGGGCAACTCCGGCGGGTGCCGGCCGTAGCCGCCGAACTCGGCGCCGAGGGCTGGGACCTCGTCACCAGGCCCGAGGCCGCAGCGATCGAGCCCGCGCACTCCCCCGGCGCCCGCCGCGCCGCCGCCGAGCAGGACCTGCGCCCGGCCCGGCTGGGTTTCGTCCTGCAGATCTCCAGGTTTCCCTGGCAGGACGACCCGCCCGGCTGGCTCACCGCCGTGGCCGGCGCGGCGGCCGACGCCGGCCTCGACGGCATCGCGCTGATGGACCACCTGATCCAGATCCCGCAGGTGGGGCGGGCCTGGGAGCCGATCCCCGAGCCGTGGGTGACGCTCGGCCTGCTGGCGGGCCTGGCGCCGGGGCTGCGGCTGGGCACCCTGGTCACCCCGGTGACCTTCCGCGCCCCGGGGATCCTGGCCAAGGCCGTCGCCACGCTCGACGTGCTCACCGGCGGCCGCGCGTTCTGCGGGATCGGCGCGGGCTGGTGGGACCGCGAGCACGCGGCATTCGGGCTGCCGTTCCCGGCGGCGGCGGCGCGGCTGGACCGGCTCGAGGTGGCCATCGAAACGCTGCGCGCGCTGTGGCAGCCGGGCACCAAGGCCTACCAGGGCACCGGGGTGTCCCTCCCGGAGACCACCTGCTACCCGCGGCCCGTCTCGCCGGTGCCGATCATCGTGGGTGGCGGCGGCGAACGGCGCACGCTGCGGATCGCGGCCCGGCTGGGCGACGGCTGCAACCTGCCGTCGGCCCTGGACGTGCTGGACCGCAAGCTGGCGGTGCTGCGCGAGCACTGCCGCGAGGCCGGGCGCGATCCGGAGCAGGTCCAGGTGACCGTGCTCGACCTCCCGGTCATCGGCGAGGACCGGGAGCATGCCGCCGCGCTGGTCGAGAAGCTCCGCGGCCGCACCCCCGCCGCCGCGTTCGCCCGGCAGCACCACGCGGGCACCGCCGCCGACCACATCGGCCGCTACCGGCTGCTCGCCGAGCGCGGCGTCGCCACCGTCTTCGTCTCGCTGCCCGATCTGGCCGGGCCACGGGACGTGCTCCGGCTGGCCCCGGTGACCGCCGCGTTCCGGTAACGGCCGTTCCGGTGCCCCGCGCGGTCCCGTGACGGCCACCCGGGTCAGGCCGGCGAGGACGACAGCCGGGCCGTCTCGTCGTCGACCCACAGACCGGTCAGCCCGCGGAAATGCGCGATGAACCGCTCGTGCTCGTGCTCGGGGTAGGTAGCGGTGACCGTGTCCACGATCAGGCGGTCGAACTCCGGCCCGGACGCCCAGTCCAGGACCCGCTGGTCAAGGTCGCCCAGGTGCGCAGCGCAGAACTCGCGGTAGTCGTCCACGGCGAAGTGCTCATCGGCAAGGCGCCGGTAGGCGCCCAGCTTCTCGCCGTAGTCCAGGTCGCTGCGGTCGCTGATGTCGAAATAGCGCCGGGTGTCGGTGTCCAGCCGCGCCCGCCTGCCGGTCGCCAGGCAGAACACCGTCCACTTCAGCAACGTCTTGATCGCCCAAGGAAAGTAATAGTGCAACGAGGTGATCGAGATGTCCGGGCAGGCGTTGGCGTAGTCGATGGGGTACACGTCGCCCTCGCGCACGAGCATCTCGCAGGAGTTGAACTCCCACCGGAAGAACGCGTTGACGACCCGGGAGATCGTGATGGTCTCGATCCCGGCCCCGGGCTCGAGGAAGTCGTGCTCGACCCGGTACCGCGAGTGCATCGGCGCGCCGGGGTCGAACCGCATCACCATTGTCTCGGCGCCGATCGACAGTGCCCGGGCGAACACGTCGTAGTCCACCGAGGCCTGCAGGTGCATGAGCATCCCGCCGGAGGAGTTGTACGCGCGGTGTAGTTCGTCGGGGTTGTTGATCCGCGAGACGCCACGCCAGCCGCCGCCGTCGTAGGGCTTCATGTACAGCGGATAGCCGACCCCCGCGGCGATCGCGTCCAGGTCGAACGGCTGGTTGTAGCGCTGCGCGGTGAAGACGTACTTGTCGTGGTCCACCGGGTTCTTGTACGGGACGAGGACCGTCTCCGGCACCTTCAGGCCGAGCCGCATCATCGCGCAGTAGGCCGCGTGCTTCTCCATCGCCTGGAACGTGAACGGCGAGTTGAGCAGGTACACGTCGTCCATGAGGGCGACCTTCTTGAGCCACTCGCGCGGGTGGTAGTACCAGTAGGCGAGCCGGTCGATCACCAGGTCGGTGCGCGGCTTGGACCTGAGCGAAAACGGCTCGATGGTCAGCCGCTCGGTGGCGAAGTTGTGCCGCCGGCCGGTTCCGTCGGGCACCGGGCCGAGCACGGCGACCAGGTGCTCGAACGCGCGGGGCCAGTCGTCCTCGGTCCCCAGCAGCAGCCCTACCAGGTGCCTGACCTCTCCATCCACCGCGCCTCCCCGGGCAAAAGTTCGCATTTGGACGCTAGTGCCGCCGGCCCGCCGGTGTCGAGAACGCGGCCGGCCGGCGCCGGGCGGGTGGGCCCCGGCGGCCACGGGCGGCGGGCCGGGCACCACGTACGATCGGCATGTGGTCCTCGTCCTCGCCGTCTCTGATGAAGTGGACGACGCGCTGCTGGCTGATTGGCATGCGGTACGCCGGCCCGAGCTCATCGTCGCCTGCGGCGACCTCCCATTCGAATACCTGGGCCAGCTGATGAACCGGTTCGACGCACCGCTGGTCTTCGTACCCGGCAACCACGACCCCGATATCTCCGGATACCGGATCGCCCGGTCCGGCCTGCCGCTGCGGGCCGGGCTGCCGGCCAGGCCGCCCTGGCCGGACGGGGCGATCAGCGCCGAGCAGCGGGTCGTGGACGCGGCCGGGCTGCGGCTGGCCGGGCTCGGTGGCTGCCGCCGGTATTCGGCCGGGCCGAACCAGTACACCGAGCGGCAGCAGGCCCGCCGGGCCCGCGGGTTGGCCCGCCGTGCCTGGTGGCGGACGGTCAGGGACGGCCGCGGCGTGGACGTGCTGCTCACCCACGCGCCACCGGCGGGCGTCGGGGACGCCAGCGACCCGCCGCATCAGGGATTCCGCGCGCTGCACCGGCTCACCGCCCGGCTTCAGCCTGCCGTGCTGCTGCACGGGCACATTCACCCGCACGGCACCGTGCCCGCCGAGCACCGGCTCGGCCGGACCGTGGTGCACAACGTCGTGGGGCGCCACCTGCTGGAAATCGAGCCGGGCGGGGACGCCCGGCGATCCCGGAGCGGCCACTCCCATGCCCGCTGAGACCGGCTTCCCCCGTGCCGACGTGGCCGATGACTTCCTGCGCGCCAGGCGGCGCCAGGTGCTGTCCCGGCTGGCCCACCGGCTGCGCGGGGAGCCCGACGACGTCAACCTGGTGCTGCCTTTTGACGACGTGGTCGCCGCGCTCGGCATGCGGGGCGAGCGGTACGCGGGCCTGCAGACCATCAAGCTGGACACGATCGTGGGCACGGTGGACTCGCGGCGTGACTTCGACCGGCACTTCCGGCCCACCTCGAGCCGGGTGCGGGAACGCTGGGAGCGGCTCGCGCTGGCCCAGCGCCGCGGCGAGTCCATCCCGCCGATCGACGTCTACCGGATCGGTGACCTGCATTTCGTCAAGGACGGCCACCACCGGGTGTCCATCGCCATCGCCACCGGCCAGCAGACCATCGACGCCTACGTGACCGAGGTCCAGACCGTCGTCCCCGCGGACGGCATCCGCGGCCGCGGGGACCTGCTGCTGAAGGACTACGAGCGGCTGTTCCGGTCCCGGGTGCCGCTGCCCGAGCAGGCGTACGCACGGATCCGGTTCACGGACGCGTGGGCGTACGCCGAACTGGGCGAAGCGGTCGAGGCCTGGGGCTTTCGCTACCTCCAGCACGGCCGCCGCTTCCTCGGCCGGGACGAGATCGCCCGGCTGTGGTACGCGGAGGAGTACCTCCCGGTCGTGCGCATGCTGCACGCGGCCGACCTGGTCGGCTCCGGCACCGAGGCCGAGGCCTACCAGCGGGTGGCCAGGGAGCGGTACCGGCTGATGCGCACCCACGAGTGGAGCGACGAGGTGATCGAGCGGCTGCGCCGGGAAATCACATAGCTTCCCCGTCCGCCGCTGCCTCGCCGCCAGCACTCGCCGGACCAGGCTCCGCCTGGGCCGACGCCGGGCTCGGGGGAGCCTGCCCGCCGTCCGGCTCCGGGCTGGGAGGCGCCGGGGCAGCGGCCGCCGGGGCAGCGGCACCCGAGGTCACCGTGCTGCCGTCGGCGTCGTCCCTGGCCGCCAGCGACAGGTTGCGGCCGGTGGAGGGATCGAAGACATGCAGCTTCCGCACGTCCACCCACAGTTCCGCGTCCTGGCCCTCGTGGATGCGGGTGGCCGGATCGAGCCGGGCGACCACCGTCTCCGCGGCTCCGGACAGGTCCGCCCGCCCGGCATCCCTGGCGAGTTCCTCGAGTTCGGCCACGTTCCCGGTCTGCCCGAGCTCCCTGGTGAAGTAGACGTACTTCTCCGCGCCCAGCGATTCGATCACGTCGATGTCGGCGTGGAAAGTCAGCCCCTTCGGCTTCGCGTCGGCCGATATGAACGAGACGTCCTCGAAGTCCTCCGGCCGGATGCCCACGATGACCTCGCGGCCCGTCCCGGAACTTTCCACCTCCTGCCGCATCCGGCCGCTCAGCGTGATGTCGCCCAGCCCGGTGCGCAGCTTGCCATCCTCCAGGGTGCCCGCCATGAAGTTCATCGCGGGCGAGCCGATGAAGCCCGCCACGAACAGGTTCACGGGCCGGTCATACAGTTCCTGTGGCGACGCCACCTGCGGGATGGTGCCGAGGCGCATCACCGCGACCCGGTCGCCCAGCGTCATCGCCTCGGTCTGGTCGTGCGTCACGTACACCATGGTGGTGCCCAGCCGCTTCTGCAGCCTGGACACCTCGGTGCGCGTCTGCACGCGCAGCTTCGCGTCCAGGTTGGACAGCGGCTCGTCCATGAGGAACGCCCGTGGGCTGCGGACGATCGCCCGCCCCATGGCCACCCGCTGCCGCTGGCCGCCGGACAGGTTGGCCGGCCTGCGGTCGAGGAACGGTGTCAGATCGAGGATGCGGGCCGCCTCGTCGACCTTCTCGTCGATGGTGGCCTGCGGCGTCTTGGCCAGCTTCAGCGCGAAGCCCATGTTCTGCCGCACGGTCATGTGCGGGTACAGCGC
>Ga0207665_10001976_pt1 | contig 13813 bp, 14 predicted proteins | sample LARL112metaG_FD_184351 | JGI IMG/M metagenome (GOLD analysis project Ga0207665, IMG submission 184351) | Corn, switchgrass and miscanthus rhizosphere microbial communities from Kellogg Biological Station, Michigan, USA - LAR L11-2 metaG... | ecosystem: Host-associated > Plants > Roots >...
ATTTCGCGGCGGAATCGTCGATCGAGACAACCTTGGACCCATAGCGCGTCGGCGGGATCTTCGGCCGCGCATAGACCATGCCCTCGACTTCGGCATCAATGCCGTAGCGCGCGGCTCCGTTGGTCTTCGCCGGAATGTCGATGGCCTTGGTGTCGTGACCGATCAGACGGCGGTCGGCCGGTTTCTTGATCGGCATCGCCTTCAACTGATCGGCGCTAAACGTGCGTTTCAGGGAGCCGCGCGCGACGATGTCGCCGTATGTAATCGAGCGATCACCAGCGCTGACGGCGCCGTTGCGCGCGTTGCACGTTTCCTTGTCTACGTTGAGAAGCTTGGCAGCCTCTTCGATCAGAGCGATGCGACCTGCAGCGCCGGCCTGGCTGAACGGCATGAAAGTCTGCCACACCGACCAACTGCCGCCGGTTATCATCAGACCCCACTTGGGATCGGTATCAACATAATCGAGCTGCACCTTGTCCCAATCCGCCTCGAGCTCGTCGGCTAAGATGCGCGCAAGGGCCGTGCCGACGTGCTGGCCCATCTCGGCCCGGATGATCGAGACGGTGACGATGCCGCTGCGATCGACGCGGTACCAGATCGTTGGCTCGAACAGTGCGGCCGGAGAGGTCGAAGCAGCATCGGCGGCTGTAAAGCCGGGACGCGGGAAACCAAACAGAACGCTCGTTCCTGCTGCGCCGATCAGGAAGCTACGACGGGATACCAGATTTTGCTTCATTGCCGGGCCTGCAAGCACCTCATCCATGTGTGCCTCGCATTTCGGCGGCAGCGGCTTTGATCGCTGTGCGGATGCGGACATAGGCCATGCATCTGCACAGGTTTCCGCTCATGACGCCGTCGATGTCCTTGTCGCTCGGGTCGGGAAAATCCTTGAGCAGTGTTGCGGCCTGCATGATCTGTCCGGACTGGCAATACCCGCATTGCGGCACTTGCGTCTCAATCCAGGCCTTTTGCAGTGGATGCTGACCATTCGGGTCGAGCCCCTCGATCGTCGTGACCGCCGCGTTCGCCACCGCGCCGAGCGGCGTGATGCAGGAGCGGACCGCGCGTCCATCAATGTGCACGGTGCATGCGCCGCACATGCCGATGCCACAGCCGAATTTCGTGCCCTTGAGTCCGATCTCATCGCGGATGACCCACAGGAGCGGTGTGTCCTCGGCGGCATCGACCGAAACGGACCGGTCATTGAGTTTGAAGGTGGTCATGGTTACACGGCTCCAAACAGGTTTCTCATTGTGACGCCGGTCGTTCCTTGCGGATTGCCGCCACTTGGCTCTCGATGTTCGTCCAGGCTGGAAGTTCTGTGCGCGTGCGCCGCAGATATGCAGCCAACCGTGCAATGTCGGGGTCGCTAAGCGCACGGGCGAAGCCGGGCATCATCACCCCGGGCATGCCGTCCCGGATGCCGATGCCGTCGAGAACAACACGAATGAAGTTAGTAGGTTCAGGCAAGGTCAACGCGGTGTTGAGTGCAAGCTCCGGCCGGACCTCGAGTGGCGCTCCGCTGTTGTAGTGACAAGAGCCACAGGCGGCGACGTAAAGACGAGCATCCGAATCCGGCTCCTGCCTAATCCCGAGACCAGACGTGCTCACAGCCTTGGAGATGACTGACGCTTGAGACCCGACAGTACGGGTAGCCGACCGGTTGATATCGGCAAAATATGTGGCGATCGCTTCGATGTCGGAATCGGGGAGCTTGGCAAGCCCATCATGCACCACGGGAGACATCAAGCCCGCCGCGGTACCGTGCACGGCGCTTGACCCGCTGCGCAGATAGCTGAAGAGATCTGCTTGCGACCAGGGGGCCGGCGCCGGGTTTGCGTCCGTCAGGGGAGGTGCGATCCAGCCGTCGATCTCGGCACCGGCATAGGCTTGGGAAGACTTCTCTGCTCCAAGAAGATTGCGAGGCGTGTGACACGCGCCACAATGGCTCAGCCCCTCGGCGAGATAGGCGCCGCGATTCCATTCTGCACTCTTCGTGGTATCCGGCTGATAGCGCCCGTCCGTAACGAAGAGGAGCTTCCACCCGGCCTGAAGCAGACGGATGTTGAGCGGGAAAGGTACGGTGTTCGGTTGCGTCGTCGCTCGGACCGGCGGCCGCGTCATGAAATATGCATAGAGCGCCTTCACGTCGTCATCAGTGACCTTCGTGAAGTGATCGAAAGGAAACGCGGGAAAGAGATGCGAGCCATCGCGGGCGACGCCTTCATGCATCGCGCGTGCAAATGCCGCCTCGGACCAGCGGCCGATGCCGGTCTCGGGATCAGGTGTGATGTTGGTCGAATAGATGACGCCGAATGGTGTCGGCATGCCATAACCGCCGGCATAAGTCGCACCACCCTTAGCGGTATGACAGGTGGCGCAATATCCTGCGCCGGCGAGAGCCTCGCCCTTGGCGATCAATTCGGCGGAAAAGTCCGTGGAGGCGGGCGGATCGATCGGCGCGATGCTTGATCGCCAGGCCAAGGCGAGAAACCCCAACGCGCCAAGAACGCACAGTCCCAGGAAACCGATGGCTATCCGTCCGCGCCACGCAGCGATCTTATGCAAAGAACGACGTGCTCCAATAACTATGACTGATCTACGCTCATTCCAACGCAGATTTCAGTGCCGCGTTGGGCGTCTCCTGTGGCTTAACGGTTGAGCGCGGCGAGTCCTGCTTGAGCGATCTGTACGTCGTGCTCAGGAGTATCGAAACTTGCGCCGATGCCACCGATTACTTGGCCATCGACCACGATCGGCAGGCCCCCTTGCATTTCGATATAGCCGTGCGCCGTCACTGCCGCAAAGCGGCCGTGATTGATGGCATCCTCCAGTGCCTGGCTCGGCTTTTTGAATAGCGCGGCGGTTCGTGCCTTGCCGGGTGCGAGTTCTACGCTGGCGACATAGGCTGAGTTATCCATTCGAACTACAAGAATCGGCCATCCGCCATCATCGGCGACGGCAATGACGCCGGCCAGATGCTGCCGTTCCGCCTCTGCCTGAGCCGCAGCGACCATTTTTTGCGCGGCTGCCAAAGTCAGCACTTTCTTTTCGGTGAGTTGCGCGGCCGCCTTCTGCGTCGGCAGTGTGAGCACGCCCAGAATAAGTCCAGCTGTAACTGATACGCGCAGCGCTAAAAGCAGCTTCCGACGATTTTCCATCTTCGCGCCCCGAACAAGTCCCGCGATGCACGCCATCGGGCACCGTAGTGCATGGCACTTGGAGGCGCTTTGATAATCTTGCCGTGATTTTTCCAATTTTGCTTCGGAGGAGCGAAGCCCGGTGACTAAAAGCGGTCCCTGCTGGTGGACGTGAACTGAGTGGTTGCACGCGCGGTCAGGCGGCGGCACTGCTCAAGAATCGTTAATTGCGAGCTGCGCACGGAGGGCTGGTCAGGCGTCACGCCGGTTCGCGGGTGCGCGACCAAGCAATGCTCAGCCGTCGCCACCCGCCTCCCCACTTCATTCCGGTTGGCCATGTTCGGCCATGCAGGCGCGGTAGGTATAGAGTTCCTGGTTACCCCAGAGGTACTGCGGATAACGCGCTGCTCTAACACTACACGTGTGCAGAGCCTGCGCCCGTTGCGCGCTGATCCTGACGCCGCCGTCCTGCGACTGCGCATAGCTCGGCGATGCGGCCACGCCGACGGCAACAATGACAGCGAGCGCGGCCAAACCTTTCTTAAAGTTAATCATGACGAGTCTCCTTCAAGTTGTCGCCCGGTCTCGCGAAAACATTTAGGCGCCGCGGGAGAACTCGTTTGCTCCGGTTTGCCGTGGAGCGCTGGCTCTTGCGACTAAATTGCAAGTAATGTTGAGCGCGCGGCTTCCGCTTGACGCAACGAAACGGCAAGATCGGGCAAATCCAGGCAATCAGGGCCGCGAGCGGGCGCGGCCTATGTGCGAAGTTGATATTCGCAGCGGCGCGCGAGCTCGCGCGCGTGGCCGCGACCGATTTGGATCGGGGTATGCGGATGACGGGACTGGCGGCGCGGCTACGTTTCCTGCTGGGGCCGCGGCTATGTTTCCTGCTTGGGGCAATGGCGGTTGCCGGCGCCATCGCCTTCGCGGTGCCGGCCCAAGCTCAACAGGCGCCGATTGTCGATCCGCAGGCAGATGTGGTCAACGAGCGCACCCTCCTCCGCGAGCTTCCGCGCATCCAAGGAGACATTGACCAGCTCGACCCGCGGGCGCGCGTGCTCATTCAGCCCGACGGACGGATATGGGACCACTTCCACGAAGTGACCCTCATTTGGGGCGCAGCGATCGTGATCCTCGGCACGCTCGCCGCACTGGCGGCGGCCTACCTCCTTCTCGGACCGCTTCGCATCTCGGCGGGACGATCAGGACGCAAGGTGGCGCGCTTCAAGGCGGTCGAGCGGTTCGCGCATTGGCTCACCGCCGCCTCGTTCGTCGTTCTCGGCCTCACCGGGCTGAACATCACCTTCGGAAAGCATCTGTTGCTGCCGCTGATCGGCTACGACGCGTTCAGCGTGGTGTCGGAAGTCGCCAAGTACGTGCACAACTTCACGAGCTTCGCATTCGTCATCGGGCTCGTGCTGATCGTGGCGATGTTCATCAAGGACAACATCCCCGACAAGACTGACATCGAATGGTTCAAGCAGGGCGGCGGCTTCATCAAATCCAAGCACGCGCCGGCGCGCCGGTTCAACGCCGGCGAAAAGCTTGTGTTCTGGGGCGCGCTCGGCGCCGGCATCCTGGTAGCCGTATCGGGCTTTCTGCTGCTGTTCCCGTTCTACGTCACGAACATCTTCGGAATGCAGATCGCGCAGGTCGTGCACGCCGTGATCGCTGTGCTGTTCGTCGCGTTGATCCTCGGGCACATCTATATCGGCACGCTCGGGATGGAGGGCGCGTTCGAGGCGATGTGGACCGGCGAGGTCGATTTGAACTGGGCGAAGGAACATCACGATCTGTGGCTGGAAGATATACAAGCGAAGGAGCGCCGCGGCGCACCGCCGCGGTATCCCTCGGCAGCGCCCGCGGAATAAGCGCACGATTGCGCAGCGTTCATCGCCACCCGTTCGAGGATTGATGTCATGGAACTCGATCCCGTCCTTCTTGCCCGGCTGCAATTCGCCTTCACCATCATCTACCACATCATCTTTCCGGCATTCACCATCGGGCTGTCCGCCTACATCGCGACGCTCTGCGTCATCTGGATGCGCACCGGCAAGGAGCACTACCGCACGCTGGCGCAGTTCTGGACCAAGATTTTCGCCGTCTCCTTCGCCATGGGCGTGACCTCCGGCATCGTGCTGTCCTATCAGTTCGGGACCAATTGGAGCCGCTTTTCCGCCGTGCTCGGCAACGTCATCGGGCCGATGATCGGCTACGAGGTCATCGTCGCCTTCTTTCTCGAGGCGACGTTTCTCGGGGTGATGCTGTTCGGTTGGAACCGCGTGCCGCCGTGGCTGCACACGCTCTCGGCGATTGCGGTTGCCACGGGCACGCTGATGTCGGCGTTCTGGATCCTCTCCGCCAACAGCTGGATGCAGACCCCGCGGGGGTACGAGATGCGCGACGGCGTCGCCTATCCGCTCGACTGGCTCGACATCGTCTTCAATCCGAGCTTCCCTTACCGGCTCGCGCACATGGTGACGGCGGCCTATCTGACGACATCGTTCGTGGTGCTCGCCGTCGGGGCGCGTTACGTTATCGCCGGCAAGCATTTGGACCATGGCCACACGATGCTCCGCATGGCGGTCGGCTTCGCCGCCATCGTCGCGCCGCTGCAGCTCTTCATCGGCGATCAGCACGGCCTCAACACCCTCAAGCACCAGCCGACAAAGATCGCAGCAATCGAGGCGCACTGGGACGGCAGCACTCCGGGCGAGCTCGTGCTGTTCGCGTGGCCGGACGAGAAGGCCGAAACGAACCGCTTTGCGATAACAATTCCGCACGGCGCTTCGATTATGCTTACCCATAGCTGGGATGGTCTGTTTCCCGGACTCAAGAACTTTGCACCGCAGGATCGTCCTCCGGTCCTGCCGCCCTTCTTCGCGTTCCGCGCGATGGTCGGCATCGGCCTGCTCATGATTGTGACCGGGTGGATCGGGGCTTGGCTGTGGTGGCGCGGCCGCTTGTTCACAACGCGCTGGTATCTGTGGCCCGCGCAGCACGTCTGGTGGATCGGATTCGTCGCCGTGATCTGCGGGTGGATCGTGACCGAGACCGGCCGGCAGCCCTGGGTCGCGTATGGCGTGTTCCGGACCGCCGACGCGATCTCGCCGGTAGCCGCCCATACGGTCTTGACCACACTCGTGCTGTTCGTCGTGGTCTACAGCATCGTCTTCGGATTCGGCATCTACTACATCAACCGGCTGATAGTGCGCGGGCCGACCGAATCTCCGCTGCCGCCTTCCGTTCTGCCAGCGCCGGCGTGGTCTGTCTCCGCGGGTGGTGGCAAGCCCGTCGCCGAGACGCAATCATAGGGGCCGCACCATGGAATCCTACCTTCCGGTCATTTGGGCCGCGATCATGGCTCTCGCGGTCGCAATGTATGTGATCCTCGACGGCTTCGATCTCGGCGTCGGGATCTTGTTCCCATTGGCTGAGACCGAACACGAGCGCGATCAAATGATGAATTCGGTTGCACCGTTCTGGGACGGCAATGAGACGTGGCTTGTGCTCGGCGGCGCCGGCATGCTGGTGACCTTCCCGCTGGCGTATTCGATCATTCTGCCGGCGCTCTATCTGCCGGTCATCGTCATGCTGCTGGCGCTGGTATTTCGCGGAGTCGCCTTCGAGTTCCGTTGGGTCGGTATGACCGGCGGCAAGCGGCATTGGAGCTTCGTCTTTGCTGCCGGCTCGACGCTCGCGGCCTTTTGCCAAGGCGTGATTCTCGGCGGGCTCATTCAGGGAATCAAAGTGGAGAACGGAGCGTTTGCCGGCGGCTCGTTCGATTGGGCAACGCCGTTCGCGCTCGTCTGTGGTCTCGGAGTGGTGGCAGGTTACGCGCTTCTCGGGTCCACCTGGCTCGTCATGAAGACGCAAGGGCCCGTTGCCCAGCGAGCAAGGATCGAGGCCAAACTGCTCCTGCTGGTGGTGCTCGGCTTTATGGCAATCGTGAGTATCTGGACGCCGCTCGCCTTCGAACGCATCGCCACGCGATGGTTCTCGCTGCCGAATATCCTCTTCTTCTGGTGGATACCGGCCGCAACTGTCCTCGTTGCTATCGCGGCATGGCGTGCCCTCGACACCGGAGGCGACACGGTGCCATTCCTCGCGGCTATCGGCCTATTCGTACTGGGCTATCTTGGACTTCTGATCTCGAATTTCCCATATATCATTCCGCCGTCCCTGACCATTTGGCAGACGGCGTCGTCGGCCTCGACGCACGTGTTCATGCTGATAGGCACGCTGATGATGCTCCCCATTATTCTTGGCTACATGGTCTTCGTTTATTGGATCTTCGGCGGAAAACTGCACGAGGGAGAAGGATATCATTAAAGCCGCGGACACTTGTCGCCGCGTTTATTTGATCGTGTGCGTCGCCGAGAGCAAGGCCGCCTAATTTAGTGCAATTGCCGTCAAGCCGGAAATCGCGCGAGCAACTACCCTCATTGGGTACATCCGCCGGGCACCCATCCATATCGCCACGGAAAGGGATACTGTCATGGCAATAATCGAAACGATCGGCATCCCCGACAGCAAGCTGTGCAGGCAGATCACCGAGCTTGTGCGCGATACCGAACCGGAGCTGCTCTTCAACCATTCGAGTCGAGTTTATTATTTCGGAGCGCTGACCGGGCTGCGGCGCGGCCTGCGGTTTGATCGCGAGATGCTCTACGCCGGCGCGATGTTCCACGACATGGGGCTGACACCTGAGCACAGCAGCCAAACTGAGCGCTTCGAGGTCGACGGCGCGAATGCCGCGCGCGACTTCCTGAGGACCCATCAGATCGCGCAGAGCGACATAGATCTTGTCTGGACCGCGATCGCGTTGCACACGACGCCGGGCATCCCGGTGCACATGCACCCGGTTATTGCGCTTCTCACCGCGGGCGTCGAGATGGACGTGCTGGGCATCGGCTTTGACGAGTTCTCTGGCGCCCAACGCGACGCAGTGGCCGCGGCCTATCCTCGCACGCCTCATTTCAAAGAAGACATTATCCAAGCCTTCTACGACGGGATCAAACACAAGCCCGAAACCACCTTCGGCAATGTGAAGGCCGATGTGCTGGCCGACAAGGATCCCCACTTCGTGCGGGGAAATTTCTGCAGCGTGATCCGCGGCTCGCATTGGAGGGGCTGAGCGCGGCCGGCTGGAGAATGCCGACGGGGCGACAGTCGTCCGCGCGTCCGCACGGTCGTCAAAAGACGTGCCGCCCCCCCGGGGTGGCAGCGAAACCAAAGTATTAGCAGATCGTCGGATCGGCTATCGGGCCGATACGGAGAGATAATATCGTACCGCTTTCAAAAGTTTACTTTGGAGGACAGAAGGTAACGTTCCGCAAGAAGGAGATGTGTCATGAGGAAATTCATCGCCGCGCTCGCCTTGATCTCGCTGATGGCGATCCCGACGCTCACCCAGACTGCTAGCGCAGCCCCCGTGTCTCCGTCGAGCTCCTCGTTCGGCGGCAACGGCTACTGACGATTTCAGGGCTAAGCGAGCGTTTCTGCTCGCCATCCGAGACTTGCCTTCACATGGCGGCCGCCTTCCACTCGCAAGCGGCCGCCGCCGTCCTATTGTGGCAATGATCGTGAAGACCTTGGTGACCTTTTGACGTTGCCATGCGTCGTAGCGCATCAATCTCCTCGCCGGATGCATTTCGACCAGAATTAGAGCAAGATCATCCCATTCCCCGCAAGGACGACAAAGTCATGGCTCGCCTGATCCATGATATCCGAAATGTTCAACCCGGCCGGTGGCGCGGATCGCTAGCCGCGCGGCGGCAGCAGAGGATTTTTGGAGGAGACGATGAATCCGATCTCGCGTCGTAACGCGTTAACGGCGGCCGCGGCCGGCAGTCTGCTCACGGCGGCAACGATTGCGCGTGCGCAGTCCAGCGATCCGGTGCCGCAGCCGCAGCGCCCCGGACATGGCGGCACCGATCCCGGACCGCGCAACGTCGCCCGCGACCGGCAGAATCCCGACATCCTCGTGCCGCCCTCCACAGACCACGGCACGCTGCCAAACCTGCGTTTCTCGTTTTCCGACTCGCATATGCGACTGGAGACGGGCGGGTGGACGCGCCAGGTGACATCGCGCGAACTCGGCGTCTCCAAGAACATTGCCGGCGTGAACATGCGGCTCAACGCCGGCGGCGTGCGGGAACTGCATTGGCATAAGGCAGCCGAGTGGTCCTACATGCTCTATGGCACCGCCCGCATCACCGCCATCGACGCGCAGGGCCGCAACTTCGTCGACGACGTCGGCGTGGGCGATCTCTGGTACTTCCCGCCGGGGATTCCGCACTCCATTCAAGGGCTCAACCCCGACGGCTGCGAATTCCTCTTGGTCTTTGACGACGGCGATTTCGACGAAGAAAACACCTTCCTGATCACCGACTGGTTCAAGCATATTCCGAACGACGTGCTCGGCAAGAACTTCGGCGTGTCGGCTTCGTTCTTCGGGCATACGCCGGACCCGAGCGAGCGCTACATCTTCCCCGCCCCCGTCCCTGGACCGCTCGCCGCGGACAAGATCGCCGGCGCAACGCCGGTCCCGCAAAGCTTCAGCCATCGGCTGTTGCAGCAGCAGCCGATCAAGACCAAGGGTGGAACGGTACGGATCGTCGATTCCAGCACGTTCCCGGTTTCCAAGACGATCGCCGCGGGCCTGGTCGAGGTTGATCCCGGCGGAATGCGGGAATTGCATTGGCATCCCAACACCGACGAGTGGCAATATTACATCGAGGGCCAGGCGCGCATGGGCGTGTTCGGCGCGTCCGGGCAAGCGCGCACCTTCGATTTCCGTGCCGGCGATGTCGGTTTCGTGCCCTTTGCCATGGGCCATTACGTCGAGAATACCGGCGACACGCCGCTGCGCTTTCTCGAAATGTTCAAAAGCAGCTACTTCGCCGACGTGTCGCTCGACCAGTGGATGGCGTTGACCCCGCCGGAACTGGTGGAAGCACACTTGAAGCTGGATCGGCAGGTCATGGACGCGCTGCGCAAGACCAAAGCACCCGTGGTGCCGGCGTAGCCATAGATCAGACGCGCCGCCAGCCGGGCTTACTGGGATCCACCAGCGTCAACTGAACCGGCGCGATTCCGAACAACGCGATCACCGCCGGCTCGTTGGCGTCGCGCTTCACGCCGTCGTAGTGCGGCGTGTGGGCGACGCGGCGGACGAAACCTCCGGCCGGCACCGCCACCGTCTGATTCGGATCGAAGTCGGCGCCGCTGTTCACCCACCACGTTCCGGACAGGATCAACGAGAGGCGATCGGTCGCGTAGGAATGCGGCGCGCTCATGTAGCCGGGATACCACTTCATCAGCACGACATACGGTCCCGGCGTATCGAGGCCGCCGTAGAGCGTCGCAACCTCCCCACTGTGCGCCGGAGCACCGGTCCAAGGCACGAACCTGATAGCGTCGGGGAGCGTGATGATCGTCTCGGCCGGGTCAAGCTTGCCGGCCTTCACGATTCCGCTCGAGGCTGCGAGTGGGAAACCGGCAGCGAGCGCCGCGAGCAGCAGCCTGCGACGCGTCGCGGCGACGTCGGCATCCCCGGCAAGGACCCTCGATGAGGACAGTTCTTCGACGAGAGTTTTGGGCAACATTGGGCCTCCTTTTTCAGCATCAACGCGGATCCGCCGCAACGCGGTTCGTCTCGTCTTGCAGCGATCAGCCGCCGCTGCGATGGCCCAGCGCCCACACATAGGCGGCGACGGCGGAAAGCTCGGGCTGCGACAGCTGGGCGCCGCCCATGGGCGGCATCGGCGCCCCGTACTTCTTCGGGCGGGGCACGCCGACGGCGATGGTGTGGGTGATCGCGGCGAGACTGCCATCGCCCCAAATCCATTGGCCGCTGGTGAGGTCGGGCCCCAGCGGGGAGCCCTTGCCGTCGCTTCCGTGACAGCCGGCACACGGGGCGCTCGCGATTTGGCCGCGGTAGATGCGCCCGCCGAGCGCGACCTCTTCGGCCGTTGCTCCGGGCGGCGTCGGCAGCGCGCCTGCTGCCTGCGCGCCGGCGTCCGGATGGATGCCTTCCGGGGGAACGGCGGCGTCGGGCGACGAATTGTCGGATCGCGTGGAGGGAACCGCAGCCGCGGCAACGGCGGCGGAGGCCGCACCGCGGTACGTCACCCGCCAAATCCGCCCGCGCTGGTCGTCCGATATATAAAGTGTGCCGTCAGGCCCGACGGCGAGGCCGGACGGGCGGTGCACGGCCCGACCGGGCTCTTCCACGGCGCCGGCGAATCCGTCGGCGAACACCACGAACGGCCCCGACGCCTTACCCTCTGCCAGGGGCTGGAACACGACATTGTAGCCGCCTTGGGGAAGCGGCGCGCGATTCCACGAGCCATGGAAGGCGATGAACGCACCTCCCCGGTACGCGGCCGGAAACTGATGTCCGTCATAAAGCAACAGATCGTTGGGCGCCCAATGCGCGGGGAACGCGGCGACAGGTGCGCGCTTGTCGGCGCATAGCCCGACCGTTTTGCCGCCGTCACCGCCGTACTCCGGAGCAAGCACGAGCTTGTGCTGCGTGAGGTCGAAGTAACAATACGGCCAGCCATAGTCGGCGCCGCGCTCGAGCTCAACGAGCTCCTCCGCGGGCTCGTTTGCGCCCTGCGCCGGCGTATACAGGTGCGGCCAGTTTTCCCGCAGCTGGTCGCGGCCGTGCTGGGTGACCAATATGCGCCCAGCCGAGTCGAATGCAATTCCTTCGCCGTTGCGCAGCCCGGTGGCGAAACGCTCGGCGGGCGAGAAGTGCTGCCCGGTCCGATTGGCGTCGTAACGCCAAATGCCGGCCCGCGTGTTAAGCTCGGTGCAGGGCTGAATGCCCGGAGAGTTCGGCATTCGGTTTTCACTTTGGCAGGAATTGGTGGCCGAGCCGAGGTCGACGAAGAGATTGCCCTGCGCATCGATCTTGAACGGATGCATCGGGTGATCGCCGGTCAGCGGCAGTCCGGAGACGACCACCTCTGGCGGGCCGCTCGGTGCGATCGCCCCTGTCGGGAGCGCGTAACGAACGATCCGATCATTCGTCTCCGCGTAGAGCGCGCCACGATACAGCGTGATGCCGGTGCCGCCGGCATTGCCGCTTTCCGCACCGGGACCGAAGCGAAGGACGACGTCGGCGCGGCCATCGCCGGTGGTGTCTTGCAGGGCGAGCAGGAACCCGCCGGGTGGCGGCGTGTCGTTGCGGAAATAAGGACCGCTCCAGGTGTTGACGTAGACCACCCCATTGGGCGCCACCACCATCTGCCGAGCGTGACCGACATTGTCGGCGAACACCGTTGCGCAGAAGCCGGGTGGCAGCGTGATCCCGCCATTGTCGCCCGGGCAGGAGGAACCCGCCGCATCCTGCGCAGCCGATGGGCCGGCGATCAGCAGCAGCAGAAGTCCCAGCGCGCGAACGGCAGCAACAGCGCAGCTGCCCATGGAACGGCGTATGAGCAAATCATCCCGCATCGCTTACCTCTTGGTCTCGCTGACAAATACCCTCGAGCGGAACAAGTCCGACGCTCCACAGGGCGCACGCCGATGACCTACGGCTGACGCGCCGCGGCGGCTTGCGCGCAATTGGGCGCTACGAGGGCAACCGGCCGCCGGTTCGTCGAAGATCGCCGGGGGCGTCGCCAAAATCCGTGGCATAGCTCCACCGACCATATGTCCATTTGCGTCGCAAACGGCCGTGGTCATCCATAACGCAGACGTGGGCGCACTCGCCGCGCATGCCGAGCTCTTGCGCCGCACCGACCGCGAAGGCGACGGCCGCATTGCGGCGCGTGACGTCGCGATGTTCGGTCTCCCTGAACTGCAGCATCCAAACGTCGTTCTCCCCCACGATATAATATCTGCCGTCGGGCATGGCCTGCTCCTGCAGCGGCAGCCGTCCCGAGGCCCGTGCCTGCCTAACCTTGCGACGACCTCGATGGTATTGAACTGCGCTCATGGTCCTGACCCGAAGATTTAAGCTTGCGCCGGCGCGCGCTCTCCGCTGCCGATGGCGGCGCTGAAAACGGCGTCTGCCTGGAAGTGTTCCGGGCCTTCCATCGAGAGCATGCGGGCAAGCTCGGTTCGCGCCCGGTTCACTCGACTCTTCACGGTTCCGACTGGGCAGCCGCACACGCTCGCCGCCTCCCCATACGAAAGCCCGGAGGCGCCAACCAGCATCACCGCCTCGCGGTGCTTCGGGTCGAGCTTCGCCAGCGCCGCGCAAAGCTCGCTGTATTCAAGGTTCGCTATCTGCTGCGGGTTTTCCGCCTCCATGTCGGAAAGGGTCGCGAGCGCCCGGGAACACCTGCGGTCACGCCGCCATTCCGAATAAAAGTGATTGCGCATGATGGTGCACAGCCACGCGTCCATACTCGAGCCTGGCTGGAATGAATCAATACTGGCGCAGGCCCGCAACAGCGTACCCTGAACCAGATCCTCCGCCCGGTCGCGGTCCCGGCACAGCGCGATGGCAAACGCGCGCAGCTTGGGAATTGCTCCGAGCATTGGTTCTCGTACCGATGGATCAAGCATCGTCGCTCGCAATCTCCCCGACCGTTCCAACTTCGAGATGTCGGCGTCCTGTGATAGGGCACGCAAAGCCGCCCAGGCGCGCTCTCTCTTGCTCTGACTGTTCTTGGATTGCGCAAATGCGCCCGCGGCGGCGCAGGTTCAATGAA
>Ga0207665_10001977_pt1 | contig 13808 bp, 13 predicted proteins | sample LARL112metaG_FD_184351 | JGI IMG/M metagenome (GOLD analysis project Ga0207665, IMG submission 184351) | Corn, switchgrass and miscanthus rhizosphere microbial communities from Kellogg Biological Station, Michigan, USA - LAR L11-2 metaG... | ecosystem: Host-associated > Plants > Roots >...
CGCTGACGTGATAGCCGTCCTCCGGCCTGCCGGGCGGGTCGATGAAGTGGTTGTCGTGCGTCAATTCGGGGAAGAACTGGTCCGTCTCCCCCTGCAGGAAGCCGTAATAGCGGTCGAAGCCCTTCTGCAGCGGCCAGTTGGTGAAGGGGCCGGCGGCGGAGCACTCGCTCATCGGCGCCAGGTGCCACTTGCCGGCGGCGAAGGTGGCGTAGCCGTTGTCACGCAGGATCTCAGCCAGCGTCTCTTGCCTATCAGCTCAAGTGTCCCAGCGGCAGGAATCCGCCCATTTGGGAAGCCAACACAAATGGGCGGAACTATCTAGCGTGACCGCGAAACTATTTTTTCTGAAAGACGATTACTGCTGGTTCGAAGGACGTTGCGTAACCGGCAAACTTTCCATTTACTTTGCCGGTGAAGTCGACGCCTCCCACCAGGTGCTGCCGAAACGTGTGCCCAACACGGCCTAGAATCACCGTTTCGCTCCCCAAGTCGAACGGCGTTGAAGATGTGATCTCGTGCCACCAAGTGACGAAAAACAGGTTGGTGCGGGGCGGAGCAGTTGGGTCGGGACTCGGGTTCGCATCGAAGATTACCTGATGCCGCCATTTCGTACTGAGGACTGGAGTTCCCTGCCGAAAAGAATCGGGATTGGGAGTAATTAAATCACCGGTGGGTGCGGGATTGTAATAGATCGTCGTCGTGCCCTCGCGAATGACAATTTTCAAACTGCCGTGATTGGTGACCTTCTCCGTCACCGAATCGTTGTAAAAAGTCAGGAGCGCCGAAGTTTCATTCTGGGTAAGCCCTGCGAGGTAAATCTTGTCGTCGCTCAGGCCGTTCACATGGCTCAGGTAACCGTATTGGACGGACGTAGCGGGTAGCCCAATTCCGGCGGGCGGAAAATTCTTTACCTGCCCCACAAATTCAAACATCTCTTGGTCAAACTGCAATGGGAGTGGCGGAAATTGCGCGGACGCCGACTTTACAGCTCCGATCAAAAGTAGGACTGCCGCACACAAACGGACAAATACCAACATCGGTTGCGATCTCATGGGCTCTCCTCTTCGGACTCTTTGGGTTTTAGGGACACTCGACAGAGCGCATGTTTGACCCCCACGGGGCGGCGGCGCAATGCAGAGCGGCTGAAGATTGGCTGAAGCTTCTATATAGGTCTAAGTCTCTGCCTTTGGGGGCTTTACGCTTGGCAAGGTTCAGCGGGGCACTTATAATGCCGCCAATTAACGAGGGTATGCCCTTGCCCGCTCCCCGCTACCGGTTCGAAGGCTTCGAGCTTGACCTAACGCGTTATGAATTGCGCCGGAACGGCCATGCTCTGAAGCTCGAGAAGATTCCCATGGAGCTGCTGATCCTTCTCATCAGCAGGCACGGCGCACTGGTGTCCCGCGAAGAAATCATCGAAAAACTCTGGGGCCGGGACGTCTTTGTGGACACCGACCACGGAATCAACACCGCTATCCGAAAAATTCGCCAGACATTGGGCGACGACTCAGAATCCTCGCAATTCCTGCAAACCGTGGTCGGAAAAGGCTACAAGTTCGTGGCAGGCGTCACGCAATTGCCGCCAGATGCCGCACCCAGAGAAGCAGTGGATCCGAAAGCGCAGGCGGTGATCGACAGCGCCGCAGGGCGCCCAAGGCTGAGACGCTGGCTGTTGGCCTTCGCAACGCCCGTGTTGCTGGCTCTCGCGGGTTTTGCGTTGAACACCTTCGGCCTGCGTGACCGCCTGCTGGCGCGGTTCCGGCCGGTACACATCGAATCCATCGCTGTGCTGCCGCTGGAGAATTTATCGGGAGACCCGACGCAGGAATTCTTCGCTGATGGAATGACCGATGAATTGATTACCGACCTTGCACAGATGCGGGAATTGCGCGTGATTTCGCGGACCTCCGTGATGCGTTTCAAGGGCGCGAGAAAGCCTTTGCCGCAAATCGCTAGCGAACTGGGCGTCGACGCGGTGGTGGAGGGGACGGTCGAGCGATCGGGAGACCGAGTCCGCGTTCGCGCTCAGCTGATTCGAGCTCGAGACGACCGGCACTTGTGGGCGGAAAGCTTCGAGCGCAACTTGGCGGACGTCCTGAGTTTGCAGAGCGAGGTAGCTTCGGCGATCGCACGCCAGGTGCAGGTTAATCTGCTGGAAGCGCGGCCCGGCGGCAATCGCTCCATCAACCCTGCGGCGTACGAAGCGTATTTGAAGGGGCGATTCGCATGGAACAAGCGGAATGAGGCCGGCCTGCAACAAGGCATAGATTTTTTCCGGCAAGCCATCGCAATTGATTCCAATTATGCCGCCGCTTACTCCGGAATTGCAGATTCGTATACCACACTCGGCTATCTCAGCTACCTTCCGCCGCGCGAAGCCTTCCCTCAAGCGCGCGCCGCGGCCGAGAAGGCGTTGTCACTGGACCCCTCGCTGGCGGAGCCTCACACTTCGCTTGCCTACGTACATCTCTATTTCGATTGGGACCGGGAAGCCGCGGAGAGTGAATTCAAGAAAGCCCTTACACTGAACCCGAATTACGCCACGGCTCACGACTGGTATAGCGTCTTTCTGCTCGCGGCGGAGCGGCCGGCGGAGGCTCGAGCGGAGATTCACAAGGCGCTGGAACTCGATCCGCTGTCACTGGTGATCAACACGGATGTCGCCTTTCAAATGGTTTATGCCCGGCAGTACGACGACGCGATTGAGCAACTCCGTAAAACGCTTCAAATGGGCCCCAACTTTCCGCTGGCTCATTTGTGGTTAGGCCGCGCGTACCAGCAAAAGGGGATGTACAACGAGGCGATGGCGGAGTACCGCGCGACGGATGCTGCATTGCCCAATTGGGTCGTTACGCTGGCTGGAATAGGAAATGTGGAAGGCGTCGCGAACCGTAAGAACGAAGCGCGTGAAATGCTGACGCGACTCGATGGGCTCGCTAAGGAACGGTATGTCACGCCGTATGGAGTAGCGCTGATCTACGCTGGTCTCGGTGAAAAAGACCAAGCTCTGAACTGGTTGCAGAAAGCGCTGGAAGATCGCTCTCACTGGTTGGTGTGGATGAGACTTGACCCACGCTGGGACCCGATTCGGAAGAATGCAAGGTTTGAAGAGATCAGCCGGCGTGTGGGCATCGCGAATCCTCACAGTTCGACCGCTACGAGCAACAAGAAAGAGGCAGTTATGAAACTTACGCGTCTTTCGGCGACGCTAATCTTGATGCTCTGTATTTCGTCTATGTCATCAACGGCACAGCAGCAAGCACAATCTCCAAATCCCATGACCACATCCATGGCCATGACGCCTGTACTCGACTGGATGGAGGGGCAATTCATCCCCTTGGTTGAAGCCATGCCCGCAGAAAAATTCGACTTTGCACCGAAGGGTACGGGCTTCAAGGGTGTGCGGAGTTTTGCCGAACAGGTGCAACATGTGCTCGAGGTGAACGATGCGCTGGCCGCCGCAATTCTGGCGGAAGAAATCCCGCGAGAATTGCAGCCGGAAGTCATAGATGCTGTAAAAACCAAACAAGGGCTGATAGACCTGGCGCGAAAATCCTCGGTCTTTGTCCATCGAGCCTTTGCAGCCACCAATGAAAACAATGCCCGGGTTGTGATCAAGCACCCCATTTTTGGGTCCGACACATCACGTCTGTCGCTTTGTTCAGTGATCGTCGGTCATTCGATGGACCACTACGGACAGATGGTCGGATACCTGCGCATGAACGACATCGTGCCACCGGCAAGCAAACCCTAAAGCCGGAATCCGCAAACCGATTCACCTATCAAGTTCTTGAGCTAGCATGCCTCCGTCAAATCCGGCCGTTCGCGCAGAGTTTTTTCCAGAGCCATGCGGTGGCGTCGTGCAGACTGTAGTAAGTCCCGGAGAGCATCAACCCGTGTACACACCGTGTACATCCGAACTGCTTTTTGCGCGTTTCTTGCGGAACATGCGTCCATTATTTTCAATAACTTGTGTGTTTTCAATAGGCCTTCGCAGTTCGACTCCCCCCGCCTCCACCATTATAAAGTGTTTGTAATCAATAGTTTACAGTACTTAATGATTGTCTGGAGTTCCAAAAAGGTTCCCATTGCGTCCCGGCACTGGAGGCGGGGCACTGGGAATCACCTCCACCTTTGCCGTATTTTCAACACCGCTGAATGTTCCGACTATCCTTCCCTCTATCATTGTCATAAAGTTAATTAATTATTAAGTATGAAAATAAGATCTCCTTTGCTGCCCCAGCAAGACTCATAAGAGTGGGCCCGGCGGCTGGCGCTGACCAGGCAACCTTGGACAGCAGCGGAATTTGCGCCGAGTTTTTCTCTCTGCGGCGGCCCTATCTCGAAAAGTGACCCTGCTTGACAGTGAGCCGATGCGGGCCTAGTCTCCAGGCAATTAACTCAACCACCAGAGGTCTTGGATTTCGCCAACGCGGGCAAACAAATACCCTTATACCTGCGAACCATCCCCTTGTGTGCGTTCAGCGGTTACGAGCTACTGTTTCAGCTCGACGAGGATTAAGTCAATGGGCTGAGTGCTCAGGTTCTCTGGCAAATGGCTTCCGGCGGGCGTGAAGAGCGTCTCGCCTGCGCGGAAACGGTGCTCTTCTGTTTTGCCATCCGGGAACGTAAACCTGCAGTGTGCATCCTTCTGAAAAACTGCCACGCTGTTGGGGTGCGAGTGCATCTCCGATTTCTCGTGTGCACCGTAGTTGACCCGGAGCACACGCACCTGCTCATTTTCGAGTTCAACTTTGTAATGTTTTGGATCCACGTTAACGGGATCTTGAACTGCCATTTGGGGTTTCGGAGCTGTAGACATGAATTTCTCCTTGAGGGACAAATTGTACGGTTTACCGGGGGAGACCGGAGGATAGTCCGCGGAGCAGTAAGGGTCAAGTCGTTGTTAGCGGTCGACGCTCGCCCCATTCGATGAAAAACTCTAAGACGCCCAGTGTTGCGTGGGGCGATCTATCTGCGGATGATTCGTCCGGCATGACGCTTTTACGATCACCGCACAATCAGAATCGGGATTGACAGCGGACGAATACAGCAGAAACCCACGTCAGAGAGGTTCTGGCACATGAAGTGTGTCATGTTTCGGGAAGAGCCGGTCGAATACGGCGAGGGATTCCAGAAATGTATGAGACGTTAACCGATCCGATTTAGCATGCGGTCCGTTATGTCACCATCTCTGGGCCGGCAGGTTGCCGGGTATGCCCATTATGTTCTGTTAATTTTGTCTGGGGTCTAGTGATGTCTGGAACCGACGATATCAGGATGTCTGCCTTCGAGGTGCGCGAGCTGAGCGGCTGAGTTCATTCTCAATTGCGCTGAGCAACGACGGGACGCCCTCTTCCTTGCCGACGACGCATCGGATTCCCATTAAGTTGGCCGCGTGTTCAAGCTCATCGCTCTTGAACAGCGTGAACATCACGATTGGAACATCCGGTAAGGCTCTAAATATCCCGTCTGCAGCCACCAGACCGTCGGAATCCGGCATTTTATAATCCAATATTATTATATCGGGGTGAAGTTCCTGAGCTTTCACAACCGTCTCGTCCGCATTCCCCGCCTCTCCGCAAACTGTCCAATCGGGATTTAGCGCGACGAAGGTCTTGAGCGCTCCTCGCATAGACTCGCGGTCGTCGGCAATTAGGATTCGGGCCAAGATGAAACCCCTGGCCAGCTAGCTTGTGGATTCTGTCCGACCCATTCCATACGGACAATGCCTTAAATTCTGCGGTGTTTCGCTGTAGCAGCTCAGGACAAAATTTTTTTCGGAACAACCGTTGGTTCGCGGAGGGTAGGGTATTTGTGTGCCAACTTTTGATGAAAACCGGCTCCAATCTACTTGGCGGAAGTGCTGCGCAGAACCACTTGATCTCATAACAATATCGGCTCCTCGACCCGAGTAGACTGTGGTGCTTGACGAGCAAAGGCTCCGGAGGGAAGGATCAGGGCGAGGTTTTTCAGAATTGATGAGAGCTTTTCGCGATTAACGCAACACCTGCAGCAGACTGCTATACTCGTCGGTCCACAAGATTGGCTTTGCCTTTCCGGGGAATGGAACCATGATTTTTCTCAGAGCGTCAGACGAGATTGCGGTCGGGTCGTTTGAAAGAAGAATCCAGTCGGACGTGCTCGACAAACCGTTCAGCCAGACCGGGTGTGTGCGCACGGAATAATATCCGTTTTCCTGCGCAATTCCGGCAAGGACCGGTCCTAAATCCAAAACGGAGTTGGTGATGTGGACCGCGATCACCGAGTGCGGACCGCGGAGGTGCTTCTTGTAAATCTGAAACGCCTCGCGCGTCAGCAAATGTACGGGGATCGCATCGCTGGAGAATGCATCGAGCACCAATACATCGAAGCGCTGCAGTTCACCCTCCGAGGCCTCCTGTTCGAGTGACATCCGCGCGTCTCCCATAACCAGCTCAATATGCGCAGCCGAATCGTTGATGAACGTAAGAATCAAATTTCGCTATCGAGGAAACGAACTCAATTACCTTCCCAGCACATCGTGGAGTGGATCGGCTGCCGCGATGCGGCTCGCGATCTCATGCAGCAAATCCACTTCTCGAAATTCATTTGCTAATACGTTTTCGGTCGAGCACATACCCTACACTAGCGGTGAGTGGCATCTCAGTCCAACGCAAGTTTCTCGTACTTCAGTCCCATATTTTGGCTGGCGCACGGTCGGATAAGGCGAGCGAGGATTCGCGCTTGCGAAGCCTCACTCGCTGTTGTGCGCAAGTGAATCGGGTAAGTTAGTCGTTTCCAGTGACTGTCGAACCTCCATTCAACGGCTCTGGTGCTCGCGCTCGTAACATATTCCTGGTCTGATTCCCATTGAACTCAAGCATCAGGCCGAGATTTTTCAGCGCGATCGAATGGATGGTCATTCCGGTTCCAAACTCTATCGAGTCCGCCGTCTGAGAACCTGGCGTGGCGGACCGGGACGCGTTCGCCATCAAACTTACAACGTGCGCACCTTTGGTCGCGCCGCTAACAATCACGGCCACGCGGTTGTTACCTACCTGGATGGAGTTAACGGAGTTTATGGTTTCGAGTGACTGGACGGCAAATTTATATTCACCGGGCGACAGAATCGTATTCCCCAGTCGAGCCTCAGTAGACAGGGTAAATGTCCCCCGCACCAGGTCTTGAGCCAGGGTCGCTCGCACAGTTCCAAACAGCGCGCCAACGGCAAGCAAAGCAATGCCGGCAAAATGCGCCGATAGCGATCTCATTTGTAATCTGTTCATCTTTTCCTCCAATTTAATTTTTGAATTGAACGCACTTCGCGACCTGAGCCGCGTCTTACTTGTTTGTTAGTTCAGGACCGTCAGGTCCTGGGGCAAAGCAGGTTGCCCGGGTGATGCAAAGTAAGGCAGGAACTTCGTGGTTCTCGCCACACGTCGTACACGATGCTTGTTCCACTTTCAAAATGGCAGCGTTACGGAAACAAGTCCAACGCAAAGAATCTATCGTGCGCATCTATCAGAAAAATGCTTTTGGTGAATGGCTATTCTCTTCCGATGAATGACCGGGGCGAGAATCCCACTACAAGTGCGCTACCGCCTTAACAAATTCGTCCTTGGATAAGACTGCTAACGAACTTCTCGTCTTCGCGCCTTATCCTTCATGCGCGTGCATCTCCCAGTTGAGGTACCGCGTTGCGGCCTCGTGAACGACAGGTGCAACACTGGAAAAATTGGCAGCCACGTGATGTTCGAAACCGTTTTTACAGATGTAGCGCAACAATTTTTGCAGTCCGGGAATTTCCACTACGCCGGCGCCGCCAAACGTTTCGAGCGGATCGTCAGTGAAGCGGCCGCTGCCAGTGTAGCCACGGATATTTCCGTGCGCATCGTCGGTAGAAAATCGCGCGAAACTCATGGCGCCGGCTTTCACCCTTCCAACACAAGTGCCAAATGTATTGTCTTTGCCAACGGTGCCCGCGATGATCTCCTGAAAATCCATTTTTACTTCCTTGAAGAAATGTTTGGGCAGATTGCTACAGTGGAAGCAAACGGCCTTATTGGGATCGTTTCCGTAATTATTGTTCCAATCGAGCAAGGCGCTGGGTGTTTCCGAGGCAAGCTGTAACGCATGCATCGCCAGTACCCCGCACACATCCACTTCGCAAGCACTCGAGAGCAGCGAATCGCTCATCATGCTCATGACCGTGCATGGCACAACACCCAGGTTTTCTTCCAGCGAGGTCCAACACTGCACGGCACTGATGTGAACGTTTGCGGCTTTCATCCAGTCGTCGACAACGGCGCCCAGCTTAGCCATTTTGAGAAGAGCCGCCTGCGGGATGCCGGAGGTGGTCACGTACTTTTGAATCGAACTTAGCTTTAGCACCACGGCATCATCGCTATCTTTTAATCGGCTGATCCGTCCGAGAACTTCGCTCAAGTCCAGCGTCTCCACAGAAATGCCGCTCGCTTCAAGAAGTTTCTCGCTGTATCGCACGGTGTTGAATGCCGTCGGCCGGGCTCCAAGCGCGCCAATGCGTAAATTCCTGAGGCCTTTGACGACGCGGCATACCCCGGCAAACCATTCCAGGTCTTTTCCGAATTCCGGAGAGTCCGGTGCTTCCGTGTGCAATGTTGTCAGGGAAAAAGGAATACCGTACTGGCGCAAGTTATTGCAGGCGGACATTTTTCCGCAGAAACTGTCACGCCGATGGGTGATGGCCATTTTGCCGGGCGCATCTGGAGTAGCCTGGACCAATACCGGGACGCCTAAACGCGAAAGCCGAAGCGTGTCCGCAATGGCACGCTCATCTCCAAAATTCGGCAACGTAACAATAACTCCGTCGATCGCCTCTCCGCGGGATTTAAACAACTCGGCGCAACGTTTTGCTTCGTCATACGTTTCCACTGCGCCGTACTTGCTTTGCTCGGGTCCGAGGATCACAACGTCCACGCCGGCTTTTTGCAAAACTTGGATTATCTCTTCTCGGCCGGTCTTTGCCAGGTGATCCGGAAAAAAGCCGCGATTTCCGACAATCACTCCCATCGTCATTTTTTTCCTGTTCGCCATGGTTCCTTCCGTCACTTTCTTTCTCAAACCCGCCCTTTGCCAGGCGCAAAATAAACGCAATAGACAAATCCAATCACCGCAAGAATCGCGCCCCACCAGATGTTCGCGTGCAACTGGTACAGCACAACTCGCTCGGCCGGAGGGTGGAACAATTCAAACACACCTGCTCCGAGAATCAGCAGGCCATTCACCAACAAAGAAACTCCTATAAAAAACCAAATGGAGAGCGATCCGCCGGTTTTCATTTCGCCTCACCAGAAAATAATGTTCACCGCAACAAACAGCACGCCAACAACGGTCGCCCAGAACCATGGACGATGAAAAACCGTGACGTAAAGCTCGGACGGAATCTCCGTGACACCGTATACCAAACCTCTCAATTCCGACTCTGACTTCGGTTTCGTGAGCAGACTAACCACGATCGTCACCAGCACGCAAACCAGCCACGACCAAAGCGCGCGATACATGTTTTCCGCCATGTCACGCGCGTGAGAAGAAAGAGCAACATAACGCAGAGCAGAAGCATCCACCTTGACCCACGCCCACATTCCGATGGAGGACAGCGTACCTGCCAGCAATCCCCAGAATCCCCCCGCTGGCGTTGCGCGTTTCCATAGCATTCCCAGAATTACCGTGCCAAACAGTGGCGCGATGAAAAAGCTGAACAACGCCTGCACGTAATCCATGATGCTCTTGAAATCCATCACCAGATACGCGGTTCCAACGGAGATGATCACGCCGACGATCGTCGACCACCGGCCCATGCTCACGTAGTGTTGGTCGCTGCCATCCTTTTTGATAAACGCCCGGTAGATATCGTAAGTCCAAACGGTCGTGAACGCGCTTACATTGCCCGCCATTCCGGACATAAATCCCGCGATCAGGGCCGTGATGCCCAATCCAAGCAATCCCGGTCCGCAATAACGCGCCAGCATTAGTGGCAGCACTTCGTTGTAGCTGTGTCCGCCAGTTGCCAGCGCTTGCGATTCGGGAACTAACTTTATTGGCAGAACCGCAATCGCGAGTAATCCCGGCAGAATCACGATGAACGGCACCAGCATCTTGAATCCCGCCCCGATGATCGGCGCCATCTTGGCGGCGCGAAGGTCCTTCGCCGAAAGTACCCTCTGCACCACCAGGAAATCCGTCGTCCAATAACCGAATGAAATGATCGCGGCCAAGCCGAAAACGATTCCGGTCCAATGAATACCCATCGGATTATCGGTGAAATTTCCGAGCGTGCTCCACAAGTGCGTATATTCAGCCGATGCGTTCGTCGCGATGCGCTCCTTGAGAGCGCTCCATCCACCGGCATCCAGCAGGCCGAGAATCGGAATCAGCAAAGCGCCCGCCCAGATCAAAATAAACTGCAGGACCTCATTAAAAATCGCCGAGCGCAGGCCGCCAAGCGATACGTAGATGGCGACGGTCAGCGAAGATACCCAGATGCTGAAGTTGATGTCCCATCCCAAAACAATCTTCAGTACGAGGGCCATCGAGTACATGTTGATGCCGCTCATCAACACCGTCATGAATGCGAAGCTTATCGAAGACAGCGCCCGGCTTCCTTCTCCGAACCTTAATTTAAGATACCCGGGCACAGAATGAGTTTTGGAAATGTAATAGAAGGGCATCATTACCAGGCCAAGAAATAACATCGCCGGAATTGCGCCGATCCAATACCAATGCGCAGCAAGTATCCCGTATTGATAGGCCGCGCCGGCCCAACCCATCAACTCCAGGGAACCCAGGTTGGCGGAAAGAAAACTCAGGCCGGCAATCCATGCAGTCATTTCGCGTCCGGCCATAAAAAAATCTTCGCCGGTTTTCGAACGCTCTTTTAAGTAGAAGCCAATCGCCAGCACCAGCGCAAAATAAAAAATGATGATGACAAAATCGACTCCAGAAAGATGCACGAGTCTTTGCTGCTCGAGGAGGGCAAGGATAGGGATCATGGTTTTTTCGGCATATCTCCCATCACTGCGTTACCTGATTTTTCCTTGTAAGACTCTGTCACACGATGTGTGATGAAGATCCATCAACCGGACCGAAAATACTCCTGGTTCGGTCGACCATCGTACTTCGCTAAGTTGAAAAAAGAAAACGAGATCTGCGACGATCGCGAAACGATTCTATCTGGCCGGTGGCAGACCCGGTGTTAGCCCAGTTTCAGACCACGATGCGTGCGTTCGTCCATCCACTTTTCGTACCGACGGACGTACAAAAATCGACTCTTCCTTCCAAGTTGCTTCAAAAATTCCCGCTCTTTCGTTGAGTCGCGCTGCGCGGCCCGAATTCTGCGCGATAGTTCGACACCGATTTCGGCGGCCTGACATATCGGTCGCCCCGTGAGGAAATCTCCAAACGCCACGGCCTTGGCGATCTTGAATTCTGCTCGCCGATCTCTACTGATCGCCGCTATCCGGTCGCGCAGCGTGGAAATAGCTTGTTCGACACTCTCTCTGCTGAAGCGTGGTGGCTTCGAACCTGAAACGATTTCTCCCGCAGCCGTTGTCAACCAGTCTCCATCAGCGGTTTTCTGAACATAACCCTGCATCTGCAGCACGAGAAGAATTTTTTCCGCATCTTGTCGTCCAACCTTCAGCGTCTCGATTAAATCCTGCTCTGTCCACGTCAGCGCGCCTCGCATGTCTTTTAAAAAACTGAACACCGCCGCGAGCGGAATCAGTGGCATCACGTCGAGACGCGGCATTGAGTCGCTAGATGCTAACGCTTTTGGATTGCGAACCGGCTTCGGCATCGAGCTATTGTAGGACGTGTGCTTTGAAAAGCGGCACCCTGAGAACGGTTTCTGACTTCTTGCACGTGCAGGTGTCGAAGGCAGCCACCACTGTCTCACGTTTTTGCGGAACGCTGACTGATGTAGCGGGCAAGCAGAGCAGCCAGAAGCAATACGGCCCCAAATATCGCAAACTGATTTGACGCTTTCAGCGAGATAGCAGCAGTATGGGTACGAAACTCGTCATCGGCGCCTACAAGCGAGACTTCTTTGGGATTTTGCGGGTTGTAATGTACCACCTGGGACGAGCCTTTTCTGTGCTGTCGTGCCCAGGCGTCCATTCGAGCAGCATCGAGTGGTAATTGCCCGACGCTCTTAAACGCGTGCCGCTGGCCGATGGTGCGCGTAAATGACTCGTAATCTGCACCGTCCACTGAGTACTTGAATTTGCAGAAAATTCGATAGACGGCGCCGCGGCGCGCGCTCCCAGTAAAGTACTGCTCAAGAGAGCATCGTTCCACGGTGGCGGTTACGGGTGGCCACACGTCGCGCTCCAGATGCTCCTGCCGCGCCCGTGCTACGCCTTCGAATCGAAGGCCAACAGCCAGAAATAAGCTCATGAAGGCGAAGAAGAAAATTACTGCCGCTCCGCGCGGAAGCTGCGTTTCCTTGTTGGCTGGGATCATGTGGCGACAAATATAAGTCGAAGAAACGCTTGCGGCACATGAATCCTGGCACGATACAAACAAAAGACATTTCGCACCGCTCAACGCTACACGTTTACTCGCCTATTTTTACCCGTTTACCCCTGTAGCCTTTTGCCGCCAATCAGGCTTAAATGTCAAAAGAATGCAGAGAATTGAATCCGTTCACGCAATCCATGTCTGAAACTCGTGCAAAAAACAAGTAAGATAGCGGCTTCGGTGATTGCGGTGCTTGCTGTAGCGGCATGCGCGGCCGTCATCGTGCTCTCGCGTCAGTGGCCGTTCTCAGAGAATCGCATTGCAAAGTCTCTCCAGGAAACCTTCCCCGCTACCGTCACTTTCCAGAAATTCCGGCCTACGTATTTTCCCCATCCTGGGTGTGTAGCGGAGGGCATCGTGTTTCGGAGACTCGGCATGCCCGCGCAAACACCGGCCATCGTCACGATTCAGCACATGAAGATCGAGGGGCATTATCTCGACATTCTGTTTCGACCGGGATACCTTGCGCAGATTGTGGCTGAAAATTTCCAGGTGCACGTTCCGGCACTTGGAACCAAGGTAGAAATTACCGGCTGGAAGGCCACCAGTCCCAGCATCCGTGTCGGAGAAATTCTTCTCGACGGCTCAGTGCTTGAGGTCGCACGGTCTGATTCTTCCAATCCCTTGCGGTTCGATATTCAGGAGTTGAAGTTGAAATCTGTAAGCCAAAATCAGCCGTTAACATACGAAGTCGCGCTGCACAATCCGTTGCCTCCCGGTGAGATTCAGTCTCACGGTCAATTCGGTCCCTGGAACTCCGAACATCCAGGCGAAACTCCCTTGCGCGGCGAATACACATTCAAGGATGGCGATCTCGGCGTGTTCAAGGGTATTGCGGGAACGCTTTCGTCCGATGACAAATTTCAAGGAATCCTGAAGCACATTGAAGCCAGCGGCAGCATTGATATTCCCAATTTTGAGGTTACGCACACCCGCCATTCCGTGCACCTTAAGACGCAATTTCATGCATTTGTGGACGGAACGAACGGCGACGTGCAACTCGAGCGAGTTAACGCTGCCCTCTTGAAAACAACCATCCTGGGAAGGGGCGAAATTGCGAGCAAGCCTGGAGAACACGGCAAAACCGCTTCGCTTGATTTTACGGTGAACGATGGACGCATTCAGGATGTACTTTGCCTCTTCGTCCGCGCGCCAAAACCTCCATTTATTGGCACTGTAAACTTTCGCGCTCATGTAATTCTTCCGCCGGGCGATCGTCCTTTCCTGCAGAGAGTGCGCCTAACAGGCGATTTCGGAATCGCAGGCGG
>Ga0207665_10001979_pt1 | contig 13801 bp, 11 predicted proteins | sample LARL112metaG_FD_184351 | JGI IMG/M metagenome (GOLD analysis project Ga0207665, IMG submission 184351) | Corn, switchgrass and miscanthus rhizosphere microbial communities from Kellogg Biological Station, Michigan, USA - LAR L11-2 metaG... | ecosystem: Host-associated > Plants > Roots >...
CAGTTTCTGACCTTCGACAAGCCAGAAACCTAGACCGAGAACGGCGTGCGGCCGTTCAGGCGCACTCAGCTACCCACGCATATGGCACAAGAGCCACAATTGATGACAGCTCTGGAAAGGCAGCGTCGATGGACCAGAGAAACCCCTGGTGGATGGACGACTCCGAACTTATCGGGCTCCGCCAACGCACCCTTGAGGAGCTCGAACGCGGCATCGAAGAAGACGAGCCGGCCGGCTCCGACGAACCCGATCCCGTTATCGCAGAGATCTACAGTGGCGCGGCCGGCCGAGCTTTGTCGGCTGCGCGCGACGATCTGGCCGCCGCACGCATGCGCTACCAAGACGCGGTCTTTGCGGCCCGCGCCGCGGGCCTCTCGTGGACGGAGATCGGCAGACTGCTCGGCGTATCCAGGCAGCAAGTGCACCGCCAGTTCCGTGCCCGCGCCGCCGATTAGAGCAGTTTCTCCAGCGTGATGGGCAGATCCGTGACGCGTCGGCCGGTAGCGTTGAACACCGCGTTGGCGATCGCGGCGGGTACTCCGACGATGACCAACTCGCCGAGGCCCTTCACGCCGAGTGGGTCGGCGATGGTGTCCGCGGCGGGTAGATACGTGGCATCGAGCGCCGGTACGTCCGCGTTGACGGGAACCAGGTAGTCCGACATGTTCGCGTTGACGATGCGCCCGTCGCGGTAGTCCAGCTGTGTGCCCTCCAGTAGCGCCATCCCGATACCGCCCACCATTCCGCCGATCGCCTGGCTGTGCGCCAGCTTCGGGTTGATAATCCGGCCGGCGTCGTAGCAGCCGTAGATGCGCCGCACCCGCACGGTGCCGAGCGCCTCGTCGACGGCGACCTCGGCGAACACCGCGCCGTATGCGGACATTGAGAAATGCTGATCGGCGTCATCGGGTGACCACGTTTGTTGTGCGTCAAGGTTTTCCCAACCGCGCCGGCGCAACAGGTCCTGGTAGCTCTCGCCGCGGGCAGGCTCACCGGTATGGAACATCCGGCCGTCGCCGACCGCGACCTCCTCGGGCCGCAATCCGTTCAGCGGCGAGCCGGGGTCGACCACCGCGGTGCGCACAAACCGGTCGCGCAGCATATTCGCCGTGGTGAAGACGGCCGACCCCACGCTGGCCATCGTCCTTGATCCCGAATGCGATGGCGCCTCGGGAAACCTGCTGTCGCCGAGCGCGAATCGGACCCGGTTCAACGGCAGCCCCAGAGCGTCGGCGGCCACCTGCGTCATCGAGGTGTACGTGCCAGGGCCCATGTCGCTCGTGCCGCACTGAACGTCGGCGGTGCCGTCGGTGTTGATTCGGGCCAGCGCGGCGCACTGGCTGCGGGCCGTGTGATAGACAGCCGCCGCCATGCCGATGCCGATCAGCTGGTCACCGTCGAGGGTGGCACGCGGTGTGGGGTTTCGTCGCGACCAGCCGAAGGCGGCGGCGCCCTGCCGGAGGCAGTCGGTCAGCCGACGGGTCGAAAACGGCAGATTCGCCGATACGTCGTGATCGGGTTCGTTGCGCATCCGCAGGTCGATCGGATCCATTCCGAGGCGGAATGCCAGGTCGTCCATGGCGGACTCCAACGCGAACGTCCCTGTGGTGGCGCCGGGCCCGCGCATCGGGCACCCCGGGTTGATATCAAGCGGCACAACGCGATACGTAGAGCGCATGTTTGGTGCGGTGTACTGGAAACGGGGCCCCGTCATCATGTTGTCCTCGTAGGCGTTGTACCGAGAGGTCTCGGTGTGCGCCTCGTGCACGATGGCATTGATGTGACCGGAGCGGTCCGCGCCTATTGCCATGCGCTGCCTGCTGGTCGGGCGATAGCCGACGCCGCTGTAGTACTGCTTTCTGGTCAGCATCAGCTTGACCGGCCGTCGCATCTGTCTCGCCGCGAACGCGGCAAGCAGTTGGTGTGGCCATGTGGTACCCGCGCTGCCGAACGCGCCGCCGACGAACGGTGAGATGACCCTGACCTTGTCACCTGCGACACCGAAGGCGTCGGCATAGGTCTTCTGCGCGCCGCTGATGCTCTGCACCTTGTCCCATACGGTGAGCTGATCACCATCCCAGCTGGCGACCGTCGCCGGGATCTCCATCGGGTTGTGGTTGTTGCGCATGATCGAGTAGTGCAGATCGGTCACCACCGCGGCGGTCCGCAGTGCGTCGTCCGCGTTGCCGCGGGCATAGTCGCGGGTTCTCGCGCCCGGCTTCTGTTCGGCTTGCGGCGCATCGATATTCGTCAGCTGTGCGCCCGGGCGGTACTTCACCTCCACCACCGAAGCGCCGTGCACGGCCGCCTCGAGCGTCGTGGCGACCACCACCGCGACGGGCTGGCCGAAACAGGACACCTGCCGAATGTCGTAGGGCAGCTTGACCCCGACGAAGTCGGTGAGGACGCGCAGCACATCGTGGTCGCGGAGCGCGGCGGCGGGGTCGATGCGGTCTACGCTGCCGCGCGCGACGGTGCTGCACACCAATGCCGCGTACGCCAGGTCGGGCGCCGGGTTGTCGGCGGCGTACAGCGCCTTGCCGGTCACCTTGAGCCGCCCGTCCACGCGGGTTACCGGCTGCCCGGAGACAACCGAAGCGGGCAGTGGCCGCGTCACGACAACCCCGCCACCGTGGCCAGCTGTCGCTCCACCGTTCGCTTCACCAGTTCCACCTTAAACCCGTTCTCCGACAACGGTTTAGCGCCGTCCGCGGCATGCGATGCCGCGTCGCGCCACAGGTCGGGGCCCGCGGCCCTGCCGACCAGGGCCTGTTCGACCGCGGGCAATCGCCACGGCACCGTCCCGACACCGCCGACCGCCACCCGGGCTGCACGCACCGTGCCCGCGGCGATGTCCAGCGCAACCGCCGCCGAAGCGAGCGCGAACTCGAATGACTCGCGGTCGCGAACCTTGAGATAACCCGATCGCCGAGTCTCCGCAGCGACGGGCACCTCTATGCCGGTGATCAAGGTGTCCGGGCTCAGACTGTGCTCCCGGTCTGGTGTACCCCCCGGCCTGCGGAAGAAGTCCGTGACGGCAATCCGGCCCTCTCCGTTGCGGTCGCGCGTGACAACCTGGGCATCGAGTGCGACGAGCGCCACCGCAAGATCCGACGGGTGCGTCGCAACGCAGGCGTCACTGGTTCCGAGGATCGCGTGGGTACGGTTGCGGCCTGCGATCGCGGCGCAGCCGGAACCGGGTGTCCGCTTGTTGCAGGCAGCCGACACGTCGCGAAAGTACAGGCAGCGCGGGCGCTGCATCAGGTTGCCGCCGATCGATGCCATGTTGCGGATCTGCGCGGATGCCGACAACTCCAAAGCCTGTGCGATCACTGGGAACTGCCCTCGCACACCGGGGTGGGCCGCCAGCTCCGACATCCGCACCAGTGAGCCAACCCGCAATCGCGACGGTTGCAGGTCGATATCGCGGTACGGAAGTGCATTGATGTCGACGACGGCGCCGGGACGCTCGACCGTCTCGCGCATCAAGTCGATCAGCGTCGTGCCGCCTGCTATGTAGCGGGCCCCCGACGCGGCAGCCGCCAACGCGGATGCCTCGTCGGAGGCCTTGGTGAACTGGAACGGGAACACGGTCGGCTACGTGTTGCGGGCGGCGTTCGCGACCGCGGTGACGATGTTGGTGTAGGCGCCGCAACGGCAGACATTCCCGCTCATCCACTCGCGGATCTCGGCATCCGATCCCGTGTGGCCCTCCTTGATACAGCCGACGCCGGACATGATCTGCCCGGCCGTGCAGTAGCCACACTGGAACGCGTCTTCGTCGATGAAGGCTTGTTGCAGCGGGTGAAGCCGGCCATTGCGCTCGAGCCCCTCGACGGTGGTGATCTCCGCGCCGTCATGCATCACCGCGAGCGTCAGGCACGAGACGATGCGCTGTCCGCCCACCAGAATCGTGCATGCGCCGCACGCGCCCTGGTCGCAACCTTTCTTGGTGCCGGTCAGATTCGCCCGTTCCCGGAGCATGTCCAGCAGCGACGTTCGGTTGTCCACCGTGATCTCGCGGGCTTCGCCGTTGATGCGTACCCGCACCACCGAGGACGTTGCGGTGTTTGCCTGCTCGTCTTCGCCGCAGCCCGCGAGCAACGGAGCAGTCGCCACCACACCGCCGACGGCTATGGACGCACCGACAAAAGTTCTCCTGTTGAGGTCGACCACTCAGCCCAGGATAGGCATCAACCCTGTGAGCGGGTGTTAGAGCGCGTGCGCGACGTGCTTGGTCCGCGTGCGGCAGCTCCGAGCCCATCGGTGCGTGGGCGTTCACCGACACCGCCCCGAAATCCAGTGCGGTGGCGCGCCCGCCACCAGCGCCACCACCCTGGCGCGCTGGGCCGCTGATATCAGCGGCCCGACCGTCATGCCGCGCGCGGCCTCCGCGAGCAGCTGCACCCGTGCGAACCGGTCCACCGCACACGACGTTGACGACGCCCGCAGGCAACACGTCGGTCAGCAGCTCGGCCATGCGGAACGTGGACGATGGGGTCAGCTCGGACGGTTTGAGCACCACGGTGTTGCCCGCCGCCACGGCGGGCGCCCACTTCCACACCGCCATCATGAACGGGTAATTCCACGGCGTTATCTGCCCCCACACTCCGACCGGCTCGCGGCGGATGCCCGACGTGATGCCCTCGATGTATTCGCCGGTGCTGCGGCCCTCGGGCATCCGGCAGGCACCCGTGTAGAACCGGACTACGTCGATGCTCGCGCCGTGCACCCCCGGCAGCAGGCGCAGATCGACCCCCAATGGCGTTGCGAATCACTTGATTACAGTTCTCCGGCGAATGCGCCGATTCCCCGATCCTTGGTGGTGGTGTCGCCCCTGCTCAGATAGCGGTACACCAGGAAGCCGATCACCACGGCGGTCAGCGCCGAGAACAGCAGCAGCGACGCCAGCGCGTTGAGCGCAGGCGTTGGCGCACCGCGTGCCGTGTTGTAGATCTTCACCGACACCGGTTCGGTCGACGCGGCGCCCGACAGATAACGCACCAGCACGAAGTCGTCGATGACATCGGCGAACACCAGCACGGTGCTTGCGAAGATCGCGGGCATCAGCATCGGCAGGATGATCCGCCGCAGCGCGCCAAGCGGGGAAGCGCCGAGATCCATTGCCGCTTCTTCGTATTGGGGGCCGATGGTCGCGAGTCGCGCCCGCACCAGCACCGCGGGATAGGACACCTGGAACGTGATCAGCCCGATCACCTGCGCCGTCGTGCCGAGGTCGATCGGCAGCGCGACGGTGGTGAGCACGAACAGCAGTGCCACCGCGAGCAGCACCTCGGGCAGCACGAACGACAGCAGCATCAGGAAGTTCGCCCCTTCGGGTAACCTGCCGCGCCACCGGTCGATGCCAATGGCGAACAGCACGCCCAGCGGAACGGTGATCAGCGTCGTGATCACACCTAGCTTGAGCGTCTGCAGCAGCGCGGTGTGCAGCGCGTCGTTGTGCCAGACCGACAGCGTCGAATCGCCCCAATACCAGCGGAGCGAAAAGCCTTGCCACGTCGTGCGGGAACGGCCGTTGTTGAACGAATACAGCACCGCGATCGCCACAGGAAGCAGTGACCATGCCAGATAGCCTGCGGTGATGCCGACCAGGAAGCGCGGCGGCCGCCACGGATCGTTCCACCATGCCACCGGGCCCCTCACGAGGCCACCTCGTCGCGCCGTGACGTCACCCGGATGTAGTAGAGCATCGGCAGCAACGCCACCAGGAACACCAGCATCACGAAAGCGCCCGCCTGACCTGTCCGTCCAGGCGCGTGCACGCTGTCGTTGATCAGGTTGCCGACCATCGCGGTCTTCGGCGAAGCCGAGAGCATATCGCTGGTGAAATAGTCCCCGAGCATCGGCAGACAGGTCAGCAACACGGCGGCAAGGATCGTGGGCCGACACAGCGGCAGTGTCACCCGCCAGAACGACGAAAACCGGTCTGCACCAAGGTCACGCGACGCTTCGAGCATCGGCTGTGACAGTCGGTCGAGGCCTGCGTAGAGCGGAAGGATCATGTATGGCACATACCCGTACACCAGGCCGAGGATCACCACCACCGGCTGTCCGGTCAGCCAGTCGACGTTGACGGTGAAGAGTCCTCCGAAGGACAGCACTTTGTTCACGATGCCGTCGTTCTGGAGCAGGTTGACCCACGCGAACATCCGCATCATGTAGCTGATCCAGAACGGTGCGATCAGCAGTGCCAGCAGCAGACCCTTGCGCCTGCCCGACAGCCTGGCGACGTAGTACGCGACAGGGAACGCGATCAGCAGGCACAGTGAGCTGGCCGTGAACACGAACACTGCGGTACGCACCAGCGCCGGGCCGAAGATGCCGTCGGCCCCTACGATGTGAGTCAGAACGTAGCTGAACTGAGAGGGATTCCATTGCAGGGGATTCCACACTGGGATCGGCGTTCGGAACAGCGGGTCGACTTGGCCGAAGACGATGCACAGCACGACGTAGAGCGGAAATACGAAACACAGCAACAGCCAGACGATTCCGGGCGCAGCCAACGCCGCCCATATCCCACTGGAGCGTTCGCGGCGTGGCGAGGCGTTCTGCGATGGCGCCGCGATTACCGGGACCGCCACCGGCGTCTACGACCCGCCGGCCTTGAAGGTCTGCCACACGTTGTGCCATGCGGCGTCGTTGGCCGCGTCGAGTTCGAGCGTCCGGTAGCCGGTGTCGAAATACTCCGGCTTCACGATCACGGTGCGCAGGTTTTCGGGGATGAATTGCGCGTTCACAAGAGAATCCGCGGTGATCGAGTTCTGTGGCGGCTGGTAACCGATTGCGGAGAAGTTCTGCATCGCCACATCGGGGTCGAGGATGTGGTTGATGAACAGGTGCGCCAGCACCGGGTTCTTGCCGCCTTTGAGCGTCACGAACATGTCGTTGTCGACCATGCCCTTGCCGTCCGAAGGGAACCAGTACCGAAGGATGTCGGGGCCGGTGCCCTCGGGCAGATAGTTCTGCGCGTTGATGATGTCGCCCGACCACATCTGCGCGATGCCGAGTTGCCCGGCGGGAAGGTCGTTGTAGGCCGTGATGGTGACCTTCGGCGAGGTGGCCTTCACCATCGCGCTCAGCTGCTCGCCGACCATCTTCAGGTCGGCCTCCGACGACGTATTGATGTCCGTAATGCCTTGGCGCAGAAGCACCATGGCCATCGTGGTGTGGAAGTCGTCCAGCACGGCGATCTTGCCCTTGTACGCCGGATCCCAGAACACGTCGTACGGATTCTTCATCGCGCCGACATCGGCGGGCACCTGATCGGTCCGCCAGCCAATTCCGGTGGTGTAGATGGTGTACGGCACGGTGTACTGCCAGCCCTGGTCGTACCAGGGGTTGGTGAAGCTCGGCCACACGTTCTTGATGTCTGGAATGTAGGAGTGGTTCAGTGGCCGGACCAGCCCGCCATTGACCAGACGGCTGATCTCGGTGTAGTTGGCGTTATAGATGTCGAAGTCGACCCCGCTGCGGAGTTTGGTGATCGCCTCGTCGCCGTCGTTGAAGGTCGAGATCTCGACCTTCGTCGCGTACTTGTCTTCGAAGGCCTTGACGGCTTCGGGGCTGAGATAGTCGGCGTAGTTGTAGATCTTGAGCGTCGCGCCCTTCTCGGGCGCGAGGCCGTCGGCGATCGGCTTGTTGTCGTCGGCGATCGGCCACTTCACCGGGTTGTTCGGCGCGGCGATCGTCAGGCTCGGTCCCGATGACGCGGGTCCGGACTTCGAACACGCTTGCAGGAACGCGCCTAACGTCGGTGCGCCCGCGGCGAGAATTGCGGCCCGCGCCAGGAACTGTCGGCGGGTAGTGGGCTCTGGCATCTGGGGCCTCCCCGTTGCTTTCGCGGCTTGTCGCTGGTAGGACTCTCGCATAGACTGAATGCTCAGTCAACCGTTCTAGAGCGGAGGTTCCACCGTGTCTCCCTCGGTGGTCGACAGCCCAGTGACCGACATCGTTGACCAGCTAATCGCAGACGAGGAGCAGGTCTTCCTTCGGCGTCAGCCACGCAGCACCGAACTGATTGCGGAAGCCGGCGAGCACCTCGCCGGTGGCGCGACATCCAACTGGCAAATCGCCGAACCGCAGGCCGTGTGGATGAGTCACGGCGCGGGCTCGAAGGTCTACGACGTCGACGGCAACGAGTACGTCGATATGCACGGCGGTTACGGCGCTTCCATTGCCGGACATGCCCATCCGGCGATCGTCGAGGCAGTCAGCGATCGTGTGCGGCGGGGAACGCACTTCGCCCAGCCCACCGAGGACGCGATCTGGATTGCAGGCGAACTCGCCAGGCGGTTCGACCTTCCACTGTGGCGGTTCGCCAACTCCGGCACCGAGGCCACCATGGATGCGGTGCACCTCGCCCGCGCGCTGACCGGCCGCGACCTCATCATCAAGGTCGAGGGTTGCTATCACGGCCACCACGACTCGGTCCAGGTTTCAGTGCTTCCTGAGGCGGACGAAGTCGGCCCGCGTGACTACCCAACGCCCGTGCCCGGCAACTCCGGCATCCCCGCCGTGATAAGGGATCTGGTGATCGTCGTTCCGTTCAACGACACCGGCGCCGTCGCCCGTGCACTGGCCGAGCACCGCGGACAAGTGGCCGCGATGATTCTCGAACCGGTGATGATGAATGCAGGCATCATTCCGCCAGAGGATGGGTATCTCGCCGTGATCCGCGATCTGGTGCACGCCGAGGGTGGGCTGCTGATCTTCGACGAAGTGAAGACCGGCTTCACCACCGGGCCTGGCGGCATCACCGCACGCAATGGAGTGGTGCCCGATATGGTGTGCCTGGCCAAGGCGCTCGGGGGCGGGATAGCTGTCGCGGCGATCGGCGGTACGACGACGGTGATGTCGGCGATCGCCGACGGCCGCTACGAGCAGGTCGGCACGTTCAACGGCAACCCTCTCGCGATGGCCGCCACCCGCGCCAACCTCACCAACGTGCTCACCCCGCAGGCCTATGCGCACCTCGATGGACTGGCCACGCGGCTGCGCGCATCACTGGAGGCGACGATCGCCGAACACGGCTTCGAGTGGTATGTGGTGACCGCAGGCGCCAAGGGCTGCGTGACGTTCCGCAGGGACCGGGTCCGTGAGTTCCGCGATTTCCTGGGAATCGACGCCAGACTCGGCCATTTGCATTGGCTCATGCAGCACAATGGCGGTGTATTTCTCCCGCCATGGGGGAAGGTGGAGCAATGGCTGTTGTCGGTCCAGCACAATACGGACGATGTCGATCGGTTCGCCGCGAACTTCGCCCGGTTCGCCGAGGCGGTAGCGGTTTGATTGGGCATCCGGAGGGCAGGAGCGTAGCGACCCGGGATTGGCACGGTCCGTGAAGGGCGGCGCGATCCGGCTGAAGAAGCTGGTCAAGTCGTTCGACGGGGTGCCCGCCGTCACCGGTATCGATCTGGATATCCCGGCAGGCCAGTTCTACTCGCTGCTCGGCGCCTCGGGGTGTGGCAAGACCACGACACTGCGGATGATCGCCGGGTTCGAGAAACCCGACTCAGGACGCATCGAACTCGACGGCCGCGATGTGCAAGGGGATCCACCGCATAAACGTCCCGTCAACACCGTCTTCCAGACCTATGCATTGTTTCCGTTCATGTCGGTGTGGGACAACGTCGCGTTCGGGTTGAAGTACCAGAAGACGTCGCGTGACGACACCAGGCGCCGGGTCGGCGAAGCGCTGGAACTCGTTCGCATGAGCGACTTTTCCAAACGGCGTCCCGCGCAGCTTTCTGGCGGCCAGCAGCAGAGGGTCGCGTTGGCGCGCGCGTTGGTGTTGCGCCCAAGTGTGCTTCTGCTTGACGAGCCGCTCGGTGCGCTTGATGCGAAACTGCGCAAGCAGCTGCAGCTCGAGCTGCGAGCCGTGCAGCGCGAGGTCGGGATCACGTTCGTCTACGTCACTCACGACCAAGAGGAAGCGCTGACGATGAGCGACCAGATCGCCGTGCTGGCCGAGGGCCGCGTCGAACAGGTCGGCCCGCCGCAGGAGATCTACTCCGCACCCGCAACCACATTCGTCGCCGGATTCATGGGCGCGGCCAACATTTTCGACGCCGACGTGCTCGAAGCGGGTGGCGGAGCGGCGGTGTGCTCAGCCCTGGACACCCGGCTCGGCGCCGCGGTCGACGCCTCGGCAATACCGGGTGAGGCTGCAATCGTCATCCGGCCGGAGCGCATCACGCTGCAGAATTCCGGCGAGCCAACCGGACCGGAATGCAACGTCATTGGTGGCATCGTGTCGCAGGTCGTCTATCTCGGAAACTGCACGCAGGTACACGTCGATGTCGGCGCGCCCACAGCGCTGATCGTCGAGGTGGCCAACCACGCAGGCCCGGGCTCGGTGACCCATGAACCCGGCGCGAAGGTCAGCTGCGTCTGCACGCATGACGCGGTGCGGGTGCTGCATCGCAGCTCGGCCGTGCCGATCGCCGATCCGGTAGCCGAGCAGGTCGGCGCGCTCAGCCCTTCTTAGCGGCGGCCTTCGCCCTGCCGTTCAGCCGCTTCTTCGCGGGCGGCAGGCTCAGTTCGCGCTCCGCGAAGTGCATCGCGATGTCGTAGGCGAGGTCCGAGTCGAGCTCCGGATCGTCCAGGGCGACCTGGATGGACAGCCCGTCGAGGAGGGCGGCGAACTCCAGCGCGAACATTCGCTTGTCTTTACCGCTCAGTTCGGACGAATCGAGCGCGTCGACGATCATCTTGCGCCACCGGGAGTCGCGTTCCGCCCGGCCGGCCTTGATCTCGTCGTGCCGGAACGCTTGAGCCCACAGATCGAACCACAAGCCCCATGCGCCGGGTATCTCGTCTGCGCCTTCCTGCACACACGTCCACTGGATCAGCAGCGAAAGCCGTTCGCGCAGCGACGGCACCTCGGCCAGCATCCTCTCTGCCGCTTCGTAGAACGATTCCTCCGAGTAGCGCAGCGCGTCGACAAGCAGGCGGTCCCGGGTGCCGAAGTAATAGATAACCAGGGCCGAGCTGACGCCAGCGCGCTTGGCGACGTCGGCGATGCGGGTATCCCCGAAACCGCGTTCACAGATCAGCTCCGCTGCGGCACGGAGCATTTCGATGCGCCGGGCCTCGTTCTGCTCGGTAGCGGGTGCGGGTTCGGCCATGGTGTTCTTTGTTCCCTTCCCAGGGAGCGCTGCTCTTGTCTGTAGCGTAACACTTGGTTAGATTGAACAGTCAGTCAGGATGGAAGTGGGGCTTTCATGTCGAACACATACGACGCCCTCGTGATCGGCGGCGGCCACAACGGCTTGGTCTCCGGTGCATACCTCGCCCGTTCGGGAGCCAGGACATTGGTGCTCGAGGGGCGCGGCTCGCTCGGCGGAGCGGCCACCACCGAGTCGCCATGGGAGGACGCACCGCACCTGCGTGTCACGCGGCTGTCCTATGTGATGAGCCTGATGCCACCGACGATCGTGCGGGAACTGGAGCTCGAACGCCATGGCTACAAGGTTCATCCGATGGGCCCCTACTACCAGGCCTTTCCCGAGGGCGGATCGCTGACGATCTACGAGGACGACCCCGCGCGCACCTACGAGCAGCTGGCCAAGTGGTCCAAGAACGATGCCGAGGCCTGGCCGAAGTGGAACGCCTGGCTCGAGGGCATCGCCGACGTGATGGGTCCGCTGCTCACTCAAGTGCCGCCGAACATCGGCTCGCACCGGCCCGGCGATCTGCTCGACCTGGCCAAGCTGGCGTGGAGTCAGCGCGGGATCACCGTGCGCGCCACCGCCGATGTCACCCGCCTGCTCACGATGAGCATCGCCGACCTGCTGGACGACTGGTTCGAATCACCCCAGATCAAAGGTGCGCTCGCCGTCAATGGTGTGATCGGAACGTGGGCAGGCCCGTATGAGCCTGGCACCGCCTATGTGATGGCGCACCACTCGATTGGCGATGTCGGTGACGGCCAGCTCGGCAGCTGGGGATACCCCGAAGGCGGTATGGGAGCGGTCTCCGAAGCGATCGCCCGGTCCGCCCGCGGCTTCGGTGCCGAGATCCGCACCAACGCGCGCGTCGCGCGGCTCGTTGTGCGCGGCGGCCGCGTGCATGGCGCGGTCCTCGACAATGGCGATGAGATAAACGCACCGCTTGTCGTTACCACCCTGCATCCGAAAACGGCTTTCCTCGACCATATTCCGCGCGCCGAGCTGCCCGACGACTTCGTCGCAGACATCGAGCACTGGAAGACCCGCAGCGGCGTGGTGAAGATCAATCTGGCGCTGGCCGAGCTGCCCAACTTCACCGCTGACCCCAGCGATGGTCAGGCCGAGCACCACACCGGGTCGGTGGAAATGGCGCCGACGATGGAATTCATCGAGGCGGCGTTCCAGGATGCCCGCGCGGGTCGGCCCGCGCTGATGCCGTTCAGTGACGGCGTCATCCCGACCACGTTGGATAAGACGCTGAATCCCGATGGCACACATATCATGTCGTTGTTCACCCAGTGGGTGCCTGCCGATTGGAGCGAGGCGCCGCACACCGAGGAGCTGGACGCCTACGCCGACCGGCTCATCGACCTCTACGACCAGGTCGCTCCCGGCTTCAAGTCCTCCATCACGCACCGCGACATCGTCGGCCCGCACCAGATGGAGCGCGACTACGGGTTGATCGGCGGCAACATCTTCCACGGCGAGCTGTCGCTGGAGCAGCTGTTCCATATGCGTCCCGCCCCGGGCTACGCCGACTATCGCACTCCGATTGCCGGCTTGTACAACGGCGGTTCGGGTACGCACGCCGGCGGCGGTGTGTGCGGTATCCCTGGTTGGCAGGCGGCCCGCGCGGCGCTCGCCGACAAGAAGCGAGGCCTGAAGCGGTTCCGGCGCTCTTGATGGACGCACGACGCCGGGCGGTTGCGACCATGCTCGGCGCCAGGTCGATGGCGGTGGTGGGCGCGAGCGCCCGCCCCGACAGCTTCGGCGCGCGGATGGTCCTCGAGGCCCAACGGGGCTCGGCCCGTGTGCAATTGGTCAATCCGCGCTACGACCATATCGGCGGGTTACCCTGCGTGCCCTCTCTCGCCGATCTTGACCAGTCCGTCGACGTCGTGTTGCTCGGAGTGCCCGAATCGGCAGTGTTGGAGCAGTTGGAACTCGCAGCGGCGACCGGTGCGCGGTCGGCAGTGCTGTTCGGGTCCGCACATGGCCTGCGCGAGAAGATCACGGCGACCGCGACCGACGCCGGCATGGCGGTCTGTGGGGCGGGCTGCATGGGATTCGTCAACAACGCGCTCGGTGTCCGGGCCCTCGGCTATCTCGAACCAGATCCGTTGCCGCAAGGTGGGATTGCGCTCGTCACCCATTCCGGCTCGGCGTTCTCGACGTTGTTGCGGGCACGCCGTGGCTTCGGATTCCGGCTCGCGGTGTCCTCCGGGCAGGAGCTCGTGACGGACGCCGCCGACTATGTCGACTATGCGCTGGACGATCCCGAAACGCGGATCATTGCGCTGCTGATGGAGACGCCTCGCTCGGTCCCGCGACTGCGCCGGTCTCTGGTGCGCGCCGCCCAACAGGACGTGCCGGTGGTCATGCTCACCGTCGGCGGGTCGCCGCGCGGACGCGCGATGGTCGCTGCGCACTCGGGGGCGCTGGCGGGCGAACATGCGGCGTGGCAGGCCTTCTGCGCCGCCACCGGAGCGGTGCATGTGAGCGATCTGGCGGAGTTCACCGACACCCTCGAACTGTTCTCCGCGGGACGGCGGTCGCGCGGCGGCGGTGTTGCGACGGTGCACGACTCGGGGGCCGAACGCGCGCTGGTGGCC
>Ga0207665_10001981_pt1 | contig 13797 bp, 12 predicted proteins | sample LARL112metaG_FD_184351 | JGI IMG/M metagenome (GOLD analysis project Ga0207665, IMG submission 184351) | Corn, switchgrass and miscanthus rhizosphere microbial communities from Kellogg Biological Station, Michigan, USA - LAR L11-2 metaG... | ecosystem: Host-associated > Plants > Roots >...
GCATCCAGGGCAGCCTGTTCGGTTCCGGCGACCCGTTCCACGACATCCCGCGGATGGTCGAGCTCTACCAGTCCGGCGACCTGAAACTGGACGAGCTGATCACCTCGACCTACACCCTCGACCAGGTCAACGAGGGTTACCAGGACCTGATCGACGGCAAGAACATCCGCGGCGTGATCCTGCATGACAGCGCCTGAGCCCGGCGGGCCGCCAGGCTCGCGGGGCCGCGCGCCGCCCATTGTCGGGCTCCGGCGGGAGCGCGAGGTCCTCACGGTCGCGCTGGAGACCGGCCGGCATGTGGTGATCGAGGGCCCGCCGGGTACCGGCAAGTCCACGCTGCTGCGGGATATAGCCCGTCATGCGGGCAAGGCTGTGGTGTTCGCGGAAGGCAACGCCGAACTCACGCCGGCACGTTTGATTGGACAGTACGATCCTGCCCAGGTGCTGGCCGACGGGTACGTACCCGGCGCCTTCACTGACGGCCCGCTGCTGCGGGCAATGCGATCCGGCGCACTGTTGTACCTGGAGGAGTTCAACCGGGTTCCGGAAGAGACGCTCAACGTCCTGATCACCGTGCTTGCCGAGAGTGAGATCGCCGTTCCCCGGCTCGGCATGGTGCGCGCTGGCGCCGGGTTCCGTCTGGTCGCGGCCATGAACCCGTTCGACGCGATCGGGACCGCGCGGGTGAGCCACGCCATCGCCGACCGGATCTGCCGGGTGGTCCTTGGCTACCAGGACGCCGCCGCCGAGCGCGCGATCACCACCGCGGTCACGGGCGAAAACGGGGTGGCCGTGAACTTCGCAGTGACCCTGGCCCGGGCAACCCGGGAACACCGCGACGTGCGGATGGGCTCGTCCGTCCGGGGCGCGATCGACATGGTGGCGCTGCTGGCCGGCCTGGCACGGATGCGCGGCGAGCAACGTATGGCGCGGGCAACGGCGCGCGACGCCGCGCAGGCTGCGCTGTCCGGGCGGATCAGGATCGCCGACGGCTGCGACCGCACCCCGGAGTCGGTGCTCGACGAACTCCTCGGCGATTGCTGGCCGGAGGACGCGCCGATGCCCCTCCCGCCGGATGACGGCGTTCCCGGCGACGATGCGGTGCCGGACGGCCGGGGAAAAGCTGACGGCCTGCCACCGCAGGCGGCAGGCCCCGCCCGCCTCCCCATCCCCCTTCACCGCCGCGTGTCGGCCTCGGCGGTCCGCCGCGACCGCGCCGGGAACGGCTCCCGGCGGACCCTCGGCCGCGCCGAACTTGCCGCCCGGCACGAAGCCTTCGATGCCCTGTCACCCGGGGTCGGCCGGCTCGACGAGGATGCGCTCGCGGAACTACTTGCCGCCGACCCGGGCGCCGCGGTGACCCTGCTTGCCGACCTGGCCCGTGCCACCGACCGTGAGTTGCGCGCCGCCGCCCAGCGGCTCGCCGCACGGATCTTCTTCCGGCTGGGCGCGAGCGGGCAGAAACCGTCCCGGGGCACCCGCCGCCTCGGCGCTAGCCGGGCCGAGGGCGATCTGGACCTGGAGAAGACCCTCGACCGCTGGTCCGGGCTGTGGCCGCCCGATACGCGCGATCTGGTGACCAGGTCCTGGCAGGCGCACCGCCGCACGCTGTGCCTGATCATCGACCGTAGCGGCTCGATGTCGGGTCTTGCGGTGGCTATCGCGGCCGTGGCGGCGGCCAGCGTGGTCCTTGCCGCCAGTGAAGGGGGATGGGGAGGCGGGCGGGGCCTTACCCCGGCGATCGTCGTGTTCAGCGGTGACGTCACCGTGCTGCAGGCTCAGGGCAGCCGTCGCGATCCGGCGGAGCTTGTCGGCGATCTGGTGGCGCTGCGCGGCCACGGGATGACCGATCTGGCGGCCGCGCTCCGCGCCGCAGCCGCCCAGATGGCAGGCGGTCCCGCTGACGAGCGGGTGGCCGTGCTGCTGTCGGACTGCCTGCCGACCGCGGGCGGCGACCCTTCCCTGGCGCTGACCGGGATCAGCCGGCTGCACGTGCTCTGCCCGCTGCCGACCCCGGAATCCGAGCAGGCCGCTGCCACCCTGGCCCGCCGGGGCGGCGGGACGAGCCAGCCGGTACGCCGGCTCACCGACGTGGCACCCGCCGTGACCCGCGTGCTCGCTGGTTAAGCGCGGTGGACCCCCTGCCGCACGGCAGGGGGTCCACCGGATTTAGCGGTCACTCCGGTCAGCGGGCCATTCGACATGCGGCCTCAGACCGCGAACGACGCCCCGTCGAGTGAGGTGAAGCACTGGGCGTTGGAGAAGGGATCTCCGCTCTGCTGCTCCACGGTCACCATGCCGTTTGGCTGAATGTTCAGCCGCCCATTGTTCCCGCCGCACAGATCCACCGGGATGAAGGTCTGGTTGGCGGGCCGGAATCCGGCCGGCAGGACAAACGGATCGGCGTTCGTCCCGTTGGTCCAGATAGCGCCCTTGAGATGCACGATCCCAGAGATATTGCGCACCGCGGCGTTCGAGGTTGCGTAGGGCGCGTTCATCCAGCCGTTCTGGAGTGTCAGCGCCGTGAACGACGCTGGCGACAGCGCGAACGAGGCCCCCTCCAGCGAAACCCCGCACTTGACCATCCACCAGTTCCCGGTGCCTTCGGGCTGCACCGTCACCGCGCCGCTTGGCGTGATGTGCAGCCGCCCGATGCTGCCGGTGCAGAGGTTGATCAGGACGTAGACGTTCTTGCTCGGGCGGAAGCCGGCCGGCAGCGTGAACGCGGCCGGCTTCGTGCCGGCCGTCTTGATCTCGCCCTCGAGGTGAACGATCCCGTTGATATCGCGAACCGCGGCCTTCCTGAAGAAGTTGTCGAACTCTGTCCAGCCGGGCTGGAGCGTGAGCGTGGTGAACGAACTCGATGACAGCGCGAACGAGACCCCGTCCAGTGAGGTGAAGCAGGTGGCGTTGGCGGTCGCTCCCTGGGAGATCACCTGGGTCACCCCGGTAGGGGCGATGTTCAGTTCCCCGCTCGTGGCGTTGCACATGTCCACCGGGACGTTGACGAACTTGGCAGGGCGGAAGCCCGGCGGCAGGACGAAGGCGACATTGTTGGTGTCCCCACTGCTCGCCGAGATGGCGCCTTTGAAGTGGACGATCCCGGAGATGTCCGCGACCGCCGGGCTCGCGGAACCGGCGTAGGTCCGCCAGCCGTGGAGCAGCGTGAGCTTGGTGAAGGTAACGGCCGGCGCAGTCGCCCGCCTACGGCCCCGTGGTGGTGATGGGTCAGGCCGCGGGCCCCCGCCCAGCGATTGTCCTGATCCTTTGCTGCGAACATGAGTCCTGCCCTTCTGGGCTCGCGGGCCGTTGTTCGGCCCGGCTGTGACACCGTTCTACGGCCCCCACGGGCAGGACCACCTGAGCACCCATTACTCATTTGCCGGACATCGGTTACTCAGTAGGGGTTCGGGTACGGGGCCGCAGCAGAACAGATCCGAAATCCTGCCCGCCTGGTGATCACCTGGACCGCTTGCCTTCAAGATGACGGACGATAACTTGCGTTTTCCGTGGGGTAATCGTCCGTGATCATGTAAGCGGCTCCGGTGGGGCAGGTGGATCGGCGGGATCGCGGGGCGTAGGCGGGTCCGTATGGCTGGCCGGGCCAGCGCGGAAGGGGTGCCAGGCGATGACCGGGCGGACCGGGGCCATGCTGCGCGCGCGCAGCGCGCCCGCCCACACGCCGGCTCCGTAGGCCACGTCGTCGGCCAGGTGGCCGAGCGCGTACCGGACCGGGTCCAGCGACCGGCGGCGGGCGGACCAGGCCGTCAACGGCGGTCCCAGCAGCAACGACGCGGCCGCGGCGCGCCGGGCCCAGCGCCGCGCCGGGCCAGCGCCCCCCGGCGCCACGAGCGCGGCGGCCAGCACGGGCGCCCCGAACTGGCAGGCGTAGCGCCCGACGCCCAGCCAGGTCTGCCGGGTCCCGTCGAGCATCGCGGGCACCACGCCGCGGGCGGGCAGCCCGGCCCGGCGCACCGTCCGGCGCATGGCCAGCACCGACCCGGCAAAGCTGAGGCCAGCCAACTCGGGCCTGCCAGCGAGCAGCCCGGCAACGGTCAGCGCGGGCCACGGGTGCAGCACCAGCGGCGGCACCTGGCGGGGGTGCCGCAAGGCCAGCGGCGCCGCCGAGGTGCCGTAGCGGAACCGCCGCGCGAGCAGCGCCGGCCAGCCCTCGGGTTCGTGATGGGAGACCCGGGCCGCCGGAGCGTAGCGGATCCGCCAGCCCGCGGCGTGCAGCCGCCAGACCAGGTCAACGTCCTCGCCCCAGCGCAAGGCCGCGTCGAACACACCGCCAGCCCTGGCATCCGTGGTGAGCGCGGCACGCCGGACCACGAGCGCCGCGGTGGGCACGTAGGCCACCCGGGTTCCTGGCACGACGCGCGCCTCGGCGTCACCGAGATCCAGGCAGCAGGCTGCCGTGGTGTAGCGGCCAGCCCAGCCAGGCCCCGCCGGAACCGCCACCATCCGCGGGGCGGCGGCCGCCACGGCCGGATCGGCGAGGTGCGCGGCGAGCCGTTCGATCCAGCCCGGCTCGGGCACGCAGTCGCTGTCCAGGAACGCCACCAGGTCGGTAGCCACGTGGAGCAGGCCGGTGTTCCTGGCCGCCCCGGGGCCGCCGTTGACCTCCCGCCGCACCAGGGCAGCGCCGTGCGCGGCGGCGACCGACGCGACCGCGGCCGGATCCTCCGATCCGTCGTCCACCACCAGCACCGGATACTCATCCCCCAGAGCGGACAGGCAGCGGTCGAGCAGCATCGCGCGGTCCCGGACCGGGATGAGGACCGTGACGTCGGGCCTCGAAGCCAGCTCCGGGGGCCGTGGATGGGCCAGGCCGGTGTCGGTCAGCTTGCGCGCCAGCCTGCCCGCGGCGTCGCTGCGCACCGGGCCGGCGCGCAGTTCCGCCAGCGCGGCACGGCCGGTGCGGGACAGCCGCAGCACGCGGGCGGGCGCGCCGCCGAACAGCGTGTCCGCATCGAGTTGCCTGGTGCCCGGGTCGATGACCACACCGAAGCCGACGGGCAGCGCCCGGGCCGCGGCGGCGGGGACACCGGCACCGGCCGGTTCCGCGCGGGTCACAGCGCGAGGCCCCCGTCCACCGGCACGACGGCCCCGGTCATGCCGCTGCTCGCCGGGCTGGCGAGGAAGGCCAGAACGGCGGCCACCTCGGCGGGGTCGAGCAGCCGCCCCATGGGCTGCTGGCTGGCGAACGCCTGGGCCCCGGGCAACTGATACAGCCGGGCACTCTCGTCGAGGATCGCGGTGGCGGTCGAGCCCGGGCTGACCGCGTTCGCGGTGACGCCGCTGTCGGCCAGTTCGGCGGCGAGGGCACGGATCAGCCCGGTGACGCCCGCCTTGGCCGCGCAGTAAGCGGCCAGCATCGGCAGCCCGCGAGTGGCTGCCGCGGACGCGACGGCCAGGAAGCGCCCGGACCTCGGGGCGGGACGGCGCAGCAGCGCGGGAACCGCGGCCCGGGCCAGCGACAGCACCCCGCCAAGGTTGACGTCGAGCACCGCCCGCTGCCGGGCCAGCGGGACCTCCCACAGCGGTACCCCGCCAGCGATCACACCCGCCGCCGCGATCGCCGCGTCCAGGCCGCCCCAGCGCTGCTCCGCCTCGGCCACGGCGGCCGTGACGGCGTCGGAGTCGCGCACGTCGGCCACGAAGGACTCCACCCGGCCGGGCGTTCCGGCGCTCTCGTTCGCCCGGCCGACCACCCCCGACAACTCAGCGGGCGTGCCCATCGGGTAAGGGAGCGCGGGGTCGTCGGCCGTGCTGTCCACGGCGAGAACCGACCAGCCCGCTTCCGCCAGCGCGAGCACGGTCGCAGCCCCGATGCCACGCGCCGCCCCGGTGACCACCGCAACCCGGCCGCGCTCTTTCATTGCCTCCCTCGCGGCCGGCCGGCCTCGCGGGGCCTCCCTGGCTTGGGGAGGCAGGGGTGTCCGAGAGCGGGCAACTCAGCGCTCCGGGACGAACCCGGCCAGCGGGTTCGCGTCGCAGGCGGTCACCGGCGGGCGGACCGCGGTCTCCGGCGGGCGGATCGACAGCGTGAGCGGGACCGGCTGGCGTTCGCCCGCCCGGTACGGGGCCGTCCGGTGTGAATGGTCGGGCGACGGCCGTGGGGCCGGGGCGAGCGCGCCCGCCGTCAGCGCCTGCTCGCCATGGCCTTTGACACACTCGGGGTCCGGGCCGTCGAGCGGCAGCCCGGTGAAGAACTTCGCGGCCATGCACCCGCCCCGGCAGCTTCCGAACGCCGAGCAGGATTCGCAGGCTTGCCCGCTCTGCGGGCGGCGCAGCCCTGCGAACAGCTCCGACTGCTGCCACACCCCGGTGAACCCGCCCGGATCGCGCACGTTCCCGGCCAGGAAGCTGGGGTGGATGGCGAACGGGCAGGCGTACACGTCGCCGACCGGATCGATGAGGCACACGACCCGCCCGGCACCGCACATGCCGAGCCCGGGCAGCGCGGCGCCGAAGCCGCTCAGGTGGAAGAACGAATCGCCGGTGAGCACGTCCGTGCCGTGGGCCACCAGCCAGTCGTACAGTTCGCGCTGCTGGCCGGCGGTGGGGTGCAGCTCGTTCCACGAGTCCGCGCCACGCCCTGATGGCCGCAGCCTGGTAATCCGCAAGTTCGCGCCGAACCGGTCAGCGATGGCCTTGAACGCGTCGAGCTGGCCGACGTTGTGCCTGGTCATCACCACCGAGATCTTGAAGCCGGCGAACCCGGCGGCCGCCAGGTTCGCCATGGCGCGCAGCGCGACGTCGTAAGACCCGCGGCCACGGACCGCGTCGTTCACCTCGGGAGTCGCGCCGTCCAGGGAGATCTGCACATCCACGTAATCCCGGCCGGCCAGCCTCCGGGCGATCTCCGGTGTGATCTTGACGCCGTTGGTGGAGAACTTGACGCCGACGTCGTGGCCGGTGGCGTAGTCGACCAGCGCCCAGAAGTCCGGCCTCACGGTCGGCTCGCCGCCGCCGATGTTGACGTAGAAGACCTGCATCCGCTGCAGTTCGTCGATGACCGCCATGCACTCGGCGGTGGTCAGCTCGCGGGGGTCCCGCCGCCCCGAACTGGACAGGCAATGCACGCAGGACAGGTTGCACGCATACGTCAGTTCCCAGGTCAGGCAGATCGGCGCCTGCAAGCCGTACTGGAATTGGTCGGCCAGCGACGCCGCCGCGCTCATACAGTCCCCCGTTTGCAGATCATTCGTGACGCCGCCAGGGTCTGCAGGGCATGTGCGTAACGCATCAAATCCTCGGCCTGTACACCGGCGGCCGTGCACGCGGCCCGGGCGCTCGGCTGCGCACCGAGCGACCGCACGACCGTGAGCAGCGCCGGGCTTTTCAGGAACGAGAGCTGGCGCGTGCCGAAGTGGTAGAGCAGCGCGCCGAATGCTTCGGGGCGGACTCGTACCTGGGCGTCCAGTTGCCAGGGTGCGTCCAGGTCGAACACGCCCGCTGGCTCAGTAGACGCCGCACATGCCATCGATGGAGACCTCCTCGACGAGAACATCGTCGGCAAGATCGCTGGCATGGTCGTCGGCGGGGCCGGTAACGGCCGTCTCCTCGGTCAGTTCGGCGGTGGCGGCGTCGGCCATGGTGGCTCCTTCGCGGCGTTCATACGGCTTATATTCGTCACAGTGTGCCGAATACAGGCAGGCTAACAGGGCCAAGTCCCCGTGACGAAGGAACGGGGACTTGAGCCAGCGGGGGTTCCAGGGGGTCGCTCCCCTGGGCTAGCACTTGGGGGTTCCAGGGGCGGCTTGCCGCCCAAGGCAACAGAGCGTGCTGGGGCGGGAGAGGGGAACGGCCGATGAGTGTGGCTGCGCCTCCCGCCAGGGCTGGGCGTCGCGGGCGCCCGCCTGGGACCAGCCGGCGTGAGCTGGAAGTCATTGCGCTACGGCTGTTCGCGGCCAAGGGATTCGAGGAGACAACGGTCGACCAGATCGCTGCCGAGGCGGGGGTCAGCAGGCGGGCGTTCTTCCGTTACTTCGACTCGAAGCCGGACGTGCTGTGGGGTGCGTTCGACACCGAGGTCGCCACCATCCGCGCCCTGCTTGATGAGGTCCCGGACGATCTGCCGGTGATGGCGACGGTACGGCAGGCGGTGCTCGCGGCCAACCACTACCGGGCGGCCGACGTGCCCGAGTTGCGCGCGCGGATGGCGCTGATCGGATCGGTGCCCGCGCTCATGGCCAGCGCCGCGGTGCACTACGACGCGTGGGAGCGCGCCATCAGTGATTTCGTGGCGCGCCGCACCGGCCAGCCAGCCGGCTCGCTGTACCCGCTGGCCGTGGGCCGGGCCACCCTTGCCGCCTGCCGGGCAGGTTATGACCGGTGGGTCGTGCACGCCGACGCCGATCTCACGGTGTACCTCGATGCCGCCCTCCGCGCGCTCGCGGCGGGCTTCGCCGACGGCGCCCTTACCGAAGAGCCTCGTGGCGCGGGCCGCGCCGGCCCGGCCGCCCGCCGCCGCTGAGTCAGGAGATCCCGAGATGGCAAGCACCAGAGATTGGTTCGAGACCGTCGCCGAGGCGCAGCGACGTGCCAGGCGGCGGCTGCCCCGGTCGGTGTACCTGGCGGTGGTGGCCGGTGCCGAGGCGGGCGTCACCATGCACGACAACGTGCGGGCGTTCTCCGAACTCCGCTTCCGGCCGCACGTGGCCGGGCTGCCCGCGGAACGTCAGCTTGCCACCACCGTCATGGGCCTCCAGGTCAGCCTTCCCGTGCTGATCTCCCCCACCGGGGTGCAGGCCGTGCACCCGGACGGTGAGGTGGCGGTGGCGCGGGCCGCGGCCGCCGCCGGAACGGTCATGGGGCTGTCCTCATTCGCGTCCAAGCCGGTCGAGGAGATCGGGAAGGTCACCGACAAGCTGCTCTTCCAGTGTTACTGGGCGGGCAGCCGGGACGACATCCTGGCCCGGGCGGAGAGAGCCAGGGCGGCCGGGGCCAAGGGGCTTATCGTCACCCTCGACTGGGTCTTCGATCACCGCCGCGACTGGGGCAGCCCGTGGATCCCGGACCGGCTGGATCTCAAGGCCATGCTGCGGCACGTCCCGCAGGTCGCGGTCCGGCCCGGCTACCTGGCCCGCTGGTTCCGCAGCGGCTCCCTGCCCGATCTGGGCGTGCCCAACTCCGCTGCGCGTGATGCGCAGGTCCCCAGCTTCTTCGGTGCCTACGGCCAGTGGATGGGCTCGGCCCCGGCTACCTGGGAGGACCTCGCCTGGCTGCGGGAGCAGTGGGACGGCCCATTCATGATCAAGGGGATCACCCGGCCGGATGACGCGCGCCACGCCATGGACATCGGCGCCACGGCGATCTCGGTTTCCAACCACGGCGGCAACAACCTCGACTCCACCCCGGCGACCATCCGCTGCCTGCCGGCCGTGACCGATGCCGTCGGCGACCAGCTCGAAGTACTGCTCGACGGCGGCATCCGGCGCGGCAGCGACGTCGTCAAGGCCCTCGCCCTCGGTGCGCGCGCGGTCATGATCGGCCGCCCGTACCTGTGGGGCCTGGCCGCGAACGGGGAACGCGGCGTCAGCAACGTGCTGGAGATCCTGCGCCAAGGCATCAGCGAGACGCTCTACGGACTGGGCAAGGCGTCCATTCAGGAGCTGACCCGCGACGACGTCATCGTGCCCGACGGCTTCACGCTCACCCAGAAGCCCTGATATCGGCAGGCCGTAACGCTCACGAGCCCTCGCCAACCGCGGGCTGGGCAGGTTCGAGGACCGATGGTGGCTGCGAGGTGGACAGCCCCATCAGGGCGCAAGCTGAACGCGGGCCGGCCTGTCCATCCCCGGCCGGGAACAGTTCTGGAAGGATGGCCGGCATGACATTGCCTGCCCTCCCCGAGGAGTCCTTCCAGCGCGTGCTCTGCGTCGTCGCGCACCCTGACGACATGGAGTACGGCACGTCCGCGGCCGTCGCTCGCTGGACCGCGCGCGGCATCGAGGTCGGTTATCTCCTGCTCACCCGCGGCGAGGCCGGCATGCCGAACCCTCCCGAGGAGACGGCACGCCTGCGCCTCGCCGAGCAGCAGGCCGCCTGCGCCGTCGTCGGCGTCGAGCAGCTGACCGTCCTCGAACATCCGGACGGCGTGCTTGTCTACGGCCTCGACCTTCGCCGCGACATCTGCCGGGAGATCCGCCGGTTCAAGCCCGACGTCGTACTCGGCACCGGTTACGAAATCGAGACGCCCTTTGGCTTCGACCAGGCCGACCACCGCGCGGCCGGGCTCGCGACGCTCGACGCGGTGCGCGACGCGGGCAACCGGTGGGTTTTCCCGGAGCAGGTCGACGACGAGAACCTCGAACCGCACGCCGTGCGCTGGCTCATCGGCCCCGCGCTCGCCGGCTTTGGCGCGACCCACGGCGTCGAGGTCACCGGTGAACCGCTGCGCCGCGGCATCGCCTCGCTCGAGGCGCACGCCGCGTACCTGGCCGCGCTCCCCGACCACCCCGCTCCCGGGGACATGATCCCGAAGTTCACCGCGATGAGCGGCAAGGCCATGGGCGTCGAGCACGCCGTTCTGTTCCGCGCCCACGACCTGCAGGCACCACCGGAGCTTTTCACCGAAGCCATGCAGGACTGACTCGGGGCCGCCCTGAGGCTGGGAGGCTACTGCCGTGACAGCTCCCTTGCGGGCTTTGCCGGGCGCGGGGTGCGGCTGATCGCCGCGGGCAGGCGCCGGCCGAGCGCCACCGCGCCGAGGCCGGCCGCGGCCGCGAGCCCGGCAGCGGGAAGCAGCGCCGCAGCGGGCGACACGGCGAGCAGCCGGGTCCCGATGGTCGGCGCAAGCGCCAGTCCGATCCACCAGGACAAGCCCATCGCCGCCATATAACGGCCGCGCAGCGCCGCCGGGGCCATGTCGGCGACCAGTGGCATCAGCGCCGTCGTGTGGAAGCACTCGCCGATCCCGATGGCGATCGCCGCGATGAGCAACGCACCGTAGCCGGCTCCTGCGGCTATCCGGCCCACCGCCGCGATGAGCAGGAAACTCCCGGCGAAGATCGCCGCGCCGATCGCGATCGCCGTCGTCCGGCGGCGGCCCTCCAGCACCCGCGACACGGGGATCTGCGCGATGGCGACCGTGAACGCGTCGGTCAGCAGCAGCAAGCCGATCAGCGTCGTGCTGAGGCCCAGGTTGGCATGCGCGTACTGCGGCACCACCCAGGAGAAGAAGCCCCATCCGACGGCGATGACGGCAACGTTGATACCAGCGAGCCAGATGAAGGCACCGTCGCGGAGCACACGCCGGTAGCCGCCAGGCATCGGTTCGACCCGCGGCTCCGCCGCGACGGCGATGGCGAGCACGGCCACATACAGCAGGTAGCTGACGGCGTTACCGAGGAACAGCGCGACAAGCCCGGCCAGGCCGAAGGCGGCGACGAGCCCACCCAGGCCGCCACCGAGACCGAAGCCGACGTTCGTGGCCACTCTGGACACCGCGATCACGCGGTGCCGCAGTTGCGGCGGCGCCAGCGCCGCGAGCAACGCGGACTGGCTCGGCTGTAGCGCGCCGTTGCCGACGCCCGCCGCCACGGCCGCGGCGAACGCCTGCCAGGGGCGGTGCGCGGCCGCAAGCCCGGCGTATCCGGCGGCAAGCGCGACCCCGCCCCCGACGGCGGTGGCCCGGGCACCGACACGGTCGATCACCGGCCCCGCTGCGGGTGACGCCAGCACCGCCAGGCCCGTCACGACGCCGATGACAGCACCGGCCACGCCCAGGCTGAACCCTCGGCCGCTGTGCAGGTAGATGACCTCGAACGGAAGCACGGCGCCCCAGCCGAGCGCGTTGAGAAAGATGCCGGCCTGCACTACCCACAATCCGCGCGGCAGCCCGGACCCGGATCGCTTCAACACTGCATGCTTATGTTATAGTACATTATGTCTCTCTCACTAGTACAGACTATTGGCAGCGGTGCGGGCGCGGCAACCATCGCCGGCCAGATCGAGAGGCTGATCGCGGCGGGCGAACTGCGGCCGGGCGAGCGCCTGCCCGCGGTGCGCACGCTGGCCGCTGACCTGGGCGTCAGCCCGGCGACGGTCGCAGCGGGATACCGCAGCCTCCGCGACCGCGGTCTCGTCACGCCCGACGGCCGCCACGGCACCGCCGTCGCGGCCCAGCCACCGCTGCGGGTCCGGCCGGCCCGGACGGTGCCGCCGGGGGTCCGTGACCTGGCCGGTGGCAACCCGGACCCCGCGGTCCTGCCACCGATGGGTGCCGCGCTCGCCCGGATCGACACGGCACACAAGCTCTACGGCGGGCCGGCGATACTTTCGCAACTCGCCGAGATCGCACGGGCCGGTTTCGCGGCCGACGGCATCACCGGTGAGGTGGCCGTCGTCAGCGGCGCCCTCGACGGGATCGAGCGGGTGCTCCAGGCTGAACTGCGGCCCGGCGACCGGGTCGCGGTCGAGGACCCCGGCTGGCCACGTATCGGCGACCTGGTGACCGCCATCGGCCTGCGGCCCGAGCCGGTCGCGGTCGACCAGGACGGCCCCGTCCCGGACGGGCTGGCGGCGGCCCTGCGGGCGGGCGCGCGCGCCTTTATCGCCACGCCACGCGGGCAGAATCCGACCGGTGCCGTGGTCGATGCGCGGCGAGCGGCGCAGATCCAGGCCGTGCTTTCCGGATATCCGCAGGTGCTTGTCATCGAGGACGACTACATCGCCCCCATCGCTGGCGTGCCCTACGCCGCCGTCCACGGCCGCAGCGATCGCTGGGCCGTTGTCCGGTCGGTGTCCAAGGTCCTCGGACCTGACCTGCGGGTGGCGACGCTCGCGGCCGACCCGCTGACCGTGAGCCGGGTCGCTGGCCGTCAGCTACTCGGGCCGGGCTGGGTCAGCCACCTGCTTCAGCAGATCGTCGCCACGATGTGCTCCGACGCTGCTACCCGGGAACTCCTCGCCCGGGCTGAGCACCGGTACGCCACCCGCCGTGCCGCCCTCGTCGCCGCGCTTGCCGAACGGGGCATCGCCGCGCAGGGCCGCTCCGGACTCGGCGTGTGGATTCCGGTGGAGGAGGAAGCGGCGATCGTCCAGGCGCTGGCCGAGCGCGGCTGGGCAGTCGGCGTGGGTGAGCGCTTCCGCTACCGGACCGCGCCCGGCATCCGCGTCACCATCACAACCCTGCAGCCGGACGAGGCTCATCGTCTGGCTGACGACATCGCGGCTGCCGTCGCCGGCCGGACCACCACGTACGCCGGATAGGCATCGCGTCCCACACGGGCGGGCCCCGGCGTATCGAGCCGACTTCGATGCAGTCGACTGGACAAGCCAACGCGCACAGATCGCACGCGATGCAAAGAGTCGTTCCGTTTTCAGGATCGAGATTCAAGCGAGGCGCGCCGCGAAACCTTTCCGAAACACGCGCCGGTTCGAGCGGATACTGCTCGGTGTAGATCGCTTGATTGGGATTGCCGCCGTCGCGTGGCTCATACAACGCCCGCGCGTTGTACTTGAACGTGACCATCAACCCCTTGAACAGATCAACTAGCAAGAGGCGTCTGATTAAGTGCCCGATGGTTCGCTTAGATGGTGACTTTGCTACTGTCATAGAATTACCTTGAAAAATCCGGTCCCCTATTGAACGCCTTCCGCCGCTTGCGACGATGCTGGCTGTTGCAACATCTTCTCGAGCCGCTCGCGCCGAAGCTGCATCTGAAGCTGGCGCTGCTCGTGAAGATTAAAGTCTCGCGACCTGCGATTGATGGTAGCCAGCAAGCTCCAAACAATAGGAATAGTAACGAACAACCCGGTTACTACGAAATAAGCGATGCCTGAATA
>Ga0207665_10001982_pt1 | contig 13794 bp, 12 predicted proteins | sample LARL112metaG_FD_184351 | JGI IMG/M metagenome (GOLD analysis project Ga0207665, IMG submission 184351) | Corn, switchgrass and miscanthus rhizosphere microbial communities from Kellogg Biological Station, Michigan, USA - LAR L11-2 metaG... | ecosystem: Host-associated > Plants > Roots >...
CCGCAGCGGCCTGAGTGTTCAGTGGGCCGCAGGCTACGCCAGCCTGCTCGAGCTTGCCGAAGCCTGCGACGTGCCGGTGCGCTGGTCGTGCCGCACCGGTGTGTGCCACACCTGCGAGACCGGCCTGATGTCCGGCGCCGTCAGCTACGCCCCGGACCCGGTCGAGGATCCCGCGCAGGGAAGCGCGCTGATCTGCTGCTCCCAGCCAGACGGCGACCTAGTGCTCGATCTGTGAACCCTGACGCTGCGGGCTGACGCGGCTTCAGCGATAGGCGTCGAGGAGAGCGATCGAGGCTTCCGGGCTCTCGACATGGGCGTTGTGGCCCAGGCCGGGGAGCGTGACCGTCCCGGTGCCGAACCGGGCTAGCTGCTCGTCGGTGTTCATCGGGTCGTGCTCGCCGCGGGCAAGGGTCACCTGGGCCCGCGACGCTGCCACCAATTGCGCCATGTCGGGCGCGCCGACCGCGAAGGCACCCGGGTCCAAAGCCAGCCGCCACTGCCCATCCTGCTCACGCAGCCCCGCGTCCACGGCCGTGTCACCGGCGGACAGCAGGCCGGTCAGGCCGGACACCCGCAGGTAGCGGGCGGCGGCCTCGTCACGCGAGGCGAACAAGGCCGGCGGCCGGTGCGCCAGGGCCCGGGCCCGGTCCAGTTCCTCATCGGTCCAGGCGACCTTGATCCCCAGGCCGATGACCGCGTCCACCGGTACGCCGAACCCGCCGCTGGCCAGGGCCAGGGCCACGACACCGCCCAGCGAATGCCCCAGCACGACGGTGCGGGTGCGCGGCGGGATGACGCCGGCGACCGCGGCGGCGAAGCCGTCGAAGGTATACGCCGCCAGCGGCGGCGAACCACCATGGCCGGGCAGGTCCGGCGCCAGCCAGCGGCCCGGCCAACGGTCGGCGAGCAAGGGCCGCCAGCCTTCCCAGACGTCACCGGTCGCGCCAAGGCCGTGCAGCAGCACCAGGAGCGGTGCCCCGCTGCCGCCTTCGTGAACACGCAGATCCGCCGGCATAGCGGCAGTCTGCCATCGCGCCCGTGCGCCAGACTCCCCCCACGCCCGTACCCAGGCACGGGCTCGTGCCACCGAAGGCCGTCCGCCCCGGGCGGCCGCCCGGGGGCGTTTGAGGTGGTGAACGCCGGCGCAGGCAGGCACTATGGCAGCGAGGGCCGGCGTAGCGCAAAGTCCGTCGATTTAATCATGGGGCGCCCAATGACAACGGCACGGTCTGCCCGGCCCGATACCGAGGTCGTCTTTGATCCCGCCAGCTATGTCGACGGAGTGCCGTTCGGGGCGCTGGCCCGGCTGCGGGCGGCGGCCCCCGTCGCCTGGGTGGCCGAGATCCCGGTCCTCGGCTGGCCCGCGGGCCCGGGGTTCTGGCTGGTGCTGCGGCACGCGGACGTCGAATCGGTGCTGGCCAGGCCGCAGTTGTTCTCTTCCGCGCGGGGAGCCACGCAGATACGTGACCCGGCGACGCCGCGGGCGCTCGGCTATGTCCGGCAGATGATGCTCAACATGGACCCGCCGGATCACTCCCGGCTGCGGCGCCTGCTGACCCGGTCGTTCACGCGGCGGGCGATCGCCCAGCTTGAGGACCGCATCCGTGGTCACGCGCGGGCCATCTGCGACCGGGTGTTCGCCGGGCCACGGGGTGAATGCGACTTCGCCAAGGACGTCGCGGCGGACCTGCCACTGCTCACCCTGGCCGACATACTCGGCATGCCACCGCAAGACCGCTGGCTGCTGTTCGACTGGTCCAACCGGGTGATCGGCTACCAGGACCCGGACTATGCGTCCTCGGCCGAGTTCGACCCCGCCGCGGGCACGCCCATGGCCAGGCAGGCACTGGCGCTGCGGCCGGCGCCGGGCAGCGATGGCAGGATGCCCGACCCGCGGACCCGGGAGGGCATGCCGGACCTCTACGCCTACGCCCATCTGCTCGCCGAGGACAAGCGGCGCCACCCCGGGGATGACGTGATGTCGATCCTGCTGGCACAGGTGGACGACGACGGCGGCCAGGTGTCGGTGGCCGAGTTCGAGAACATGTTCTGGCTGTTCGCGGTGGCCGGGAACGAGACACTGCGCAACGGCCTGCCCGGCGCGTGTATCGCGCTGCTCGAGCACCCGGGCGCGCAGGATGAACTGCGCCGCGATCCGGCGCTGATGCCCGCCGCGGCCGACGAGATGCTGCGCTGGTGGACGCCGGTGATGACCTTCCGCCGGACGGCAGCCGCGGACTGCGACCTGGGCGGCCAGCGCATCGGCGAAGGCGACAAGGTGGTCGTCTCGTTCACCTCTGCCAACCGCGACGAAGCCGTCTTCGCCGACCCCGGCCGCTTCGACATCCGCCGCCACCCCAACCCGCACCTGGTGTTCGGCTACGGCCCGCACTTCTGCCTCGGCGCTCATCTCGCCCGCATCCAGATGCGCGCGCTGTTCGATGAGGTCCTGGCCCGCACGTCCGCTGTGAGATACGCGGGCAAGCCCTCCTACCTGCGATCAAACTTCCAGCGCGGCGTCAAGAGGCTGCCCATCGCCTGGACCGCGTGACCCGGCGGTGGCGCCGCCGGGGTGGTGCGCTTCCGGCACGCGCTGGCGGGGCCCGGGCCGGTGACGCAGACTGGCTGGATGCAGGTGGACGGGCGGGCAGAAGACCGGTTCCAAGCGGTGCGGGAGGCATTCGGCGAGGTGCTGGCCGGCCAGGCCGGGACGGGGGCCGCCGTCGCCGGATGGTGGAACGGCGCATGGGTCGTTGACCTGTGGGGCGGCCGGGCGGACGCGGCCGGCACCAGGCCGTGGCGGGCGGACAGCCTCGTGCAGCCCTACTCGGTTTCCAAGCCGTTCGCGGCCATCTGCGCGCTGTTGCTGGTCGATCGCGGCCGGCTGGAGCTTGATGCGCCGGTGCAGCGCTGGTGGCCGGAGTTCATGGCCCGCACCGACCTGCGGCAACTGCTGTCGCACCAGGCAGGCGTGGTGGCGCTGGACGAGCCCGCGCCCACCGCGGCGTTCTACGACTGGGACCGGCTGTGCTCGCTGCTGGCCGCGCAGGAGCCCGCCTGGGAGCCGGGAACCGCACACGGCGAGTCGGCGCTGTTTTACGGCCACCTCGTCGGTGAGCTGGTCCGGCGCGCCGACGGCCGCGGGCTGGGGCGTTTCCTCCGCGAGGAGGTCTGCGGCCCGCTGGGCCTGGACTTCTTCTTCGGGCTCACCGCGGCCGAGCAGGCACGGGCGGTAGATCTGACCGGCGTGGGTGAGTATTTCAGTCCGCAGCGGGCGGCCAGCATGCCGCGGCTGTACCGGCGGGCGGTGGAGAACCCACCGGGTGCCTTCGATCCGGCGGTGGTCAACAGCAGCGCGTGGCGCGCGGCCGAGGTGCCTGCCATCAACGGGCACGGCACGGCACGCGGTGCCGCCGGGCTGTACGCAGCGCTGCTGGCCGGCAACCTCCTCTCGCCGGCGCTGCTGCGTGAGGCCACCACGGCACAGTGCGCGGGCGTGGACGCGGTCTTCGGCGAGGACAGCGCCTGGGGCCTGGGGTTCGGCGTGGACGAAGACGGGTTCGGCATGGGCGGGTCTGGCGGCAGCTATGCGGGGGCCAGCACCGCGGGCGGCTACGCGTTCGCCTTCGTGACCGGGGCGATGGGCAGCCACGCCCGGGGCACGGCGGTCGAGAACGCCTTCCGCGAATGCCTGGGGATGCCGCCCCTCGACGAGTAAGGACCCGTGAGCCAGGTGTTATCGGAGTTGCTGCTGGCCCCCGTCATACACCACCAGGCCGTCCGGGCGGAGCCGGGCGCCGGGCGACCGGCGGTGCGGTGCCAGCGTGCCGTCGTGCATCAGGTGGCGGACCGGTATGTCGCGGGCGATCTCGGCGAAGTCGGCGATCAGCCGGCGGTGGCAGCGCCACCAGAGGCTTTCGCTGCACATCACCACCGGTTGCCCCGCGGCGGTCTCTGCCAGCACCTCGCCGATGGCGGCCAGGAAGTCCGGTTGCCGCATGTGGCCGGCGTAACCACGGAAGGCGGCCTCCCGCCACGCCACATCGGGTGAATCCGGCGCTGGCCGGCGGAAGCCGCCGAGCCGCTTGTCCCACCGGTACCCGATGCCGTGGCTGGGCAGCCAGCGCTCCAGTTCCGCCCGGGCCACGTGTGGATTGCGGCGGCTGCCCGGCGCGATGCGCACGTCGATCAGCGTCCTGGTGCCCGCGGAAAGCAACAGTTCGGCGATGCGGTCGGCGCTCGCCGTGCCGTGCCCGAACGTGATCAGTGGCACCGGCCCCTCCAGGCGCGGCCGGGTCGTCCGCCGCGGCAGCAACGTGGCATTCCTCGCCGGGGAACTGCTGGACGAATCCGGCCAGACGGTGGCAGTAGCCACCGCGACGGCGCTGATCCGGGCCACGCAAACCTGATCATTGGACCGGGGAGGAGTTGCTCCTGGACTCCCAGACGACACCGGCCACCACACCTATGATGATCACGGCCGCGATGGCTATCAACCAGGTCAGGATTCCGAAAACCGCGCCGATCGTCCCGTACGTCCTGCTATCGGAAATGATCGTCGACGAGAAATAGAATTTCGAGAATACGCCGAGACCAGCGAAACACACCCCGGTAGCGATCGCAGGCAGCAGCAGCTTGCGCCATTGGACCCGGCCTGCCAGCAGGAAATGCATCGTCCACCAGAAGAACGGCGTCATGACGGCGAACGTGACAAACTCAGCCAGCACGACGCCCGCTGAGGCGTTGCGGACCGGCCTGCCGATGATGCTTTCGAATGCCACCGCGGCGCATAGCACGACGACCCAGATCGGCAGTCGGTACAGATCCCGCATCCCCCGAGGATCCTGGTGGAAGGCCTTCTCGTAGATCTGCTGCAGCGAGCTTGCCACCGCGAGCGTGCCCGCGGTGACGAAGAGCAGGCTGGTGAAGGTGGCCACGTTCAATACCGCGGGCGAGGAAGTGAACAGGTGGCTCACGATCCCCGACGCGCGCTGATTCAGGCCAAGCCGAAGGGCGATGTCGTCATCGATGCGTGCGCTCGCGAACGCGCTGAGAAGGATGAGGAACGGCAGCAGCGAGACCAGCAGCCCGGCGCCCAGCAATATGATCTGCTGGGTAAAGTCGAGGGTCTTAAGCTCGGCCACGAAGCTTTGCGCGAGAGATCCCTGGTACCGCGCTTGCGCTGCCGCTGCCCAGCGGCGTGGCCCGCCGCGACTCGGCATTTCGTGCTGAGCAGCAGGCAGGCGATCCTGGTGGTCCGGCTTTACCATGATGCTGATTTCTTCCGGCGTTCCGGTGCACCCGGAACGCAATCCGTTGGTTACGGCCCAGACGCAGTCCACCGCTGGTTCCCGCCGGGCGCATCACCCCCTTACGGGTGAGCTGGCCGGTCCGCCCGGGCTAGAGCGGTTCGCCTTCGAGCCGTCCCCCGGGGACATTCCGGCCGCACATGACCACGGCCAGGAGCTCAGCCGGGCCGCGCAGCGCCGGGCCTGATCCGTACGACCAGTCAAGGTCGGTGGCCTGCAGGCTGCGGCCCTCGATGCTGGTGCCGAAGCGGGCCTGCACGCCACCGGCGGTGAGGTCGTCAAGCACGACCCGGATCGTGGCATCCGGCGACCGGCGCGGCACCCCCAGCGGCACGGTCACGTCCAGGCCGTGAATCACCACATGGTTGAGCGCGCCGTGCCACCCACCGCCCGGCGGCGTCCAATGGCGCATCACCTCGGAGCGCAGGCAGGCCACCAGTTCGCTGGTGGGCAGGTCGGCGTCCCGGGCGGCGACCTCGTCGGACAACCGGCCGAAGTCGAACTCGTAGCGGCGCAACTCGGCCATGAACTCCTCTTCGGAGTAGCGCGCCGCCATGGTCATATGCGCGATCACCTCGCGCACCCGCCACCCCGCGCACAGCGAGGGCGTGTCCCACTGCGCTTCGGTCGCGGACTCGAGCAGTCCGGCCAGGGCCACGAACTCGGCGGCCACGGCCGGCTGCAGGCCGGCGTCATCGTTCATGATCAGCTCCTAGCGCTCACGCGGCGACAATCATCCCTGGCTCAGACGAGCCAACCGCAGCGAACTCACCGGTCCGGGCGGCTGGACCCGCTCCGCGAGCATTGCCCCATGAGCGCAGATGACGGCCGCTGGCCCCCGAGCCCCAGTCAGTGCGGCAGAAAGTCCAGCAGCAGTTCGGTCACCTGGCCGGGTGCTTCGAGTTGCATCCAGTGGCCGGGGCCGTCCAGGCGCTCGTACCGCCACGAACCAGCGACGTTCTTGGCCGAGTCGGTCATCTGCACCTCGGTGAGCGCGATGTCCCCGCTGCTCCAGATGCCCATGGACGGCGCCTGTACCGGTGGAAGCTGCAGCGGCGGCGCGGCCCAGCTCTCGGGCGGGACGTTGGCCCGGTAGTAGTTCAGGCCGGGCGTGAGCGACCCGCTGGCCTCCAGGTCGGCGATCACCTGGTCGGCGTCGGGATGGTGCGCCCAGGCACGGAAGTTCGCCCAGTTGTCCTCGGACAGCCAGCGCTCGGCGATGCCCGGGTACTGGAACAGCAGCATGTACCACGACTTCTGCCGCTGCTCCAGCGTGCGCAGGAAGCCCGCCGGATGACCCACCGACAGGACCACCAGGTGGTCGACGTTGTCGGGGGCGAAGGAGGCGATGGCCCAGGCCAGGGCGGCACCCCAGTCGTGACCCACCACATGGGCCTGGCCGGCCCCCAGTTCGGCGAGGATCGCCAGGACGTCCCCGGCCAGCAGCGGAATGGAATAGGCGTCCACGGCCTCGGGCTTGTCCGAGCGGCCGTAGCCGCGCAGGTCGGGCACGATGACCTGGAAACCGGCCTCGGCCAGCGCGGGAACCTGATGCCGCCAGAGCCGCCCGGTGTCGGGGAACCCGTGCAGCAGCACGACCGGGCGGCCCGCACCGTGGACCTCGTACTCGATACCGACTCCGTCGACCTCCACTCGGCTCATGCGCCCTCCTTCTCGGCCGGCCGTGGCTCTCGCGTGCGAGTGCCCAGGCATCACACGGTACTTCGCCGGGCCACGGCGGGCCCGCGCGCCTCCGGGCTTAGGGTCGGCAGGGAGGCTGGCGCAGATCGCGGGCCGGGCGGCGGCGGAGGCCGTGGCGCGCCGGCCCGGCGCGGAGGAGGACTGCCGGTGGACCGCGAGCAGGTGCGGGCGGCGTTCGCGGACCCCAGGGAGTTCACGACCTCGCCGTTGTACCGCTGCCTGAGCCGGACGGTGGCAGCCACCGGCCAGTTGCTCGACCTGGCCTGCCAGGGACGGCCCGGCCAGTATCCGACGTTCCTGTTCTTCGGCGCGGTACACCTGCTGCTCCTCGCCGGGACCGAGCACCCGCTCGCCCGGTTCTATCCGTCGATAGCGGGCGAGCGGGCGCTGCCGCCTGAGGGTGCCGGGCCTGCGCTGGTGTCGTTCGGCCGGGACCATGCGGCGGAACTCGCGGAGACGATCCGCACCCGGCTGGTGCAGACCAATCAGGTGCAGCGGGCGATCGGCCTGCGCCTGGGCCTGTCCGTGATCGCGGACGAGGTGCCCGGGCCGGTGCACGTGATCGAGGTGGGCACCAGCGCCGGGCTCAATCTGCGGTTCGGCCGGTACGGCTACCGGCTGAACGGCCGCCGGTTCGGGGATCCGGCCTCGCCGGTCCAGTTGGCCGCCGAATGCCACGGCCAGCAGCCAGAGCCCGACCTGGACCGCCAGCCCGCGATCGCCAGCGTCCTCGGGATCGACCTGCAGCCGGTCGACCCGGCGGAACCCGCCGAGCGGGCCTGGCTGCAGGCGCTGGTGTGGCCGGAGAACCACCGGCAGCGTGCCCTGCTCACGACGGCGCTCGAGCTCGCCGCGGCGGACCCGCCGCCGATCCTGGCCGGGGATGTCATCGACGTGCTTCCCGGCATCGCCGGCGCGCTGCCCGCGGGCCAGCCCCGGGTGGTGTTCCACGCGGCGACGCGCATGCACGTGCCCACAAGCCGCCTGGCGGCGTTCGACGCGGCGATCGAGCGCGCGGGTGACACCGGGCCCCTGTGGCGGCTGTCGATCGAGGACGCGCCGCAGGCGCCGTCCCAGCCCCGCACCGCGCGCCAGGGCACCGCGCTGCAACTGCGGCGGCCCGGCGCCGCCGCGGCCGAGACGATCGCCATCGTGGACGGGCACCTCGCCTGGATCGAGATGTGCCCGCCGCCCTGAATCACCACCCCGCTCAGCCCCGGCATCATGATGGTGGGCGATCGCTTGGCCGGTGACCCTGGTGATCGACCACGATCATCAAGGCCAGCAGACCCCGGCGCGGGCCGACCGGCTACTGGTCGAGGGTGGCCACCCAGGCGGCGATCTGCGCGCGTGAGCCGACACCGAGCTTGTTGAGGATGCTGCGGACGTGGCTGTCCACCGTGCGCTCGGAGATGAACAGCCGGGCCCCGATCTGCTTGTTGGTCAGCCCGTCGGCGACCAGCCGCGCGACGTCGGCTTCCCGTTTCGCCAGCGGTGCCGCTGCCCCGCCGGGCACCGCCGCTCCGCCCCGTGTTCCCGCCCCGGCCGGCTCGCGGCCCGCTGGCAGGGATCCGTCGCGATCGGGCTCACCCAGTGCCAGCCGCCGCCCGCCGTCCCGGTCCAGGCGCAGCCCGGCCTCGAATGCGGCCTGGAACCTCGCCGCCCCCAGCGCGGCCAGCGCCGACTTCTGCGCCCGGTCAAGGAGCGGTGCGAGGAACTGCATGATGTTGGCGCCGGCCTCGGCGCGCAGGCTCTCCGCGGCGCCGAACAGTTGCGCGGCGCGCCGGGCGCGGCCGGACAGTGCCGCGTGGCAGCCGAACGCGTCGAGCAGATAGAACTGCGCGACCCGGTCGTCGATCTGGTGTGCGAGCCGCAGCGCCTCGGCGAGCAACGGCTCGGCCCCCGCCAGGTCGCCTGCGTTCAGCGCGGCGGAACCCAGGTTCAGCAGCATGATCCCCTGCACGTAGAGGTCACCCGTTTCCCTGGCGCGGCGGACCCCTTCCGCGGCGGCGGCCCGCGCCGCAGCCTGGTCACCGGCGAAGAACGCATGCAGCGTCTGGGCCTGGAGCACGCCGACCCTCGCGGACGGGTAGTAGTGATCCACCGCCCGGGCCGCCACGTCAGCCTCACCAATAAGTACCCCGGCGGCGGCGTACTCACCGGCCATGTCCTCGGCGACGGCGGCCATGGCGAGCGCCTCGGACAGCAGTTCCCGCTGGCCGGTTTCCCTGGCCACGGCCACCGCCGTGCCCAACGCCGGCCGCGAACCCGCCGGATCCGCCTTCAGCACGGCAAGGAAGCCACGCATGAAATAGCCCCAGCCACGGCCGTCCGTATTGCCGCGTTCTTCAGCAAGCGCGAGAAAAGCGTCTAGCCATCGGATGCCTTCGGTGGTCGCGCGCGTGATCCAGAACCAGCCGAGAGAGGCGGCGAGATCGACGCCGCGGGACGCGTCGCCGCGGCTGACGCACTGCTGCATGACCGCGCGGACGTTGTCGATCTCCAGGTCCGCCCATTCGAGCCAGCCAAGGAGCCCGTAGCGGCGCTCCCGCGCGGACCGCTGGCAGGTGGCGTGGTAATACTCGGCGCAGCGGAGCGCGACAGATTCCTCCTCGCCGGCCTCCCGCAGCTTGAGGCCGGCGAACTCGCGCATGGTCTCGTGCAGCCGGTAGCAGGCAACCCAGCCCGCGTCCTCCTTCACCACCAGGGACTTGTCGACGAGCGAGGACAGCAGGTCAAGCGCGCCATCCGGCGACGAGCACACCGACTCGACGTCGTCCAGGGTGAACCGGCCCGCGAACGCACGGCACCGGCGCAGCACCACGCGCTCGTCCTCGGTCAGCAGGTCGTGGCTCCACTCGATGGTGGTCCGCAGCGTCTGGTGGCGGGGCAGCGCGCCGCGGGTCCCGCCGGTCAGCAGGCTGAACCGGTCGGCCAGGCGGTCGAGCACCTGCGCTACAGAAAGGACCCGGGTTCTGACTGCCGCAAGCTCGATCGCCAGCGGCAGGCCATCCAGGCGGCGGCACAGGTCCACGACCGTGGCCTGGTTCGCGGTGGTCAGCTCGAACGTGCCCGATGCCGCCGCCGCCCGCTCGGTGAACAGCATCACCGCCTCGCTCCTGCGCAGCGCCGCGAGCGGCTCGCCCGGGTCCGGGTCGGGCAGTTCCAGGGGCGGCACCGGCACCACGTGCTCCCCCGCCACCGACAGCGGTTCCCGGGTGGTGGCGATCACCCGCACGCCCGGCGCGGCCCGCAGCAGGTCGGCCACCAGCCGCGCGGCGGCTTCGAGCAGGTGCTCGCAGTTGTCCACGACGAGGAGCAGTTCCTTGTCCCGCAGGTAGGAACGCAGCAGGGCCAGCGGCTCCGTGGCGGTCTGGTCGCGCAGGTCCAGCGCGGCCAGCACCGCGCCGTCGACCAGATCCGGGTCGGTGATCTCCGCCAGCTCGGCCAGCCAGGCCCCATCGCGGAACCCGCGGCCAAGGTCGGCCGCGGCCCGGATGGCCAGCCTGGTCTTGCCGACCCCGCCCGGCCCGGCGAGGCTGACCAGGCGCGCCTCGGTGAGCTTCGCCCTGACCTCGGCAAGCTCCCGGCGGCGGCCGACGAAGCTGGTCGCGTCCGCGGGAAGGTTGCCCGAGCGCCGGGCCGGCCTGGCCATGACATGAATGTAGACGGCACCCCGCTGCGCCCGGTTCAGGACGCGGCCACCAGGCCGGCAAGCCACCAGCGGTCGGGTCACTAGGCACCGCATCGGTAATTCCACCGATGCCGGCCCCTGCCTTGCCTTCTTAGCGTCGGGACATGGCTGAGGAGCTGCCGGTACGGCGAGTAGAGGTCAGTTTCGTCGGCGCCGCTCCGGCCCGCCAGGTGCGGCGCGCGGCCGGGGTCAGTGACGTGGAGATCGACGGGTCCACGCTGCGCTGCCTGGTCAGCGGGAGCTTTCAGCCCTTCCTGGAGGCGCTGCGCGGTCACGAGGTGATCCGCTTCGACTCCGCGCCACCATCCACCGGCACCGGCCTCGGAGCCGCCTGAGAAACGGGGAGATCCACCGTGCACAGCTTTTACGCCGCCCTGGGGCGGTTCGCCGTCCGGTTCCGATGGGTCATCGTCGTGGCCTGGGTAACCGCAACCATATTGGCCAGCCTGTTCCTGCCGTCCCTGACCAGCGTGGCCAAGCAGGACAACGCCGCGCTGCTGCCGGCCGGCAGCCCGAGCCTGCAGGCGGCCCGGATGGCCGCCCCGTTCCAGGGCCTCAACCAGACACCGGTTCCCGTGGTCGTCGCCCGTGCCTCCGGCGGCGCGCTCACCGCCGCGGACCTGGCCGCGGCCGGCCGGCTCGAGGCCAGCCTGGCCAGGGTCGGCAGCGTCCAGAGAGTCAGGGACCTGGGGGTCAGCCGGGACGGCCGGGCGGTGGAACTGCAGGCACTGGCCAGCATCAACCTCGGCACCGAGGGGCCGTCCCAGCAGCTTGTCACGGGGCTGCGGCAGGCCATCCAGGCCAGCGGGCTGCCCGGTGACCTGCGCGCCCACCTGGCCGGTCAGGTGGCCGCCCAGGCCGACGCGAGCGAGGCCTCGGACCGGGCGGTCAACCTGGCCCAGGACCTGTCCATCGTGTTCATCCTGGTCCTGCTGCTCGTCGTGTTCCGCTCGGCGCTGGCGCCGGTGCTGACGCTGATCCCTGCCGTGCTAGTCACCCAGCTGGCGGGTCCGGTCATCGCCGAGGCGAGCAAAGCCGGCCTGCAGGTGTCCTCGCTCACCCAGATCATGCTGCTGATCCTGACCCTGGGCGCGGGCACCGACTACGGGCTGTTCCTGGTGTTCAGAGTCAGGGAGGAGCTTCGGGGCGGGCTGGCGCCACACGACGCGGTCGTGCGTGCCCTGTCCCGGGTCGGCGAGTCGATCACGTTCTCCGCCGCGACCGTCATCGCCGCGCTGCTCACGCTGCTGCTCGCCGCGTTCGGCCTGTACTCCAGCCTCGGCGCGCCGCTGGCCATCGCCATCGCGCTCATGCTGCTTGCCGGTCTCACCCTGCTCCCCGCGCTGCTGGCCATCTTCGGCCGTGCCGCGTTCTGGCCGTCCCGCACGGCTCGCGGCGCGGGGCGCCTGGGCTGGTGGGGTCGCACTGCGGGCCGGATCGTCACCCGGCCTGCCGCTACGCTCACCCTCGGCCTGATCGTGTTCGGCGGCCTGGCCGCGGTCGCACTCTGGTACACCCCGGCCGGTTTCGGCGCCACACCCGGCGCCCCGCGCGGCTCGGACTCCGCGGCCGGCAACGCGCTGCTCGCGGCCCACTTCCCCGCGGCCAGCAGCAACCCGACGAACGTGCTGCTCCGGCTGCCCGCACCGGCGTGGACCGAGCCCGCACGCCTGGCCCGCGCCGAACGCCTGCTCGCCGCGGCCCCGCAGTTCCGCGGGGTAGCGGGCCCGCTGGACGTCAACGGCGTCACGCTCACCGCGGGCCAGCTCGCCGCCCTGCACGCCAGGCTCGGCGATCCCCGCGCGATGGCGGCCGCGCCACCGCCGGGCAGTGGCGTCCGGCCGGCGCTGTGGGCCGCCTACCGCGCCGAGGCGCAGTTCATCAGCCCGGACGGGCGGACGGTGCTGTTCAATGTGGGCCTGTCCGCGGGCAACCCGGACTCCAACGCCGCGCTGCACCAGGTCCCGGCCATCCGCGCCGCGGTCGCCCGGGCGGCCCACGAGGCCGGCGCCGCCGCGTTCGGGGTCGCCGGAAACGCGGCGGCCACCTACGACGTGAGCCAGGTTTCCGACTCCGACCTGCTGCACATCTTCCCGGTCGCGATCATCGTCATCGCGATGCTGCTTGCGCTGGTGCTGCGCAGCCTGGTCGCGCCGGCCTACCTGATCGCCTCGGTGGCGATCAGCTACCTGGCCGCGTTCGGCCTGTCCGTGCTGCTCTTCCAGGTAATCGGGGGGACCGGCGGGCTGAACTACTTCGTCCCGTTCCTGATGTTCGTGTTCCTGCTGGCCTTGGGCGAGGACTACAACATCCTGGTGATGACCCGGATCCGGGAAGAGGCCGGCGACATCCCGCTGCGGCAGGCGGTCACCCGGGCCCTGGGGCGGACCGGCTCGACGGTGACCTCGGCCGGGCTCGTCCTGGCCGGCACGTTCGGCGTGTTCGCGGTGATGGTGGGCGGCCAGCCGGGCGGCGCCGTCTACCGTGCCATCCTCGCCTCGCTGGCGATCGGCATCCTGATGGACGCCTTCCTCGTCCGCACGCTGCTCGTGCCGTCCACGGTCGCGCTGCTCGGCCGGTGGAACTGGTGGCCGTCCGCGCATGGCAGGCGCCAGGACCTGGCGTCTGCGGCGGCCCGGCTCACCGGTCCAAGCGCCGCACTCACCCCAAAGGGCGAGGAACCATGCGATACGGAACACCCGGCCGCACGTGATTCCCGAAGCCGGCGTGAATCGGTGTATGACTGAAGAAGCAGGGGCCCCGGCCCGGCGCTGAGCCTGCCTCCCCCGCGGGCAGGCCGTCCCGGGCCGGCGTACGCCCCTGGGATCGGTGTGATGACCGCGATCTCCCGGCCATTGCGGCTGGCCGAGGCCGTCGGGGCCTTGTCGCTTGCCACTGACCTGGCCATGGGTCAGCCGCTGGAGCATGGGCTCCGCACCGCGGTGCTCGCGGTGCGGACGGCGCAGGCGATGGGCCTGCCCGACGACGATCTGGTGACGGTCTTCTACACCGGGCTGCTGCACTTCGCCGGGTGCACGGCGGAGAGCGAGATCGACGCGCGGTTCTTCGGCGACGAGCTTTCCGCGCGGC
>Ga0207665_10001983_pt1 | contig 13791 bp, 11 predicted proteins | sample LARL112metaG_FD_184351 | JGI IMG/M metagenome (GOLD analysis project Ga0207665, IMG submission 184351) | Corn, switchgrass and miscanthus rhizosphere microbial communities from Kellogg Biological Station, Michigan, USA - LAR L11-2 metaG... | ecosystem: Host-associated > Plants > Roots >...
ACCGTGTGGCGGAAGCCGTCGTAGTCGCCGCGGGTGGCGAGCCGCGAGAGCGACGGGAAGAGCACCGTCGCGACCGCGACCGAGAACATCCCCTGCGGGAGCATGTAGACGCGGAAGGCCTTGTCGATCGCGGTCGGCGCCAGCTCGGGATCGATCAGCCGGGAGGCAAAGATCGAATCGACGACGAGGTTGAAGTTGATCAGGCCGAGCCCGATCGTCACCGGGACCATGAGGACGAAGACGCGCCGCACCGCCGGGTCGCGCCAGTCGATCGCCATGTGCAGGCGCCCGTCGAGCCCGCGGAGCCACGGCACGGGCAGCAGCACCTGGATGATCGTCCCGATCACGATCGAGACGGCGTAGACGTAAAGCTTCGCGTCCATCGTCTGGGCGCGGGGGACTCCGAGCACGAGGCCGGCGATGATCGCGAGGTTCCAGAAGACCGGCGACAGCGCGGGGACGGTGAAATGCTCGTAGCTGTTGAGGATCCCGACGATCACGCCGGAGACGCCGAGCAGCGCGACGATCGGGAACAGGACGCGCGAGAGCCCGATCGCCAACTGCTTGTCGCCGCCGGGGTCGCCGAACGGCGCGATCACCCACGGTGCGAGGACGATGAGGAGCGCCACGAGGCCGCCGAGGCCGAGCAGCATCAGCCAGAAGAGGCTCGAGGCGACACGCCAGGCGCGTTTTCGCTCGCCCTTCTCGAGCAGCTCGCTGAAGACGGGGACGAAGGCGGACGAGAGGGCGGCGTCGGCGACGAGCGCGCGAATCAGGTTCGGTACCTGGAACGCGACCGTGAACGCGTTGATCTTCCCCTGCGCGCCGAAGTAGTAGGCGGCGACGACCTCGCGGACGAGGCCGAGGATGCGGGAGAGGCCGGTGGCGAGCGCGAAGATGGCCGTCGACCACGCGAGCCTCCGGCCGCGGGCCGCGGTTGCCTCGTCCACGGGGCCGAGTATAGGAACGCGCTCCGCCGGTGCCGCTCCTGCCAGCCGGCCTGGCGCGTCGCTCGCCCGGGTTCGGGGGACGTGTCCGTTCCGGCCATGTCCGTGCCCTGGAACCCATGACCTCCTCCCCGCCGTGAGCCTATTCCGCAGCGGCGCGGGTGTCTGTCACACAGGTGTGCCGAATCCGTGACAGTGGAAGTCCCGTGGCGGCTGCTACCATCGCCGAGCCCGCGACGCGGGCATTTTCACGCCATGCCGAACATCAAGCAACAGAAGAAGCGCGTCCGCATCGCCGCCGGCGAGCGGCTCGAGAACCTGCGCTACGCGTCGACCGTGAAGACCTTCACGCGTCGGCTTCGCGCCGCCGTCGAGGACGGCGACAAGGACCGGATCGCCACGGAGCACAAGCAGCTCGTCCGCTGGATCGACAAGGCGGCCGCGCACGGTGCGCTGCACCGGAACGCCGCGGCCCGCAAGAAGTCACAGGCCGACCGGCTCGTCTCCGGCTCCTAGCTCGCGGGCGCTTTTGCAGTCTCTGGGCGCCGCGTGATCTCGATCAACGCGCGCGCGAACTCGAGCTCCCCGGGCAGCTTGCTCCCGCCCTTGAGCGCGTGGTCGAGCCGTGCGAGGCGGACGACCGCGTCGCCGAGCTCATCGGCGCTGAAGTTCCCCGCCTGCTCGTAGAGCTTCTGGACGTAGAAGCGGTTCCGCTTCAGCCGCTCTGCCGCCGCCGCCGGGGGAACGCCCTCTGCGTCGAGGACCTGGCATTGGCGGACGCGGCCCACGTGATTGGTCAGCAGACCGGCGGTGCGGAGGAGGACGTCGCGCGCAGCGTCGCCCGAGCGCTCGACGAGCCGCTCGCTCGCGGTGAGAACGCCGGGAACGTCGCGGCGCCCCCAGGAGTCGGTCAAGTCGAAGGGCGGCACCTCGGCGCGAGCCGGGACGAGCTCCGCGACCTCGCGCTCGCCGATGCGATCCCCCGCAGACCACGTCGACAGCTTGTCGACCTCGGTCGCGAGCTCCTGGGCGTCCTCGCCGACGAGCTCGACGAGCGCCCTGGCCGCGTCGTGGTCGACCTGGATCCCACGCTCGTGAAACTGCTGCTCGACCCATTTCGGGAGGTCCGCCTTGTTACCGCGGCCTCGGGTGGGTAGGTCGTAGACGAGCACCTCGCCGGCCTTGGCGACCGCTTTCGCCAGTGCGGAGTCGCGCTTCACGCCGGGGCCGACGAGCGCGAGGACGGTCGTGGGCGCAGGACCCTTCAGGTACTCGTCGACGGCTTTCACGTCGGCCGTCTTCCAGCTCTCGACGTCCTCGACGACGACGAGCCGCCGCTCGACCGTGAACAGCCCGAGCGCGTTGCAGGCCGCCGCGGCGTCCTCGCCGCTCGCCTCGTTGGCGCTCAGGTGCTCGGTCGCTTCCTGGCCGACGCGGTCGCGCAGCCGGCGAAGGGCACGTGTCACCTTCGGGCGGTCGGTGCCGGTGATCAGGTACGCGGAACGGAGCTCAGCCACCGGCGCCAAGCATAGGCGCCGCACAGGGCCGTTACGGCGAGCACGGCAACGAGGCCGCGGGTGGAGCTGACCTGGGCGCCGGGGAGGCCCCCGACGACACGCGCACAGGTGGCCAGATAGGCAGCGCACCATCCGTTCAGCCACGCGATCGCGGCGGCCGCGGGCGGCGAGACCGGCGCGACCAGGGCTGACGCGAATGCCAGGCCGAGCAGCGCGGGCATCGCCGGCGCGGCAAGCGCGTTCGCGGGGACGGTCAGCAGCGGCAGCGAGTGGAACTGCAGCCACAGAATCGGTGCGGTCGCGAGCCCACAGGCGGTCGAGACCGCGACGACGCCCGCGAGCGCGCCGGGCAGTGGATAGCCCTCGAGGAATCGCAGCAGCCGCGGGACGGCGACGAAGATCGCGACGACGGCCGCGAAGGAGAGTTGGAAGCCGGGGTCGAGCAGCGTGTACGGGTTCCACGCAAGCAGGACGAGGGCCCCGAGCAGGCAGAAGTGCCAGCGGTCGGCCTCCCGCGCGGCGAGCCAGGCGAGCGAGACGAGCGCTCCCGAGACTCCGGCGCGAACGACGGACGGCTGTGCCCCGACGGCGAGCACGTAGCCCGCGATGGCCGCAAGCGCGCCGAGCTGGCCGAGCCAACGCGGCAGTCCGAGCAGCCAGGCCAAGGCGAGGGCGCCCCCAGCGACGAGCACGACGTTCTGTCCGGACACGGCGAGCAGGTGGTAGAGGCCCGATCCGCGAAACCGCTGCCTCAGGCTGTCGGAGAGCGACTGCTCGTCGCCGAGGACGACGCCCTCGATGATCCCTCGGCGCTCGCCGCGAAGACCGGGCGCGATCGAGCCGGCGAGCCCTCGCCTGAGCCGGTCGGCGAGTCCGCCGAGGCCGCCGCGTCGGCCGACGAGTCTCCAGCGATCGGCGCGCAGCACGACGTGGATCCCGTGGCGCCGAAGGAACTTCCTCTCATCGAAGCCGTGCTTCGGCCCGCGCGGAGGGCGAACGGTCGTAACCGCCTCGATGATGCCGCCCTGCGGAGGCGAGCGGCCTAGCGGTAGTTCGACGAGGACGGGCTCGTCGGTCACGAGGCGCCCGAAGCGGTTTACCCGCGCCGGAACGCGCGTTTCGAAGCGCGACCGGCGCGGCTCGCCCGTGACCGTCAGGACCGTTCGCTCCGATGTGCCGATGTACGAGGCGAGCGTGCTGCGGTCGAGCCGGTCGAGTCGAGCGCTGCCCCACCACCAACCGAGCACCGCAAGCCCTGCCACGAGGGCCAGCGGCCGGCTCGGGTGATCGAGCCCGGTCGAGGCGAGCGCGACGATCACGACCAGCGTGAGCGCGAGCAGAGCGGGCGCACGCGCGACGTTCGCGGCCGCGAGGCCGACGCAGACCCCTGCCGCGTAGATGTGAGGCGGACGCGCGTCGACGCTCACGGAACGACGAGGTCTCGGAGCTGATCGAGACGTTTCGGCCCGATGCCGGGTACGGCGTCGAGCTCGTCGACCGAATGGAAGGCTCCGTGTTCCTGGCGGTAGTCGAGGATCTTCTGCGCAGTCACCGGGCCCACGCCCGGCAGCGAATCGAGCTGCTCGAGCGTCGCCGTGCTGAGCTGCACCGGAGCAGAGGACGACCCCGCACCCGTCGCGGCGCTCGTCGGCGATGACGCGCCTCGCCGCGGTACCACGATCTGCTCGCCGTCGGCGACCGGCGCCGCGAGGTTGACCTGTGCGAGATCCGCCCTCGCGGTGGTGCCGCCCGCGCGGGCGACGGCGTCCGCGATGCGTGCGCGCTGAGGGAGCCTGTAGAGACCCGGCCGCCGCACTGCGCCCACCACGTCCACCACCGCCCGCGAGGACGGCGGGCCGGACCCATTCACCTCGCCAGCCGGCGGCGGGGGGAGGGGCGCCGCGGGGGTCGTCGTGCCCGCGCCGAGGGCGAAGCGCCCGAGGAGCAGCACGAGGGCGAGCGAGGCGGCGACAGCCAGGAGGAGCCGTCGCCGCTGGAGGAGGTACTCCGGCATGTCCCGAGCCTGCCCGACCGGCCGTCACACGTGTGTGACGCCTTCGTGCCGGAAGTGCAACGAGATCGCCACACCTTTGGTGCGCTCTCGTGACAGTTCTGCGCGCCGGCGGCCGGTACCGTCCCAAACCCCCACCCACCCCGGGGGCGCGCGTGAACATGAATGCGCGCCGCGAGCCGCGAGCCGGGCCGCGGAACGAGCGCTTAGACGACGATGTTCACGAGCTTGCCGGGGACGACGATCGCCTGCCGGATCTCCTTGCCGTCCAGGAACTGCTGCACCCGGGGCGACGCCTTGGCGCGGGCGACCAACTCGTCCTCCGATTCGTCCACCGATGCCTCGACGCGGTCGCGCACGCGGCCGTTCACCTGGAGCACCAGCTCGAACGTCTCGCGCCGCAGCTGGGCCTCGTCCGCCACCGGCCAGGGCTGCTCCCACAACCGCTCGTGGCCAAGCGCCGACCACAGCTCCTCAGCGATGTGCGGCGCGTATGGCTGGATCAGCGAGACCGCCGTCTCGGCGGCGAAGCGCGCGCCCGGCGCGGACGGATCGCGGCCGAGCTCGTTCACCAGCTCCATCACGGCCGAGATCGGCGTGTTGAAGACGAAGCGGCGGCCGATGTCGTCACTCACCTTCGCGATCGTCTCGTGTGCCTTGCGCACCAGTGGACTCGCGTCCCCGTCACCAGCGGAGCCACCGGACTCCGCCGCCTCGTGGACGATGCGCCACAGCCGGCGCAGGAAGCGGCCGATGCCCTCGATCCCCTCCTCGGTCCAGTCCATGTCCTGGTCGGCAGGGCCGACGAACAGGATGTAGAGGCGCACCGCGTCCGCGCCGTACATGTCGGCCAGCTGGTCGGGCGCGGTCACGTTGCCGCGCGACTTCGACATCTTCGTCCCGCCCTGGCGCACCCAGCCCTGGTGGAACAGGCGCTGGAACGGCTCGGGGAAATCGAGCATCCCGAGCTCGTTCATCACCTTGACGAAGAAGCGTGAGTAGAGCAGGTGCCCGGTGGCGTGGTCGATGCCGCCGATGTACTGGTCGACCGGCCCCCAGAAGTCGGCGAGCCGTCGCGAGAACGGCTCGTGCTCGTTGTTCGGGTCGGTGTAGCGCAGGAAGTACCAGGACGAGTCGACGAACGTGTCCATCGTGTCGGCCTCGCGCCGCCCCTCCCCGCCGCATTTCGGGCAGGGCACGCGCAGCCACTCCTCGTTGGCGGCCAGCGGCGGCTTGCCCTTCGGCCGGTAGTCGTCGATGTCCGGCAGTAGCACGGGCAGCTCGTCGTCCGGCACCGGGACGATGCCGCAGGACGGGCAGTACACGATCGGGATCGGGGCGCCCCAGTAGCGCTGGCGCGAGAAGCCCCAGTCGCGGAGCCTGAAGCTGACCGCGGGCCGGCCGCGGCCGCGCTCGCCGAGCCACTCGACGATCGCGCGCTTCGCCTCCTCGACCGACATGCCGCTGAACTGGGCCGAGTTGACGAGCTCGCCCGCCTCCTCGTCCACGACCTCCACGACAGGCAGCTCGAAGCGGTCGGCGAACTCGCCGTCGCGCTCGTCGTGGCCGGGCACGGCCATGATCGCGCCCGTGCCGTACTCCATCAGCACGTAGTCGGCAACCCACACCGGGATCCGCGCCTCGGTGGCCGGGTTGGTCGCGAAGAAACCGGTGAAGATGCCGGTCTTCTCCTCGGCCGCCGCCCGCTGCTCGCCGCGCTTGGCCAGCGAGTGGGCGACGTACGCACGCAGCTCCTCGCCGTTCGGCGAGCGCTCGATCATCTGGTCGACCAGCGGGTGCTCAGGCGCCAGGACGAAGAACGTCGCCCCGAAGATCGTGTCGGCGCGCGTCGTGAAGACCGGCACGTCGACGTCGAGCTCGTCGACCCGGAAGAGCAGCTCTGCGCCCTCGGAACGGCCGATCCAGTTGCGCTGGATCGTCTTCGTCCGCTCGGGCCAGTCGATCAGCTCGTGGTCGCGCAGCAGCGCATCCGCGTAGGCCGTGATCTTGAAGAACCACTGCTCCATCTTCCGGGCCTCGACGACCGTGCCGCAGCGCTCGCACTTGCCGTCGATCACCTGCTCGTTCGCGAGCACTGTCTGGTCGTGCGGGCACCAGTTGACGAACGCCGCCTTCCGGTACGCCAGGTCGCGCTCGAAGAAGCGCAGGAAGAGCCACTGCGTCCAGCGGTAGTAGTCGGGGTCGTGCGCCGCGATCACGCGGTCCCAGTCGATCGCCCACCCGAGTCGGTGCATCTGGCGCTCGATGGTCTCGATGTTCCGCTCGGTGATCTCGCGCGGGTGGCCGCCCTCGCGGATGGCGGCGTTCTCGGCCGGCAGGCCGAACGAGTCCCAGCCCATCGGGCGCAGGACGTGCAGGCCGTGGCGGCGGTGGAAGTGCGTCAGGACGTCGCCCAGCGTGTAGTTGAGGACGTGCCCCATGTGCAGGTTCCCCGAGGGGTACGGCAGCATCTCGAGCATGTAGAACTTCCCGTCCGGCTCCTCGCCGGGCGGCGGGTCGTCGACGTAGAAGGCGCGCGCGTCCTCCCAGACTCGCTGCCACTTCGCCTCGATCGCCTTCGGGTCGTACGTCTCCAAATCCGCCTCCAGAAACGAAAAAGCCTCTCATGCTGAGAGGCCGTGGGGAACCCGCCGCGGCCCTCGCCGCGCTGTTCCCTGCTCTACTCGAGAAGCTGCTTCATCCGCTCGAACTCTAGCATCGTCCGGCGATGGAGGTCATCGACGAGCTCGACTTCGGCTTCGGCTGGCTCTCGCCCGAGCGCCCCAAGCTGCAGATGGCCTCGCACGCGTTAGTGGCCGACGGCGGCGTCTGGGTAATCGACCCGACGGAGGCCGACGGCGCGGAGGAGCGCATCCGCGCGCTCGGTGAGCCCGTAGGCGTGCTGCAGCTACTCGACCGGCACAACCGGGCGTGCGCCGAGTACGCGCGCCGGCTCGGCGTGCCACACCACCGCGTGCCGTTCGAGCAGGTCGGGCCGTTCGAGCCGATCCCGGTGGTCCGGCGGTCGTTCTGGCAGGAGGTCGCGCTCTGGTGGGCCGAGCGCCGCGTACTCGTCTGCGCCGACGCGCTCGGCACCGTGCCGCACTACTTCGCGCTCGGCGGCGAGCGGCTGGGCGTGCACCCGCTGCTCCGCCTGACGCCGCCGAGGCAGCTGGAGCGGGTCGAGCCGGAGCACGTGCTCTGCGGCCACGGCGCCGGCGTGCACGAGGACGCGGCGGGAGCCGTGCGCGAGGCGCTCGACAACTCGAGGCGCCGCGCACCGAGAGTGCTAGCGGAGTGGTGGCGCGCCCGCTGACTACGATCGCGCCCGTGCTCTCGCTCTTTCCGCAGACCGCCGCCGTGCGCGACGGTGAGCTCGAGGTTGGAGGCGTCCGCGCGTCCGCGCTCGCCGACGAGCTCGGCACGCCGCTCGTCGTCTACGACGAGGAGACGCTGCTCGCCAACGCGCGGGCGTACAAGGAGGCCGCGCCGGACGCACTGCTGCTCTACAGCCTGAAGGCGTTTCCGAACCTCGCGATCCTGCGCCTGCTCGCGGCCGAGGGCTATGGCGCCGACGTCTCGACGCTCGGCGAGCTGGAGTTCGCGCGCCGCGCCGGGATCCCGGGCGACCAGACGGTCGTCCACGGGAACAACAAGAGCGAGGAGGAGCTGCGCGCTGCCGCCGAGGGCGGCGTGCGCTTCGTCGTGCTGGACGCCCTGGACGAGGTCGAGCTCGCCGCGGCGGCCGGCGTCCAGCGGGTGCTCGTGCGGATCACGCCCGGCATCGATGCCGACACGCACGAGAAGATCCGCACCGCGCACGTCGGCTCGAAGTTCGGGCTGCCGCCGGATCAGGCGCTGCAGGCGATCGAGCGCGCCCGGACAGCCGGGCTCGAGGTCGCCGGCGTCCACCTGCACATCGGCTCGCAGCTGCTCGACCCGCGCGCGGGCCTCGAGACGGTCGACTGGCTGAAGGACTTCGCCGGCCGCGGCTGGGCCCCGGAGGTCGTCGACCTCGGGGGCGGGCTCGGCATCCGCTACCTCGAGGACGAGCGGCCGCCCGCGATCCGCGAGTTCGTGGCGGCGCTCCTCGCGCGACTCAACGACGGCTGGCCCGGCGAGCCGCCGCAAGTCGTGCTCGAGCCCGGCCGCTCGATCGTGGGCCCGGCGGGATTCACCCTCTACCGCGTCGGCGTCGTCAAGCAGGCGAGCCGCGACCTGACCTACGTCGCGGTCGACGGCGGCATGTCGGACAACCCGCGCCCACAGCTCTACGGCGCGCGCTACGAAGCGCTGCTGGCGAACCGGGCCGACGAAAAGCCGACGGGCAGCTACCACGTCGCCGGCAAGCACTGCGAGTCGGGCGACGTCCTGATCGAAGCCGCGAGCCTCCCCGAGCCGCGCAGAGGCGACCTGCTCGCGGTGCCGTCGACAGGCGCCTACACCCTCTCGATGGGCTCGAACTACAACGCCGTGCCGAGGCCCGCGGCGGTGCTCGTCCGCGACGGCGAGGTGCGCGTGATCCGACGCCGCGAGACGCTGGACGACCTCCTCCGGCTGGACGAGACCACAAGCTAGGCTCAGCCGGTGACGCGCCGACTGGACAGCGTTCCGGGAGTCATGCTCGTCAGCCTTGCGGCGGCGATGTGGGGCCTCGACGGGCTGATCCGCAAGCCGCTCTCCGAGACGACGTCGCCGTACACGATCGTCTTCGGCGAGCACGTCGTGCTCGTGTTGCTGACCCTGCCGTTGCTGATCCCCGCCATGCGCGCGCTCTGGGCGGCCGGGCCGCGGTACGTGGCGGCCGGGGTCGCGGTCGGCGCGGGCGCGTCGGCGATCGCGACGATCCTCTTCACGAAGGCGCTCTTCCACGGCGACTTCATCACGGTCGTCGTGCTGCAGCAGGTGCAGCCGCTGATCGTCGTGATCGGAGCGTGGTTCATCCTCGGCGAGCACCCACGGCCCGGCTTCGTCTGGTTCCTGCTCGCTGCCCTCGCCGGCATCTGGCTGATCACCCTCCCCCACCCGCTCGACCCGCACGTCCACGGCCTGGTGCCGGTCGTCGAGACGCTCACCGCCGCGACCCTCTGGGGGCTCGGGACCGTCCTGGGCCGGTTTCTCGGCAGACGGCTTCGCTTCGAGCACGTGGCGACCGTTCGCTTCGCCTTCGGCCTGATCGCCGCCGCCTGCGCGCTGCCGATCGTCGGCGCCCAGGCGTTCTCGAGCGCCCACGACAGCTTCTGGATCGCCGTCCTCGCCGTCGTGACGGGCTTCCTGGCGCTCAACCTCTACTACTACGGCCTGCGCCGAACGCCCGCGCTGCTCTCGGCGATCGGCGAGTTGGCGTTCCCGGTGACCGCCTCGCTGATCGGGATCTACGTCTTCGACAGCTCGCTGCGCTGGACGCAGTGGGTCGGCGTCGCGCTCACCGTCACCGTGATCTTCCTGCTGCCGGTCCGCCGCCGCCGGCTCGTGCGCGTCCCGCCGCCCGAGCCCGCGCTCGCTTCGTCCTAGCGAACCCTGAACAGGCCGCCGAACGCGACCCAGTGACCGTCGTGGTACCGCTGCAGCTTGGCCTGGTCGAGCGGGAAGTGGTCGGTCGCGCTCGTCTTGACGGAGATGCCGGGCAGCAGGAACGGGTCGTTGGTGACGTTCAGCGAGTCCGCCGCCTTCACGATCCCGGCGCGGGTCGGATTCTTCCCGGCCTTCTGCAACGCGGCGACGAATGTATGCGCGACCGACATGCCGTAGACCGCGTAGACGTCGTTCGGGTTGCCGCCCTTGTACTTCTTCATGATCGAGCGGTAGAGCTTCATCCCGGAGTTGTTGCGCCAGGCCGGGTCGGTCGGATCCTTGAGGAAGACGATCGAGATCGTCCCCTCGGTCTGCTTCTTGTTCGTCGCCGCGGTCGAGAGCCCCATGATGTTCGCGGCGCTCGAGACGGCGTTCATGTAGACGAGCGGCTTCCACGAGAGCTTGCGCGCGTAGACGTAGGCCTGGATCGCGAACTTCGGCGTCGCGAACACCATCAGCGTGTTCACCTTCGCCGCCTTCAGCTTCGCGATCTGCGATTGGACGTCCGGATCGTCGACGTTGTAGCTCTGCTTCGACTTCACCAGGCCCGCCTTGGCGCCCAGCCCGCGCTGCAACCCCGCGAGCAGATCCTTGCCGTAGTCGTCGTTCTGGTAGAGCACGCCGATGCGGGACTTCGGCGCGTGCTTGACGACGTAGCGGCCGTAGATCGTTCCCTCGGCGCGGTAGTTCGGCTGGTAGCCGATCGTGTACGGGTATTTCTTGTAGTCGTTGCCGAACGTCGTCGCGCCGCTGGCCACGAAGAGCTGCGGGACCTTGAGCGCGTTCAGGTACGCGCGCGTGGCCAGGTTCTGGTCGGTGCCGAGGCTGTTGAAGATCGCGAAGACCTTGTCCTGGGAGACGAGCTCGCGGGTGGCGTCGACCGTCTTGGACGGGTCGTAGGCGTCGTCCTTGTAGATGTAGTTGATCTTCCGCTTGTTGACGCCGCCCTTTGCGTTGACGTAGCGGAAGTACGCCGCCGCGCCCTTCGCAACCGACTGGTATGCGGACGCCGGCCCGCTCAGCGGCGTCGTGCCGCCGATCGTCACCTGCGTCGAGGTCACGCCGGTCTCGGACGCCGCGCCGGCTGCGACCGTCGCGAGCGCCAGCGCCCCCAGCACGAGCAGGATCAGGTACTTCACCCTCGCCATAGCCCCTCTAGGGACGAAGGTATAGCCGTGTTGTTAGCGGTCTGGCAAGCCGCCGCAGAAACCCGCCGACTCCGGTCGGGAGCAGCAGCATCACGACGATGATCGCCGCGCCGAAGATGAAGTCAGGGGCGCCCTCGGCGGTCGAGACGTGGGTCGAGAGGTCCGGCAGGTACTGCACGAAGAGGGCGCCGAGGATCATGCCGCCGAGCGAGCCGAGCCCGCCCACGACCACGCCGACGAGGATCAGGATCGAGAGCAGGAAGGTGAAGGAAAGCGGGTTGACGATCTCGACCTGGATCGCGAGCAGCGAGCCCGCGACGCCCGCGTAGACGCCGCTCAACGCGAAGGCGAGCGTCTTCGTCCAGGCGAGGTTGATGCCGACGGAGGCGGCGGCGACCTCGCTGTCGCGGACCGCGCGGAAGGTGCGCCCGACCCGGCCGCGCACGAGCAGCCACGCGATCAGGAAGCCGAGCAGGCCGATGCCCCAGGTCAGGTAGTAGAGGAAGTGGTTCTGGGTCATCGTGTGCCCGAAGATCGTGACCGTGCCGCTGAGGCCGGTGACCTGGAGCGGCGCGTCCTCGAGCAGGCGCAGGCCCTGGCTCCCGCCCGTCAGGCCGGAGAACTTCTTCAGCAGCGACGGAATCGCGATCGCGAAGGCAAAGGTCGCGAGGGCGAGGTAGAGGCCGGAGAGTCGGAGCGCGGGCAGCCCGATCAGAAAGCCGACGATTCCGGCGGCGACGCCGGCCAGGGGGATCGTCCAGACGTCGCGCCAGTGCTCGTGCACGGCGAGCGCCGCGGTCGTGTAGCCGCCGACGGCCATCAGCGCGCCGTGGCCGAGCGAGATCTGCCCCGTGTAGCCGGTCAGCAGGTTGAGCCCGACGATCGCGATGAAGAAGACGCCCGCCCCCGCGAGCTCGCGCGAGTGGAAGTCGCTGATGAACCGCGGCGCGAACAAGTAGGCGAGCAGCACGACGGCCGCGACGAGCAGCCAGACCGCGATCCCGGGCGCGCGGCTCCGCATCAGACCCTGGTCTCCATCGGCCGCCCGAAGAGGCCTGCAGGACGGACGAGCAGGACGCCGAGGATGACCGCGAGCGCAACGGGGAGCCGCAGGTCGGTGCCGACCCAGTTCACGTAGGTGCCGATCAGGTTGATCAGCACGCCTAGGAGCAGCGAGCCGACGACGGCGCCGAGCGGGCTGTCGATCCCGCCGAGCACGGCGCCGGCGAAGGCGTAGAGCAGGACCGGCTGCATCAGGTTCTGGTCGAAGCTCGCGAGGGCCGGCGCCGTCAGCATCCCGGAGACCGCTCCCATCGCGGCGGCGAGCCCCCAGCCCAGCGCGAGCATCCAGGTCACGCGCACGCCCACGAGCCGACTCGCGTCCGGGTTGACGGCCGCGGCGCGCGAGGCGAGGCCGAGCTTCGTGAAGCGGAAGAACGCCCAGAGCAAGGCCACCGCCGCGAGCGAGACCGCGATCGTCCCGAGGTCGGAGATCGAGAAGGCCACGCCGGCGACGGTGATCGGCCGCGTCGAGAACGCATTCGGCAGGCTGCGCGTCTCTGGCGACCAGATCCAGCGCGCGGCGCCGTTCACGACGAAGAAGAGGCCGAGCGTGACGATCACCACCGTCAGCACCGGCGCGCGCTCGACGGGGCGGATCACCGCCCGTTCGACCGCGACGCCGCCCGCGAACGAGATTGCGACCGTGAGGACGAAGGCGGCCCAGTACGAGAAGCCGTGGTTGACGAGCGACCAGGCGATGAAGGTCGAGAACATCGCCATCTCGCCCTGGGCGAAGTTGATCACGCCGGTCGAGCGGTAGATCAGGACAAGCGCGACCGCAAGCGTCGCCCAGACGCCCCCCGAGGCGAGCCCGATCACGATCTGCTGGGCGAGCTGCGTCCAGTCGAAGGCGAGGATCACGTCAGTACCCGAGGTAGGAGCGTCTCACTGCAACGTCTTCGCGCAGCCGCGCGCTGTCGCCCTCGACGGCGACGCGGCCGACCTCGAGCACGTAGGCGCGCGCCGACGCGTCGAGCGCGAGCGCGGCGTTCTGCTCGACCACCAGCACCGCGAGGCCGTCGCGCTCGTTCAGCTCGCGGACGATGCGGAAGATCTCGGCGACCACGAGCGGCGCGAGGCCGAGCGACGGCTCGTCGAGCAGCAGCAGGCGCGGCCGCAGCATGAGCGCCCGCGCGAGCGCGAGCATCTGCTGCTCGCCGCCGCTGAGCGTGCCGGCCCTCTGGCTGCGGCGCTCGGCGAGCCGCGGGAAGTAGTCGAGCACGCGCTGCTCGTCCGCGCGCACGCCGGCCCGGTCGCGGCGGGTGTACGCGCCGAGCCGGAGGTTCTCGGCGACGGTCAGATCGGTCAGCGTCCCGCGACCCTCGGGCACGTGGGCAATCCCGGCCCGCGCTACGGACTCGGGCGAGCGGCGGACGATGCTCCGGCCCGCGAAGGCGATGCCGCCGGACCGCTTGACCGTGCCGGAGATCGCTCGGAGCGTCGTCGTCTTCCCGGCGCCGTTCGCTCCGAGGACGGCGACGGCCTCGCCCTCGTCCACGCGCAGCGAGATCCCGTGCAGCGCCGAGACCGGC
>Ga0207665_10001985_pt1 | contig 13791 bp, 16 predicted proteins | sample LARL112metaG_FD_184351 | JGI IMG/M metagenome (GOLD analysis project Ga0207665, IMG submission 184351) | Corn, switchgrass and miscanthus rhizosphere microbial communities from Kellogg Biological Station, Michigan, USA - LAR L11-2 metaG... | ecosystem: Host-associated > Plants > Roots >...
GCCCAAACGTGCCGGGCGCCGATCCCCCGTAGCTCAATTGGCAGAGCGTCCGACTGTTAATCGGCAGGTTGCAGGTTCGAGTCCCGCCGGGGGAGCATTTCCTGGGCCTCTGATCGGCCTCTTCTTGAGGGCCGGCCTGAACGGACGCCTCCATCGCTACGTAGTCACCGACTTGTGCGACGAGGACGTCGCATCGGCGCGATTGCCCGAGCGCGCCTGTGAGTTCTGCCCCCGGCCACGACAAGATGTCGATGCCCTAGCCGGTCGAGTTGCTCGGCAACGTACGCCCTGAAGATCCGGCCGAGAGCGGAAGTGGCCTTTGGTCTTTCCCCGCGGACCAAGAAGGAGCCGGTGCAGCGAAGTTGGTCGCTTGGCGACCAGCCCGGTACTACCGAGGTTCTGGCCGGTCGAGCTGGAAGTGTCTACCCGACGACACCAGCCATCTCTGCTCTTCGTACCGCAACGCGAACTGGCTGATCACCCGCTGTCCGCCCTCGAAATCGCCGTACAGGATGTTGACCGTCAGCGGTTGTGTGGTCTCGATCGCCGTAGCCACCGTCTTGAAGACTTCGGCCGCCGGATCGCGCAGAGCGCCCTGCCAGAATCCGATGTCGCCGGGCGGCAGGTAAATATCCCGGATCTGGGTGGTGAACTCCTCGACCGGCGGGTGAGACCGCGACGTCGGGAGGCCGTCCTGCACATACCACCCGTGTAGCACAGCCAGTCCGGTGCCCACGTTGCGGGCCGCGAGGGCCATGTAGATCGCGTCGTCGCCGACTTCCAGCGTGGCCTCGCCGCCGCGCACCGTCAGCAGTTTCCCTTCCGAGAACTGGACATTCTGCTTCGGGTCCGCCAGCCGGGAGTTCACCAGCAACGGGCGCTGGCCAGCCAGCAGCGACCGCTCGGCCGTGCGCGCGACGCGGTCAGCGATCCGGGCTGATCGATTCGCCGACCGGGTCGAAGCGAAGGTCGCCACCGCCAGCACCAAAGTTCCCCCGGCAGTCCCCACTGATGCGACCGTTGCCCAGTCCGTCACCCGGCGCAGCCTAATTAGCGCTCCACCAAGTGTCCATGCCGCAAAAACGACAACTCGCAGGCGGTCATCGACTTGCGGGAGTTCAATACTCGGACGCCACGGCGCCGACGCCGCTCGTCGCACCGCTAGCGGTGGCTATGGCGGTGCCGACGTTGTGCGGGGTCTGCGCCCAGCCGAGCCGTGCTTCGGCGGCGACCGCTTCGCAACCGGATGTTCACCCGGACGACTTACGAGTCAAGTTTCGTCCGCTCTAAGCTACGTGGCCATGGCCGACGCAGACACGACAGAAGACCGGTATATCGCGCTGCTGCAGCGGGCCGGGGACACCGAGTCCTTCAAGGCGGGCGAGACGATCTTCGCCGAGGGCGACCGCGCTGACCGGGTTTACATGGTGAAGACGGGCACCGTGTCCTTGAGCAAAGACGGCCAGCTGCTCGAGCACGCCGGTCCCGGAGTCGTCTTCGGCGAGCTTGCGCTGATCGACCGGGCGGGCCGCTCCGCTACGGCTGCGGCGGAGACGGACTGCGAGCTCTCCTCGATCGACAAGCGGCGCTTCTGGTTCCTCGTGCAGGAGAACCCATACTTCGCCGAGTTCGTCATGCGGACGATGGCCGATCGCCTCCGGCGCCAGACGGGCCAAGAAGCTTCGTAACCCGCCGGAACGTCACGCGCTGCTCAGCTGGACGCGCACACGGCGACGGTGCTCCTAATCGCGGTCGCGCAGAATCTGCACCAGAAGACGGAGGAGCACGAGCGTCGAGAAGAACAGGCCGATTGCGCCGAGCAAGTTGACCAGCCGGAAGCCAAGAACGGGCGGCGAGTTCGCGGCCAGCATGAGCGCCGAGGCCAGCGCGATGGCAGAGGCGACAAGCGCCATCACGATCCGGTTAACGAACCCCTTGATGATGCGGACGTCCTCCGCATCGGATAGCAGGCTCGCTTGCATCCGAAGGTCCCCACGGAGTAGTCGGCGGGATATCGCATCGACCTGTTGCGGCAATCGTTGCACCGCTGTGGCGTTCAGCATCGCCGCCCGCATGATGAACTCGGACGGGCTTGCGGGCAGGCTTTCCTCCCGGACGATTTCCCCACCGACGCGCGGCGCGGCGTCGATCACGCGGTAACCGGGCGAGATGACCTCGAGCGTGCCGAGCAGCGTGACGAGCGTACGGAACAGGGTGGTCGTGGAGCGGGGGAGAAGGATGCCGAACTCGCGCACGACGAACAGCAACTCTTCGAACAGCTGTGGGTTGAGCGTGTCGTTGGCGCCGCGGGTTCGGCTGAGCAGCCGAGCGAGTTCTCGGTCCAGGGCATCCTCGTCGATGCTCCGGGTGATCGTGCCAATGCGCAGGACGCCCTCTCTGATCACCGACGGCTGTTCGCTGTGCAGCCCGCGCAACAGGTCGATCAGCCCGGACCGTTCGTACGGGTCAAGTCGGCCGACGGCTCCGAAGTCGATGAGCTCAAGACGGCCGTCCGGGCGGATAAATACGTTTCCAGGATGCGGGTCGGCGTGAAATATGTCGCCAGCCAGCATCTGCCGCAGCATGAATCCGAGTAATGCGTCTGCCGACTGCTCCCGGCGCTCGGGATCCCAGCCATCAAATGCGCCCGGGGCGCCGACACTCCGGCCGCCGGCGCGTTCCTGCACCAAGACCCGAGACGTGGTGAGGCCGTCGACGACAGCCGGCACGCAGATCGGATCCGCGTCACGCAGTGCGCGACGTGCTGCCCGTCCGCTGTTGCCCTCGATCCGGAAATCCAGCTCCTCCCGGGTTCGCTGGTCAAAGCCGGCGACGAGCTCCCGCAGCCCGAGCGATCGAGCCCAGGCCGTCCGGCGGTGTAACCGACTGGCAAGGCGGCGCAGAATATCAAGATCACATTCGATGGACTCAGCCACACCCGGCCGCTGCACCTTGATCACTACGTCGCGCTCGTCGGGGAGGCGGGCCGAGTACGTCTGGCCGATGGACGCGGCACCCAGTGGCACCGAGCTGATCTGCGCAAACACCTCCTCGGGCGGACCGAGTTCCTCCGCGATAACGGCGCGCGCGGCGGCCGGATCCGCTGGTGTGGCGCTGTCGTGCAGAAAGGCAAGTTCGGCCGCAACCGGTTGGGTCACCAGTTGCGGCTGCTGAGCCATGGCTTGGCCAAGCTTGACGAACAGTCCGCCAGCATCTTCGAACGTCAGCCGCAACGATCGACCTAGCCGTGATCCGCCCATGTCGCCGTCGGCGCCGTCTCCGGGTCGCAATAGGCCGCGATGCACGACAATGCGTGCCACCTCGAAGTAGCGCAAGCTCCGGCGAGCCATCAACCGCAATTGCCTTATCGGACGGGGAACGCCACTGAATCGCGTTCGGGTACGCGGGCCGGTCAGCAGCTCGACCAGTACCACGACGAGCATCGCGAAGATCGTCACCAACGCCCAGCCCGCCACTATTCCGGCAGCTGGAACGTGAGAGACCCCTCCATAAACCGCACTGAGAATGGCTGTGGCGGCGGCCTCTCCAGCGATCACGGCGCCTACCGTGATCAACCAGCGGCCTCGGTCAATACCTAGTAGCCGTCGAATCACGAACACCGCTACCAAGACGATGACGATTCCCGTCAGCAGCTCAAGCATCGCCGGCCCCTCGCTCACATACCCGGGTCAATCGCACTGCGTCGGCCGCTCGAATGCGGCGAAAGATCTCAGCCGATGCTCCCCTGACCTGGTGCTGCCGTCCAGTGCAGCAGTCGCACCGGCTGCCCCACGGCGCGCGGACTAGTCGGCAGCACGTTGACGACCGTCCGACCTGATCGTGACGAGCGGTTACCACGCCAACCAGTAGTCGACCCATTGCTCGCGGGTGGCCCCGATCCGCTCGTAGACCGCCTGGGCCCGGAAGTTGTCAGGAGCCGTTTGCCAGGTCAACCGTCGCGCACCCCGGCGGGCGGTCTCAGTCCGGCACTCGCGGATGAGCCGATCGGCCAAGCCCCGGCCACGGGCGTGCTCGGCGACGAACAGGTCGTTCATGACGCCGATCCGCGCGGCGCTGGTAGTTGACCAGGTCCAGTACACCGTGGCGAATCCCGCTCCGAGGCCCGCGGCATCGCGCGCGATGAGCTGCACCCCCTCGTGATCGGGATCGTCGACGAGCGCCGTCGCCAGGGCAATCAGGTCCTTGTCGGTGGGTGCAACGTGGTAGAAGTCGCAGTACGCGCGCATCAACGGCACCAGGTCGCTTACATCTGAAGCGCCGACCCGCGCGATCGAATACCCGATCACAGCGGCACCTCCTCTTTCAGCGTCGTGTCCTAACCAGTTTGGGTCACTCATGCCACGTCGGCAGATCGCGTATCCGTTGCGTGAGTCGCAGGCGCTGTCCGGGCCGGAAGACCGATTAGTTACGCGGCGGCCGAGCGTCTACCCGTATGAGGCGCCGACGCGGCCAAGGAGGCCAGAAATGTCAGACCCCACGCCTAGCGTGAGCGACACCAGATGGCTGCTGCCCATCAGTATCGAGGAGACACGATGACCTCTGCGATCAGCGTTGACGGGCTGGTCCGCCGTTTCGACGGGGTGACTGCGGTTGACCAGGTGAATCTTGAGGTGGAGCGGGGGGAAATCTACGGGTTTCTGGGCCCGAATGGGGCGGGTAAGTCGACCACAGTGCGGATCTTGTGCACGTTGTTGACCCCGACCGAGGGACGGGCGGTGGTAGCCGGTTATGACGTGGCGGCCGAGCCGGGTGCGGTGCGGCTGCGGATCGGGGTGGCGTTGCAGGAGGCGGCGTTGGATCCGAAGCAGACCGGGGTGGAGTTATTGCGGTTGCAGGGCCGGTTGTATGGCCTGTCCCGGGCCGAAATCAATCGTCGGTTGGGTGAGTTGGCTGGGCTGGTGGATATCGGTGCTGCGCTGAGCCGACCGATTGGGACGTATTCGGGGGGGATGCGGCGCCGGTTGGATTTGGCGGCGGCGTTGGTGCACGGGCCGCAGGTGCTGTTCTTGGACGAGCCCACGACGGGTTTGGATCCGGTCAGCCGGGCCCGGATGTGGCAGGAGGTGCGCCGGTTGAACCGGGAGCAGGGCATGACCATCTTCTTGACGACCCAGTATTTGGAGGAGGCCGACGAGCTGGCCGACCGGGTGGGGATCATCGACGGCGGCCGCCTGGTGGCCGAAGGCAGCCCGGAGCAGTTGAAACGCAGCATCGGTAACGACGTGATCGTCGCCCAGGTCGACGGGCACACGCAGGCGGGCCAAGCGGCGGTGCGGACCGTGCCGGGGGTGCGTGGGGTAGAGGTGCACGGCTCGGAGTTGTGGGTGACCACCGGGGATGGGGCGGCGGCGGTCGGGCCGGTCGCGGCCGCGTTGAGCCGGGTCGCGCCGGTGCGCAACCTGACCCTGCGGACGACCACGTTGGATGACGTGTTTCTGGAGTTGACCGGCAATCACATCCGCGCGGCCGATCCCGAATCCGACCAGCGCGATCTGGGGGTGGCGTCATGACCGCGATCAGCTATCCCACCGAGACGGTGCAGCGGCTGAGCCGGGTCGAGGCGCGTCCGGCGCATCCGTTGCGGGATGTGGTCTCGATCGCCGGGCGGTCGTTGCGGGCGGTGCCGCGGGAGTTGGAGACGGTCATCCCACCGATCTTCATCGCCGTGTTCTTCTTCGTGATCAACATCGGCACGCTGCAGCGGTTGACCGAAAGCCACATCCAAGGGTTCGACATCACCGCGTTCATGCTGCCGACGGCGATCCTGCTCGGGGTCACCGGCGTGTCCCGGGCCGGGTCGCTGGTGCTGGACATCCAGAACGGCTACTTCGACCGGCTGCTGCTGACCCCGGTGCGGCGGCTCGCCATTTTGGTCGGGTTGATGCTTGCCGACGTGGCCATCGCCTGCGCGTTGATGGTGCCCATCCTCGGCCTGGCGCTGGGGCTGGGGGTGCGGATCGAGTCCGGCCCGGTCGGGGCGGTCGCGTTCCTGCTCCTGGGCTGCGCATGGAGCCTCGCGTTCGCCGGGTTCGGGTACGCCATCGCGCTGAAGACCGGCAACCCGGCTGCGGTGAACTCCAGCTTCCTGCTCTTCTTCCCGTTCCTGTTCATGACCTCCAGCTACGTCCCCCGCAGCCAGCTGACCGGCTGGCTCGGCGACGTCGCCGGCTGGAACCCGGTCACCTACGTCCTGGAAGGGCTGCGCTCCCTGGTCACCCAAGGCTGGCAACTGGCCGCCCTCGGCAAGGCCCTGCTCGCCGTCGCCGTGGTTGCCGTGGTCAGCATGTCGCTCTGCCTGGCGGCATTGCGCGGACGCACCCGTCGCGGCTGACCGGCGACAGCTGATGAGCGATGTGCTGCAGACCCGACGAGTAACGTCCGAAGACGTGACAACGACGCTGGCACCGGATGAGCTCGAGGTTTACCGCCGCGAGCTCACCGGATACTGCTACCGGATGCTCGGCTCCGGCTTCGAGGCCGAAGACGCGGTTCAGGAGACGTTTCTGAAGGCCGTCCGCTTCGGCGACAGTTTCGAGGGCCGGTCGTCGGTACGGTCCTGGCTCTACCGGGTCGCGACGAACGTCTGCACCGACATGCAGCGGGGAGCCCAGCGGCGGGCCCGGCCTATGGAGCTCGGGCCGTCCTCACCGCCGGACGAGTCGCGCCTTGGACCGCTCGAACCGGAGGCGTTGTGGGTGTCGCCGATAGGGGACGACCGGATCCTCCCCGATACCGCTGACCCGGCGGAGATCACAGTCGCGCGCGAGTCGATTCGGCTCGCCTTTGTGACTGCGCTGCAGCACCTTCCGGCCCGGCAGCGCGCGGCGTTGATTCTCTGCGACGTGCTGCGTTGGCAGGCATCCGAGGCGGCTGAACTGCTGGACACCAGCGTGGCCGCCGTCAACAGCGCACTGCAGCGCGCCCGGGCGACGATGGCGGCGCTGCCGGCCGAGGCGCGCCCACTGGACGTCCCGACTGACAACGCCGAGCTGCTCGCGCGCTACGTCGCGGCTTTCGAGAGCTACGACATTGACTCGTTCGTCTCCCTGCTGCACGAGGACGCGATCCAGTCGATGCCGCCATACGCCATGTGGTTGCAGGGTGCGGAGAACATCGGCCGGTGGATGGTGCTACCTGGACCGAGCGCGTGCCGCGGCTCGCGGCTGGTGGCCACCTCAGCGAACGGTTGTCCGGCGTTTGCTCAGTACCGACCGGACCCGAGCGGCGGCTACTACCCGTGGGCGCTACAGGTCTTGGAGATCACCGCCGGCCAGGTCCGTGGAATCAATTCATTCCTCGACGCCAAGCGACTCTTCCTGGCCTTCGGCCTGCCGTCGCAGCCGCCGGCATAGCCGATCCAAATATCGAACGATGATCTTGGACACGCTGCCGCAGAGCGCCTGTTGCCAAATTGCCTGCGGCTGACCGCATGCGAGAAGTTGGCCCGGTGGGACTGGGCGGCTTGCGACCCTGGTGCTGTTCGTTCATCTTCCACGGAGTGCGGCCTTCACGCTCAGCACACGGCTCGGCCACTTGTGGATTACGCAACGGGCTCCGGAGCGACGCCAACTTAACGATCATCCGGGCAGGCAACTCCAGTCGGTGCTCGGGTATTCGGCGCTCAAGGCCGGCCTACGGACGTTGCCCGTCTCGATCGGTCTGCTCATAGGTGCTGGCTTGTCCACCCGGCTCGTGCCGAGGCTGGCACGAAGCTGGTGGCAGCGAGCGGGCTAGCGGTCTTGGCCCGGCAGCCTCGCCATCCTCGGCATGCTCGAGGCCCAGAGCGGCTATTCGACCGTCGCGATCACGTTCGTCGTGCTCGGATTCGGCATGGGTCTTGCCATGGCGTCGGCGACCGATTCGATCATGGGATCGCTACCACTCGCGCAGGCGGGTGTCGGCTCGGCGATCAACGACACCGATCGTATGGTCGGCGGCGCGCTCGGCGTCGCGGTGCTCGGCAGCATCCTTTCGAGCCGATACAGTTCCGATATGGCCTCTGCCGTTCAGGGCCTGCCGGCGCCCGCGGCGCACGCCGCACGGGACAGTCTCGGTGCAGCGCTCCGTGTCGCTGCGCAGTCTGGGAACCCCGCACTTGCCGGCGCGGCCAAGAACGCGTTGTTCGGCGGGATGACCGGCGCGATCTGGGTAGCCGCCGCGATCGCTGTCGTCGGCGCGGTTGTCGCTCTGATCGGGTTGCCCGCACGGGAGCGAGCGGAGCTGCCCATGGCCGCCGACGGCGGCGCCTTGGAGGCGGCCGCGGCGTGACCGACACAGCCGGCCGCGGACGGCCGCGCAGCGCGGATGCTGACCGGGCGATCCTCAAGGCCACTCTCGACCTTCTCGTCGAGGGTGGCTTTGGCGCACTGTCGATGGACGGTGTCGCTGCGCGCGCCCGGGTCGGCAAGGCGACGATCTACCGGCGTTGGAGGTCAAAGCACGAACTCGTTCAGGCCGCAGTCCAGGAACTGAGCACTGGAGCTCAGCTACCCGATACGGGCTCACTACGCGGCGACATCCTGACAATTGCCGCTTTGACGATGCAGGCCACGAACGTGCCGGCCTCGACTCTCGTGCCGCGGCTGATGGCAGAGGCCACCGGTGAACCTGAGCTGCACGAGATCTTCCTCCGTACCCTGGTGGAACCGCGACGGCAGGCGATCGCCGCCTTGCTTACTCGGGCCCGCCAACGAGGCGAGATCCGCCCAGACGTCGACATCGATCTGGCCGTTGACCTGCTGATCGGCCCACTCGTCTACCGGTTTCTTATCGCAGCCGTGGGCCTGGAGATGCCGCCCGACTATCCCGCGCGGATAGTCGACATTGCGCTCCAGGGCCTGCGTCCCTCGGCTCGTTAGCGCCTCAGGATCGTGCCGGTGAGCCGCACCGACGTAGTCAGATCTCGAGCTGAAGTGTTGAGTCACGCGGCCCGGCGCACTTATGGTCGAGTTACTCGTTCGATATTGATGGGGAGGCCAGCCCGTGACCGATAGTCAGGCCGACCCGTGTTCGGATGAGCAATCCGGCGGAGATATCGAGTATGACCTTGCCCACGAGGCCGTCGCCGACTCCGCCATGGTGAGCCACGAGACCGAAGCGCACGCGTCCGTCCTGCCTGAGATGCCCGAAGATAGCGGAGACTATTCGTACGACTTGGCCCACGACATCCCGCGATCCTGATCCGCCGGGTCAGTCGCTGCGCCTACTTCATGAAGCAGCCGCGATGCCGAAGAGAGGTGCTGACCATGTCACTGAGTCGACTCGACCTGAACACGGTGCACCACCCGACGGTAATCGACGAGTTCAATAAGCGCGCCAATGACTTTCAACTAAGAATTGCCGATCAGATCACGGGGTTCGCCGGATCGATGGGGTTCGTCTATCTGCACATCGTGCTGTTTACCGTTTGGATGGTGGCAGTGGAGAGTAGTCCCTGGCGAACCCTGACGTTGATCGTATCGCTTGAGGTGACCTTCCTGTCGACCTTCGTCATGATCGGGCAGAACCGGCAGGCCGCCTTCCAGCAGGAAAAAGCTGATCACGACTTCGTCGCGCAAGAAATAGAGCGCAAGACCACCACCGAGCTGACCCGGGCGATAAATGAGCTAAGCAAGGAAATCCATTCGATCGTTGCCCAGCGCCCGAAACCATCCGTTGAACGCCCGTGATTAGTCGATTCAACCGAGGGTGGGAGTGAGGGAATCGTGTGGGTGCGCACCTGGTTGACGACCCACTAAACAAGGAAGGAAACGTCTATGACTACGCACAAGATCCTCCGGGCCGCGCTGTTCGCCGCGGCCGCGGCCGCCCTGATAGCCGCCGCCGTTGAGCTACGTGAAAAGCGGCTGCTGGCGGAGCAGACGGTCGATGAGATCGAGGATCAGCTTGCAACACTCGATCCGGCTACGCGGGCCGCAGTTGTCGCTCGGCTCGCCTCGGACGCGGCCGACGAAGCCAAGCGGCTGAAGTCCTAGTCGCCGAACTAGGCTCGCGCGGGCGGCTTCTGGCCGCCCCGGTCAAACTGGGCGAAGGGGCTCGCACGGAACCACGTGGCGAAGTGCCGTGTCAACACGGGCGCTCCGGTCAACGCCAGGCGGCCGTCGCGCACGGCGCGCGAATATGTGGTACGGCGAAGATGCAGATCGACCAGGCAGCTGGCGCTAGTCGTACAGACCAGGTCCTCGACATAACCGCTCGGTCGCGTGCACAACTCCGATTGCGGTCGCCGCAGGACGATCCAGTATCGATCCGCGGTGTCGGTGAGATCGAACCGTAGAACGGTAGTACCCACGGGGATCCGATCTGGATCGACCAGTTTGCTCGTGGCCCACAGCACGTAGCCCGCGTCCAGGTGTCTCGGTTCGATCTCGAGCCACTTCGCCCCCCACTGGCCCATCGCGTCGAATACCACCCGCAGTTCCTGCCCCATGGGTGTCAGCTTGTAGCGGAATCCTCGACCGGATTCAGCCGGTTGGCGCAGCAGCACCCCGGCTCGTTCGAGGGTTTCGAGTCTCTGGCTGAGCAAGGCGGTGGGAATCCCTGGCGCACCTTGACGAATCTCGCTGAACGTGTGGCACCCATTCAGCAGGTTTCGGACGATGATCGGCGTCCAGCGTTCGGCAAGCACCTCGGAACTGCGAGCGATCGGGCAGTACTGGCCGTATTCGCGCACGTCACCAGCGTGACGCCGGCTTCCGCCGGCCGCAACTTCATTTTTTGATATTGATGTGGCGCGCCCGCCGCGCCAACCTGAGTGGAACGGAGCACGAGACGGGAGGTCGGAGTCATGACCGTGGCTGGCACAGCACATACCGTGACTGCCGGACAAGGGCGAACGGTGGATCTCGGCGTGGCCCGGATGCGGGTGCTGGCGAGCGGCGACGTCACCAATGGCGGAGCCTTCACGCTCGCCGAGTTCGCCGGCAACGCCGCCGGCAGTTGGACGGTGCCTCACCTGCATCGTGAGATGGAGGAATCCTTCTACATCCTCGACGGGCGATTCACCTTTGCGGTTGGGGAGGAGCGCATCGAAGCCGTACCTGGCATGTATCTGCTCGTTCCGCGCGGAACCGCTCATACGTTCGCCGCGGCGGAGGGCGGCGGTAGGTTCCTTTTGCTCATGGTTCCCGGTGGACTCGAGCGGATGTTCTTCGAACTTGCTGAACTGCCGCCCAACAGCATCACGGACGCGGCTGTGCGGTCGGCGATCGCCGCGCGATACGACTCGATTCCCCTCTAGTCGGTACGATCGGCGACCGTCACGACGACGCCGCCAACCCGAACCATGCCATTGGGAATTGCGGGTCGGGCCGGACGTAGCGACCTAACGCCGACCGGCTGTCGTCCCGGGACACGCGACGGGGACGCCATCCACGTATGGGCAGCTTTATGAATGTCCGAAGAACGCGTGACTGGTCGGGCTGCCGTTGGCGAAGAGGTGTCGTGACATGACCACGTCGACGTCTGCGACTACTTCTGCCCGCAAAGCCGCCCGAAGTAAACACGACGTCCAGGATCATCACGGACCTATGTGGTGAGGGTCCGTAATCTCGCGGGACAGAACAACTAGGTGGCCCGCGTCAGTGCGACGGCTTGTGCTTGCCGTGGCCATGCGAGGCCTGCTTGGCCGGGCGGATCGGCTGCGCAGGAGGTGTCGCCGCCGGAGCCGCATGCGATGGTCCAGCGGAACGCGGCGTAATTCCAGACGGCAGCTGGGCGCGAGCCGAAGCCGGGGCCTGAGGCGTCGTTGGCGCAGCCGACGCCGCACCGGCCACCCCGTGCACAGACGTACCGGCGTGGGTGGGTGCGATTGAGGGTGGCTGGGGTTCGCCAGTGGATTGCCCGGCGTTTGCGGCACCGACGGCTACGGCCAGTGCAGCTATTCCGGCAGCGATGGCGCTGACCGCCCAGCCGACCTTGATCACCCGGGGTGGTCGGCTCGACTTCGCAGCCCAGACAGACCCGTCCTGCAGCGCTATGCACACCTCGTGCGCCGATGGTCGCCGTAGGGGGTCGTCTGTCGTCATCGCCCGCAGGAGAGCGGCCAGACCCGGACCAATGGTCCCCGGAATCTCTGGACGACGATCGAGCCGGGCGAACGCGACTTCGGGCGCGACGCCGGCAAATGCCCGTTGACCCGTAGCCAGTTCGAGCAGCACCAACGCAAGTGAATAGATATCGCTCGCGGGACCTGCGGGTTCTCCCCGCGCCTGCTCCGGGCTGAGATACGTGGCGGTTCCCACAGTCAGGCCTTGCACGGTAAGTGGCGCCGAATCGACCACTCGCGCAATCCCGAAGTCCGTGAGCTTCGCGTTCCACGTGCCTGGCGACGAGCCGAGGGCCGCGCCCGCCGGCTCGTCGCCGCCGAATGCGCTGGTCAGCAGAATGTTGGCCGGCTTGACGTCCCGATGCACGATGCCATGGCGGTGAACGCAATCGAGGGCCGCGGCGACCTGCGCGCCCAGCACCGCTACCTGCGCGGAGTCGACTGGCCCGTCGGCGATCACGTGCGCGACTGTCGGGCCGGCTACGTACTCCATCACCAGGTATGGGCCGCCGGGGTGACCGTTGTTGGTGTCGATTCCGGCATCGAAGACGGTCACCAGATTGGGGTGCGACAGGCTGGCCAACACTCGGGCCTCGCGGTCGAAGCGTTCCTCGTCATCTGGCGTGCCAGACCCTGATCGGAAGATCTTGATCGCTACGTCCCGGTTTAGCAGCACGTCGTAACCCAGCACGACATCGGCCATGCCGCCCCGGCCCAACAGTTCACCCGCGCGATACCGCCCGTCCAAGAGCAGCGGATCCGGACACCGTGATGCGGCAACGGATTCCGCTGTCGGGACAAGGGTTTCCGGCTCGGCCGCAGAATTTAGGGGAGCTGTCACCGCCGCCCCCATCGAGGTTGGCACCTCGACGTTATGCCCAGTGAGCGAATCGTTGAAACACCGGGCGACCGAGTCAAAACCGCCTCGGCGCCGCTTATGCGCCGCCGTTGCGGCAGACGCATAACCTGCCCGCGATATGGGAAGGAGATACAGAACGAAGACCCTGGTCTGCCGCGACCGTGGTTGGGCCTTACGGAAGATTTGGAGAAGCCAAGCGATGACGACGTCGTCGGTCACGGAGCGTGAGCTGACGTTCGATGTCAGGCCGGATTTCGTGCTGCCTGACTTGTCCGATGAGCTGGCCGATGTCGAGCGAACCGACCGCGAATCGCAGCAGATCGTCAGCGAGTACTTCGACACGGCCGATTACGCCCTGCTGCGGGCTTCGATGACGCTGCGGCGGCGTACGGGCACCAGCGACGTAGGTTGGCAGCTGAAAGTGCCGCAGCCGCCGTTCCGAGAGGAGATTAGCGCCCCGCTGAACGACGCGCAGGTCCCTGAAGATTTGACGCGGATTCTCCAAGGTGTCACGCGTAACCAGCCGCTGATACCGGTGTCGACTCTCTTCACGCACCGCTCGGTGCTCCGATTGATCGACGGCGCCGGGCGTGCGCTGGCTGAGGTCGACGACGACCTGGTGGAAGCATTCGAAGCCGGAGATTCAGTACCGGCGACCCGTTGGCATGAACTCGAGGTAGAGCTTGTCCAGGGCCAGGATGCCCTGCTACCAGCGGTCGGCAAGCGACTGCGCCGGTCCGGCGCAACGCCGGCGACGAGCTCGTCGAAACTGTCCAGGGCACTGCCGGACAGCTTGTTCGGGCCGGTTCCTGGGCCCGGGCGGCCGCGCTCCGGCGACGTGCTGGCTAACTACATCGCCGAACAG
>Ga0207665_10001986_pt1 | contig 13789 bp, 7 predicted proteins | sample LARL112metaG_FD_184351 | JGI IMG/M metagenome (GOLD analysis project Ga0207665, IMG submission 184351) | Corn, switchgrass and miscanthus rhizosphere microbial communities from Kellogg Biological Station, Michigan, USA - LAR L11-2 metaG... | ecosystem: Host-associated > Plants > Roots >...
GCTTGATCTCCAGTTTTTTGTTCGGCGTTAAGCCAACTGATCCGCTGACCTACGCCGCCGTGGCGGCGGGACTAGCTGCGGTCGCGCTGCTGGCTTGTTACATTCCGGCCCGCCGGGCGATGCGCGTCGATCCTCTCGTTGCTTTGCGCTACGAATAGAGGTTGCGGTGCCGATCGGCGATCGTTGAGTGACACAAAAGTGTTTTCGGTTGCGGTTCGGTTTGTAGTTCAATTTGATCCAAACCTCCGGCACGTCTCCCGAACGCACGCTGAACGCATTGGGTTTGCGCTGTGGCTCAGAAGGGCAGGGATTTCTCTCCGCCGTTTTTTTGCCAGCATGGCCGCGGACTCTTTTCGCAGTTCTGGACGGTCATGCTCCGAATGGCCGGTCTTGCCGCAGCTCAGGACAATGGCATGATTTCACGTCTGTACTGTTTGTACCGATTGGCGAAAAAGTGTGGGTGCAACACCGTGAATACATGGGGTTTGTGGATTTATAATTCAGTCGACTCCCACGTGCTTCCGCCAACTCCCTATTCACAGGAAGAAAAGTCAGCCGAAACACTTATTTCTTGAGAGGCCCCACAGCTTTCCGTTACGTTTCGTTTCATTTTGAGGAATGGGAGAGCATGGATCTGCGACGTTCGTTTTTGGTGTACAGAAATTCGGTTGAATGCTGCAAACTTGGCGAGTAGAGTTGCGTAATTCCTGGTTGGGCCCATTCTCAATAAATCGATCGGAGGGATTATGCGTCTGCGTCGATTGCTTTTGCTTCCTGTTCTTGCGCTCGCCAGTCCCGGCTACTTCATGGCTTCTGCGCAGGAGAAACCTTCCAAACCCGATTTCGACATGACCGCCAGCTATATCGAAGCATGCAGTTGTGACATGTTCTGTCCCTGCTACTTCAACACCCATTCCACAAATCACACCGATGAGCATCGTATGGACGCGCATTTTTGCCGCGCCAACCTTGTTCTGAAAGTCGACAAAGGGTATTACAAAGAAACCAAGCTCGATGATGCCAAAGTCTGGATCGCTACTGATCTAGGTAGTGACTGGAGCACTGGCAAAGATTCCTGGCTGGTGTTGAATTTCGATCCCAGTGTCAATAGAGAACAACGAATTGCGCTAACCGACATACTGAGCCAGCTCTACCCGATTCCCTGGCAGAAAAAGGGAGTGCAAACCGCCGCGTTCACCTGGAATGTCGATACGAACACGGGCGTGGCTCACGCGAAGATGGACAACGGCAAGGGTGAAGTGCTTCTGGAGCGCGTCGCTGGAAATAATCCCAGCGACGAAGTTGTTGTACATAACTTGAAATATTGGGGAGCGCAGTCCAACGATGGATTCCGCATGTGGAAGAGCAAACACGAAGCCTTTGACGGCGACGGTCACAAATTTGCGTATGACGGCACGAACGGTTTCCTGACCACAATCCACTATTCGGGTATGGCCAAGGCAAGCTCGAACGATTAGCTTCAACTTGATCACAATGTTATGTGTGCGACCAAAATTATAAGTTGGCAACCGCACCTTCCGTCGCGCGAGTTGGCGCGGTTACGTAAAAACGTGACAACCTGAAGAGAAATTTCTTGCTTTCTCTCTGTCGGTGTATGCATCAGAGGTATGCATGCGCGTGCAGCGTTCGTGAATTGAGGGTGGGAAATTATTCGATTGACAGCCCATGAGGCTGCGTTTTAGCGTAGGAACACGGAGCACAAAGTCGCTTCCCCAGGCCCCGATCGATAGGTCGGGGCCATTGTGTTTCCGTACATCACGGATGCCCCGACGGTACTGATCGACGATTTCAAAAAGTTGGAGGAACTGGGCCAAATGGATTTGTGGAGGAGCGAAAGTCGCCGCGAAACCACTCGAGTGTTCCTGCTGATTGGCAGCCGCTTATTGCGCGAAACCCTGCTGAGGCTCTTTCGAAAACGTTCCGATCTGACAATTGTCGGCCTGGGCGCGCCCGCGGCCACGGATTCCACGGAAGTGGAACAATCCCAATGCGATGTATTGCTGACCGACCAGTTTTCCGCGAAAACTCCCAACGAGAGCTTGGTTTTTCGGGATCAATGGGCTTCTTTACAGGGTGAAATCTTGCTTCTTGGTATGGAAGAGGACCAGGACCAATTTCTTGCTGCCGTGCGTGCTGGCGCTACCGGATATTTACTCAAAGACGCTTCCGCTGGAGATGTGATCGCCGCCGTACGTTCCATTTCTCGCGGTGAAGCGGTCTGTCCGCCGAAATTGTGCATGTCCTTGATTAAGTGGATGTCTGGAAAGACGCGCGAAGAGTTGGCTCCGCGCGCCGAAGCAAGGCCCAGCCTCACATTGCGGCAACGGCAGCTGGTCACCCTGGTTGCGCAAGGTCTCACCAACAAGGAAATCGCGTCGCAATTAAATCTATCCGAGTTCACCGTGAAGAACCATCTTCACCGCATCATGAAGCAAATGGACGCCGACACCCGTCATGAGGCCGTAGAATCGGTCCGCGCTTATCTGGAAGAAACCCAGTAGAAACTGAAACTTACATGAAGGTTGCGGATACCACGCACCCCGGGCACGCACGCCGAAGAAGATGTATTCGCCAGGCGAATACATCCGCGAACACCTTCCTGACACGAAGAAACAGCAGATTTGATTTGATGCAACCACTCAGGAACGTAAGGGGTCAAGAACTTGAGAGGACGGATGGCTGAAGTCTTCTCAATTTTATAAATTGAGCGCCGCGCCGCAACTCCAACCATCCGACATCGCTGTTATCGCAAACCTGTTATTAGGCTGTAACTGTCAAAACTACCAGATTTTGAGGTGTCCGCCAGAATATTGATCGGTTGTAAAAGCGACCGTCACAAGCCGACTGTGGCCTGCCGCGCCATATCGGAAACTCTCGGCGCCATACGGACACTCGCAAGGATTTCCGTGCCACGATCGGATGCGGAAGAAATACGGAACTCACCATCGACGGCCCGCAGCCGTTCCCGCATGCCCAAAAGTCCGATTCCGCCTGACTCTGTTGTGCAGTCGAATCCGCGGCCATTATCGGAGACGACCAGATCTGCTTGGTTGTCAGAGCAGTTCAGCTTGACCGTTGCGCTCGTGGCACGGCTATGCTTCACCACATTGTTCAGCGCCTCTTGCGCGATACGAAACAGCACCAGAGCCTCTTCATCGGGCAAGGATCTTATATCGCCGCTGCAATTCAGCTCGACGGCGAGGGACGCCCTGCTGCGCACGCGGCTGCAAAGTTCCCGCAATGCTGCTACCAGTCCTAAATGCTTCAGCTTGGAGCTATGCAGCGCATGCGAAAGCGCGTGCAGGTCCGTTCCCAGCTCGCCTGCCGATGCTTGCAGACGCTCCACTCGTTCTCTCAGCGCATGTTCTTTCGGGAGCAAACGCTGCATTAGGTCCAATTCCATTGCCAATAGCGCGACCCGCTGTCCAATGTCGTCGTGCAGTTCGCGGCTAATGCGCTTGCGTTCGTCTTCCTGCGCTTCCATCAAACGCTTCGCAAACTCCTGCAATTGCACATGCGCGCGCTTGATTTCCGAAATATCCACCGTCACCCCGATGATTTTGGACGAAGAATCTCCGCCAGTTTGCAGCAACTCGCCCTTGCCGAGCATCCAGCGGACCGATCCGTCCTTGGCAATCATCCTGAATTCCGCAGAGAAGTCTCCACCGCTTTCCAGTACTTGAGCCGCCTGCGCTCGCAGCGATTCTTGATCTTCTGGAACAACCCGCTCGAGCACTCTCGCGAAACACCTCGGCCCCGGGGTCCGGTCTTCGGAATGGCCCAATACATTTCGATTAAGCCATTCGATCGTATCCGCGTGCGGATCGTATTCCCAGACTATTGTCCGCGAAGATTGCAGCGCCAGATTCAGCATGCGTCTGCTGCGCTCCAATTGTTCTCGCGCCTGGATAGTTTCCGTTACGTTCTCGATGATAACCAGCAGTGAAGCCGGTTCCGTGCTCATGGCACGCACGAAAGAAATCGTGATCCGCCCCCAGATTACCGATCCATCTCGCCGCAACAACCGCTGCTCGGTGTGCGTAATTTGGCTGGCGCCTGCGCAAAGTTGCTGCAGATGCAACCACATCTTGGCCACATCTTCAGAAAACATGACGTCCAGAATATTTTTCGCTCTGAACTCTTCGCTGCTATAGCCAAGCAGCGTTGCCAACGCTTCGTTTGTCGTTCGCACCTGTCCCGACAAATCGAGCAACGCAACGCCCAGCGGCGAATCATCGAACAGATGGCGAAATCGCGACTCGCTCGCATACCCTGCATCCAGCGCCGCTTTTCTGGCCTGCGCGCTCGCAAACACCGAAGTCAGAACAGACAGTTGCGTTACCGTCTCCTCATGCCATTTGATCACTTTGCTCAAAGAAGTCAGTACCAGCGCGCTGGTCGTTCCCAACCCGCCCTCTGCGGGAATTACCGCGATGGACTTGATGCCGTGCCGCTCCAAAAACGCGCGGTCCACGTGCGCTTGTGGCGGCAAATCCTGCAACCGTTTGACCAGAATCCGTTCGCCCTGCGAAATTGCGTCGGAAATCCACGGTAGTTCGCTCGATGAAAATTCGTGTTCCGCCGCATCGCTCTCATGGCCATAACAGGTATGAACGCGCAGGCACCGCATGCCGTCTTCACTCAACTGGAAGCACGAAATTCGATCCACTCCCAGCATTGCCCGCAGGGCGCGCAGTTCCTGATCCAGTCCCTGGTCCAATTGGCCGACTTTCATGGCCACGATTCTTGCAGAGGCTTTGGAAATTGCGCGCTGTATCGAATACATCCTTCCAAGCGCGGACTCCGCTCTCCTTCGCCGCGGCATTTCCAGCCAAACCCAAATCAGAAGAAACGCTTCCAGCGAAAGTAGGATGGTCACGGAATCGTTCAGCGAAATATGCTGGAACCATTTGAACGCCCACTGCTGCGGCGAATTCCTGGGAATAAAAAACGGGAACAACGCGAAAAAGAATACCAGCGCTGTCACGGTGGTAAGCGTGAACCAATCCACACTTGCATGCGATGGGAAAACACGGCCGCGTATCGCGGCTCTAAGGGGAACAGAACGGGACATTCGCCACCTGCATCCGGCAATTCTTTCACTCGGCGCAGCCCTGGGCTAATTGGCTGCTTTGATTTGTGAACTAAGAATTCGCAGTCTACAGCCACTCGGGAGAGCATTACAACTACGGATATATGTTTGGTCCGATACCGCACACTTCGACTAGTCGCTCGCGTTAGCTCCTTCGCGTCAGGTAATGATCCGCTCCCGTATCGCGAATCTCAACAGGTCCGAATTCGTTTTCAGCTCAAATTCTTCCATGATCTTGTATTTATGAAACGCCACCGTCCGCGGCGTCACATGTAGTACGGCCGCTGCTTCTTTCATCGTTCGCCCTTCCGCAAGCAGCTGCAGCACTTCTCGCTGCCGGGACGTCAGCGTGCGGCTCCGGTGCAAATCAGGATTGCGTACGAATTTATCCAGCAGGCTTTGCGTCATTTGCGAGGTCACAAAAGTCTTGCCCTGCAGCACCTGCTGAATCGCGGCCACCAATTCCGTGCTCGCTGATTTCTTCAGTAGAAATCCCGATGCCCAGCGGCGCAATACTTCCGCGGCAACTTCCGCGTCTTCGTTCATGGTGACCACAATCAGCTTCGCGTGCGGCAGCAGTTTTTTTAAGCGTTCGCCGGCCTCAAAGCCGTTCAACACCGGCATGCTCAAGTCCAGCAGGATCACGTCGGGTTTTAGTTGTGCCGCTTTTTCCAGCAGCGTTCGTCCATCCGTGGCAGTACCCAGGACGTCAAATTGCGGCTCCAACAGCCGGCTGAAGGCCTCTGCGACCAGGGTGTGATCGTCGGCCAAGAGGATTCGTGTCTTGCCCATTCTTGGACTCCACTCTATTTCTTCTACTAGCATCTTCTTTCTGCATCACGCTATCGGTAAATTCAGGTGATTCGCGCAAAATTCGCGGGTATTGTCCGATCCGTTGCCGTCCACAACGCCCGTAACAGCTAAATTTTGTAAGGATGATACCGCGAGTTAGCACAAGGCTGTACCAAATACTCCCCCAGAAACGTCACATTCCTGACGATCAGGACGGGTGTGCGTTGTCTGCGGGTTATCCTTGCCGTGGCGCGGGAAACTTGTCAGTTCCGTGCACGCATGGGGTGGCATGAGTGTTTTCCTTCAACAGAACAATCTCCGGTGCCGGATTCAGGGCGCGGGCGCTCGCGCTCATTCTCTGTCTTGCTTACACTCCCATCACTTTCGCCCGGCAATCCACTCCTGCAGCCGCCCGCGTTGTGGGCACGATTCAGGCCATCGCTGGCAATTCGTTGACCGTTATTTCAGACAGCGGCACGCCTTCTACGGTAATCGTCGAACCTGCAACCAGATTTCTCCAGATCGAACCTGGCAAGACCGATCTGAAAGAGGCTACGCCTTTTTCCATTGCCGAATTGCGAACCGGCGATCGGGTTCTGGTTCGCGGCGTTTTCGCCGAGGACGGAAAAACCATTCGCGCGGGCTCGGTCATCGCCGTCAAAAAAGCGCTCTTGGCGGAAAAGCAAGCCAAAGAGCGTGCCGAATGGCAGCGCGGAGTCGGCGGCCTGGTGAAATCAATCGACCCTTCCACTTCCGTTATTACAATCACCACGAACAATTTGGGTGTAAACAAAGAGGTCTCGGTACATTTCACGCCGGACACGGTGTTTCGCCGTTATGCGTCCGACTCCACAAGCTTCGATGCCGCGAAAATTGCGCCCCTCGCGGAAATCAAACCGGGCGACCAGCTTCGCGCCCGTGGAAATCGTGGAGCCCGCGAAGCCCATGAAGATGGCGACGATGGCGGCGCCACCACCGCGGACTTCAATGCCACAGAAATTGTTTCTGGCACGTTTCGCAATATCGCCGGCACCATTGCGAGCAGCGACGCAGCGACAAACACTTTAGTCGTCCAGGATCTGGCTTCCAAAACGGCCGTCACTCTGAGAATCACGCCAGAATCCCAAATGCGAAAACTTCCAGCGCAATTTGCTGAAGGTCTTGCCGCACGGCTCAGAAATCAGTCCACCAGCACAGCTCAGGCTTCCGCGGCAGCGCCGTCGGTAGCCCCTCCGACAGAAAACGGGGCAGCGGCACATGCGAATCCGAATGGCCGGCAGGGAACGGCTTTGGGTGTAACACCGAACGGACACGGCGACATCCAGCAGATGATTGTTCGAATGCCGCCATCATCGATTTCGGATTTGCAAAAGGGCGACGCGGTCATGGTCGTCACCACGAAAGGAAACGGAAAAGATCCGCTCACCGTTATAACGCTTCTTTCCGGAGTGGAAGCACTTCTTCGCGCATCGCCAAAAGGCGGCCAGGACATGATTCTCTCTCCGTGGAGTCTGAGTGCCGGAGAGCCCTCCGGGCCCCCCGGCAATTGATACTTCGGCAGCGCGATATTGCGATATTTCTGAGGAGATGGAATGAATTTGGCGCTTAGGATCCGTATAAAACAATTTGTGTCCGCGTTTGCTCTGCTGCTGCTTTCGTTCGCACGCGTTTCGGCACAAGTTCCCACCGGCGTTTTGCGTGGTCAAGTCACGGATCCTTCAGGCGCGGCCGTTGCCGCAGCGACGGTCGTCGTTCTTCCCGCGGAAAATCCATCCAGTCTGGCGACCACGAATCGCGATGGAGTTTTCGAAGTGAAGCCGCTCGCGCCCGGCAAGTATACCGTCCAAGTTTTTGCGCCGGGCTTCGCACAATTCGAGGTCAAGGACATCGCCGTTTCGGCAGGCTCGCCTGTGGTCTTGAATATTCATCTGTCCATTCAGGAGCAGCAGGAAAAAGTCATCGTCAATGATTCTTCCGCACAGCTGGATACCAGCAGCGCGAGCAACGCCAACTCCGTTACGTTAAAGGGCAAAGATCTCGACGCGCTTTCCGACGATCCTGACGAATTACAGGCAGAACTGACGGCGCTTGCCGGCCCTTCCGCGGGACCGAATGGCGGCCAGATTTATATCGATGGTTTCACCGCCGGGCAGCTCCCTCCCAAATCATCGATTCGCGAAATTCGCCTCAACCAGAATCCCTTTTCCGCCGAATACGACAAACTCGGCTACGGCCGCATTGAAATTCTCACCAAACCTGGAACCGATAAACTGCACGGACAAATTCTGATCAACGGAAATGGTTCGCCGTTCAACGCGCGAAATCCGCTCGTGGGTGATGCCGAGCAGCCGGGCTACCATTCGGTTCTCTATAGCGGCAGCCTCGGCGGAGCTATCAATAAAAAGACCTCGTTCTTCTTCAGCCTGGATCGCCGCAACATCGACGAAATTTCCGTCATTCACACCCCCGCGCTAGACGCGAACTTTAATCCCATTCAATTCACCGGCGCGGTGCCCAATCCTCGTACTCGCACCAATCTTACGCCGCGCATCGACTACCAGTTTTCGCGGACCAATACGCTCACCGCACGCTACCAGTATTTCCGCGAGAACGAAATAAACAACGGCATCGGTCAATTCAGCCTGGCCACGCAGGGTTTCAACGAACTGAATACCGAACACACCCTGCAAATCAGCGACACGCAAACGCTTAGCGAACGCACCATCAACGAAACCCGTTTCCAGTATGTTCGCAGCGCCAGCACGGAAACCGTTCTGAACACCACCCCGAGCATCGCAATCAGCGGCGCGTTTACGGGTGGTGGGAATAATCAGGGAAATTTGCTGCAACGAACCAACGGGTACGAAATTCAGAACTACACTTCGATCGCCGCCAACAAACACTTCATCCGATTCGGTGTGCGCATGCGCATCGACAATGACTCCACAAGTAAAACGAACGGTTTCAATGGCGCGTTCACTTTCGATTCGCTCACCTCCTTCGAGATTACCCAGCAGGACCTAGCCGGAGGTTTTACACCCAACGAAATTCGTTCCGACTGCCACGGAACTTCGTCCGCCGGAACTCCGATCTGTGGCGGCGCCAGCCTTTTTGCGATTACCACCGGAAACTCTGCAGTGCAGAATAATTATTTCGACATTGGATTGTTCGCGCAGGACGAATGGCGGCTTCGCCCGAATATCACCGTGAATTATGGCGTACGCTACGAACGCCAGAATCAGATCGACGACAAGGGCGGTCTAGCGCCGCGGTTGGGTCTTGCATGGGGACTTGGAAAGAATAAACAGGGCACGCCAAAAGCAGTTGTGCGTGCAGGCTTTGGTATTTTTTACGATCGGCTACAGCAGAAATATCTGGAGCAGGCGCAGTTGCTGAACGGCATCACGCAACAAAGTTTTGTGGTCGCCAATCCGGATTTCTTTCCGAACTTGCCGACCAGCGCAGAGCTTGCCGCGGCCCAGACTTCTCCCACGATTTATGAGGTCGATCCGCACCTGAAAACTCCGTACACCATGCAGTCTGGCGTGACGTTTGAGAAACAGCTTGGCAAAAGCGCTAACATCGCGTTTACCTATTTGAATTCGCGCGGTGTTCACGCTTTCCTGACGCGCAACATCAACGCGCCGCTGCCTCCCAATTTCAATCCCGCAAATCGCCCGCTCGGCGAAGACAATAATATTTATCAGTACGATTCCGCTGGCGATTTCAAACAAAATCAATTCATCATCAATGGCAATGTGCGCGTCGGAACGCGCGTTTCACTCTTCGGTTACTACACTTTGAATTACGCCAACAGCGATACTCAGGGCATAACTTCCTTTCCATCCAATCAATTCGATCTGGCTCTCGATTACGGCCGCGCGTTTTTTGATATTCGGCAACGGCTTTTTCTTGGCGGTTCCGTCGCTCTGCCGTACAATTTTCGGCTCAGCCCGTTCCTGATTGCCAGCTCCGGCGTCCCGTTCAATGTGACCACCGGAATTGACTCCAACCATGATTCCATTTTTAATGATCGGCCCACCTTCACGCAGTTACAGTCCGCTCTTGCGGGAACCACGGTGCCCGGAAATACCAGTTTGAATTGCCAGCCCGCCAGTGGCAGCACGGAAATTCCCATCAACTGCGGATTGAGCCCGGCGCGCTTTTCTTTCAATCTGCGGCTCAGCAAAACTTTTGGTTTTGGAAAAAAAGCTAAGAGCGCGGTGAAGACCGCCGCCGGGGGCCCGGGGGATGGAGGAACGTTTGGGCGCGGGCCGGGAGGAATTGGTGGGCCTGGAAGTGGTGGCGGAGGCAGAGGAAATCGCGGTGGTGGCGGACGCGGCGGCGGACTGTTTGGCGCAGATGCGGGAAATTCCGGTCAGCGCTACAGCCTCACGCTGGGAATTTCCGCGCGCAATGTTTTTAACTATGTGAACGAAGGCACTCCCGTCGGCGTAATCAGTTCGCCGATTTTCGGGCAGGCGAATTCGCTTGCGGGCGGCCCGTTTGGAAACCAAGCGTCCAATCGTCGCGTCGATCTTCAACTTGGTTTCAGCTTCTAGCTGCAGCCGTGTTTGGAGCAAAGAATCCTGCGGTCAGTCCAAATCTTTTTCTTTGGACTTGCGATTGGACTTCGCTTCCTGCGTCGCGGCAAAAACATTGTGTTGCGGCTCGGGCATCGGAGTTTCGCCCATTCTGTCTTTCCACAAAAACTGATTGAGCAGCGCCGTGTCCACGGCGTCGGCATGGCGGAAGTCCATGTTACGGCCTTCTTTCCAATCCTTTTCGTTCATCTTAAAGATCAAGGCGTTGTCACGATTGCGGTAGTCGGCAGCAAATGGCGGCTGCGTTCCATCGCCACTGAAGAGCGGAGCCATCACCGCTGCACGGGCATCGTTGGAATTCATGGGCGGTACGCCAAGCAAGGCTTCAATGGTCCGCACGATGTTGATCGTCGTATAAAAATCATGAACCACGATTGGATTGACAGCGCCATCATTACTTTTTGCGACCGGAGCGTACTTGCTGATCACCAGCGCGATACTGCGGTGAGAATCCACGTGATCCGGACCATCCTGAGCGTCATCTTCAAGGATTAGAAATGCGGTGTCATCCCAATACGGGCTGTGCGACACCGCATCGACGGCGCGGCCGACAGCCAAATCATTGTCGGCGATCGATGCTGCCGGCGTGGGTTTCCCTTTGGTCAGGCCCGCGGTGTGATCGTTTGGGAGCCGAAGAAGAATGAATTGCGGCATTTCGTCCTTTCCGGATTTTAGCGTTTCCACAAACCGGTTGAATTCATTCAGGAATTCGTCCACGCGCAACTGGTCGGGATACGCGACTTCGAAATCCGGAAAAAGCGGATCGAAGTGGCCGCGCAATTCCGATTCCGCCGCGATATTTTTCGCGGGCACGGGAATTTCCCAGGCATACGGACTTGCGCTGCCGTGCGGTTCCCCGACATGGTTTTCGAGCGGCTCGCCCTTTTTTATGACAGTGCGATTGCATTGCACGCCTGCAATTTTCGGTGGTCCGATACTGGCGGAACTGTTTTCTTTTTTGTCGTTGCACCATCGCGTGACGATGTATTCACCATAATGGCGATAGGTCACGCCATGCGTAGCGAAATTCTTCCACAGATAGCCGCCGGTCGGCTCACCGGCATCGGGCAATGCATCGTCCGCGGAGATTCCCTCCAAAAATTCGCCCTCTGAATCGTAAGTATGTTCGTGCCCGCGGTAGCCAACAGGAATTGTCTTCGCGATGTAGTCGGAGACGGAAGCCGATGTGGACCAAACGTGACCGTCGCCGGAAACATCGCCGCTGTCGTAAAAATTGTCGAGCACCCCAAACTGTTTTGCGAGCGCATGCTGATTCGGAGTGATGTCCGCTCCGTACATGGTGATGGATGGATCGCCATCCCCTACGCCGAGATCGCCGAAAATCTGATCGTAGGTTCGGTTCTCTTTGATGATGTAAATTACGTGGCGAATTTTATTTTCTCCGCCGGCAAACGGAACACGATCAGTGTTTCCACGACTGGCATTGCGGTTGGAGACTTCCCTGGTGAATACCGGCAAATCGGCGCGAAGAGTTGCGAGCGGTAAGTGGGCCAGCGAACCGCGAATCATCCCGAGTACGTAAGGATATTCCGGCGTGCCGTTCGGCGATTTTCCTTTGGCCTTGGAGTTGGGGCCTGACCCGCGCCCTTTCGCGCTGGCGATTAGCAAATCTTTTGCGCCGGTTGCAACCACGGTGGGGTACCACTCAGTGGGAATAAATCCGGCGGCGGGATTTATTTGTGCTGGCTTGGCCTCGGAAAGATTGAAGACCGCGACGGAATCGGAAATCGCGTTCGCGGAAAAAAGCGTTTTTTCGTCAGGCGAAAGCGCCAGCGATTGCGGGTCGCTGCCACCATATTCTTGTCCAGAGAGTTTTGTGGAGAGGATGTAAAAAGTTTTTCCATTGCGCGCATCGAGCGCGACGATCTGATCGCGATTCGTCAGCGCTACAAACAAAATCGAATTGTCGCTATTCAGCAGCAGTGCCGTGGGATGCGAACCCCCGGCCAGAGGGACGCGGGGCTTACTCAGCGCAATCTTGCGCAGCACTTTTCCGCCCACGAGATCCAGTTCGACGACGGTTGATGCATTCCACAAAGATACAAACCCGCGTTTGCCATCTTTGGTAATGACGGTGGTGTAGGGAAGCGAAGCCGGAATGCGCTTGAACGTAGAAAGATCGAAGCGATGAATTATTTTTCCGTCGGCAGCATTCATAAGAAGCGCTTCATCGGAATGGTTGCTGGCGATGAGAATTGATTCCGCGCCGGCGACAGTGCCAACACTCAATCCCGCGGGATACGTTACATCGCTGAATTCCACCCGACGAGTTTTGTCGTGAGGAAGGGAAGTACGAGGCGAGAGCGGGAGAAAGCGATCCGGCGTGATTTTTCCATCTGCGAAGCTATAGACGGCGATGCCGTTGCCGGTGTTGCCTGCAACTTTGCCGAGCGGATCGGTGTAAGAGGCCATCGATGCATAGAGATGTCTTCCATCCTGCGAAAATGCCAGGCCGAGAAAATAGGTTTGGTGAGCGCCGTGGCCCAGGCGATTGTCGGGAAAGTCGCGCAACTCATCCGTTTCAAGATTTAGTACGGAGAGAGATTGCTTGCCCTCCGCGGAGTAGCTGCCGAATCCGCTGTGAAGGAATACGGCGTAGCGGCGGTCGGGGGATAGGGCGGCGGCGGTGGCGAGATTGTTGATTTCTCGCGGGTGGCCTGGGACTTCGCCGAGCAGGCGGCCGTTGGGTAGTTGAGTGAGCGACTGTTGGCCGTGAGCAGGATTCGCGAGATACAGAAGGCCGAGCAATATGCTTAATCCTCTTAGAACAACGGACGACTTGGTCATGGGGAGATTCTACAGTGTCTTTGTAAGAGGACTGTGAAAAGTGGTCATAGTGAGTAACAGGGAAGAGCTGGCGGCAGCGGAATGCAGGGGTAAAAAGTAAATGATGACAAGAGTTGGCGGCGGCGGGCACGAGAAGCGTCTAGAGGCGCACATCGTCAACTACGCCGATGACCTGGTGATCTGCTGCCGTGGTCGCGCGGAAGAAGCGCTGGCCATCATGCGGAACATGATGTCTAAGCTGAAGCTGACGGTGAACGAAACGAAGACGCGGGTCTGCAGACTGCCGGAAGAGAAGTTCGACTTTCTGGGATATACGTTCGGTCGGTGCTTTTCGCCGAAGACGGGGCGTGCCTACATCGGCACAGTTCCTTCGAAGAAGCGGGTGATCCGCATCTGTGCGGCGGTTAGCGAGATGACCGAGCGGAAGCAAACCCTGCTGGACCAGGAGATGGTGGTAGCAAAGCTCAACCGG
>Ga0207665_10001987_pt1 | contig 13787 bp, 11 predicted proteins | sample LARL112metaG_FD_184351 | JGI IMG/M metagenome (GOLD analysis project Ga0207665, IMG submission 184351) | Corn, switchgrass and miscanthus rhizosphere microbial communities from Kellogg Biological Station, Michigan, USA - LAR L11-2 metaG... | ecosystem: Host-associated > Plants > Roots >...
ATCGGACGGATACGGTCGCGACTGGAGGACGGCGATCTACAGCCACATGGGCGGTCGGGATCTTCAGGATCAGGTCGATGCGTCGAAGTACCTGGTCCAGAATCTCCAGATCGATCCGAAGCGAATCGGGATTTACGGCGGCAGTTATGGCGGATTCATCACCCTGATGGCGCTGTTCACCGAGTCATCGCATTTCGGCGCCGGCGCCGCGCTGCGCAGCGTGACTGACTGGGCGCACTACAATCAGGGTTATACGTCCAACATTCTGAATCTGCCGCAGAACGACACACTCGCTTATCGGCAATCATCACCGATTTATTTCGCAGAAGGGCTGCAGGATCCGCTGTTGATGGCGCACGGGATGTCGGACACCAATGTGCATTTCCAGGATATCGTGCGGCTGACTCAGCGGTTGATCGAGCTGGGAAAGACCCGGTGGGAGCTTGCGGTTTATCCCGTAGAGGATCATGCATTCGTGAGACCTTCATCGTGGGCCGACGAATACCGCCGCATTTTCGAGCTGTTCGAGCGCTACCTGCCGACAAGAACGACGAGCCGATGATCAGACGAGTCGCCGGGCTTTTTAGCCGTACAGCGTCGTTTGTGCGGGCGGTTTTGGGCGTGCCGGACTACGAGCGATACCTGACCCACATGCGCTCCGCCCATCCCGGAGATCGGGTGATGAGCGAGACAGAGTTCCGGCATGCTCGCATGAACGATCGTTATAACCGCACATCTCGCTGCTGCTAGAGCTGGGACTACCAGCGCGGACTAACGGCACTGCTGATCAAGCGACTGACGATCAGAGTGCACTTAGTCCGCGCTGGTAGTCCGCAGATGTGCAAGGCCGAGTTTGGGGAACGTCTCCCTGGTAACACCAACCCAGCCTCTCATGCGAAATCTCGGACTTGCAGTCGTTCTCGCCGGCGGCCTCGTCGCCTGCAAAGACCAACAATCATTTAATGACAAGGGCGACCCAGTCGCGACCGGCGCGCCGGCGGTAGGACGCGTCGAGGCACTCCAATCCAAAGTGATGGCGAGCCCAAGGGCGGCTCCGTCACGAGCGTTTGGTGTAGTTGCCGGCGTGGCGAGTGAGGCCGTCGGAGCAGCGGACGCCGCGGTGCAGAACGAGTCGGCGGCCCAAACGACCGACGCGCTCCAGGGCGTGAGTTACGCGTCCAGCGGTGCCAACACGATGATCATTCGAACTGGTCAGGCCTTCATCGAGGTCGACAAGGTCGACCCGGCAATCCTGAAGGTTCGGCAGCTCGTGGCGCAGTCCGGCGGATATATCACGAACTCATCGATCAGCGGCGGCCGCGATCAGATCCGCCAGGCGTCGATCGAGATCAAGATTCCGAATACGAAATACGATGAAGCGGTCGGATCGCTCAACTCGATTGGAAAAGTAGAGACAGTGAGCTCCAACGCCCAGGATGTGGGCGAGGAATTCGTCGACGTCACCGCCCGCGTCGCCAATGCAAGGCGACTGGAGGAGCGTCTGATCGATTTGCTGGCGCGCCGCACCGGCAAGCTCGACGAAGTTCTTCGCGTCGAGCGTGAGCTCGCGCGGGTCCGCGAGGAAATCGAACGCTACGAAGGTCGCCTTCGCTATCTGAGCGCGCGAGTGGCGATGAGCACCCTGACGATCAACGTCCACGAGCCCGCGCCAATCATCGAACCGGGCCGTAGTCCAATCGCCGAAGCTTTCCGTCGAGCGTGGCAGAACTTTGTGGCGCTCGTCGCCGCGCTGATCGCATCGCTCGGAGTTTTGGTTCCGATCGGGTTGGTTGGGCTCGGGGGCTGGATCGGGTACCGGCGGTGGCTACGCGGACAGAGGACTGTCGGTCTCGGCGTGTAGGTCCGGCGGCTTCGACTGGCAATCACAATACAGAAGCTCCGAGCCACAAGCTTAGTGAGCTGCTCGTCGGCGAGCGGCTCTACTCAATCCAAACACAGCTTGGAGCTCGGAGCTAGCTCATAGCTCTGAGCTGGTGGATAAGTGTGGTAGCACCGGTCTGAGCCCAGCTGCTCACTAAGCTTGGAGCTCGCCGCTTCCGTTTTGTGATTGCCAGCTACGCGCAACGCACCCTATGCCGAGATGCTAGCGAGCGACATCTCGGTTATACCACCACAAAGCCCGCGACAACGCAGCGTACGACGCATTGATGTGGGTGAGTCCCCACCCAATACCCCCTGCGCCCGCGATGATCAGAACCGGGGTCGATGCGTTGTTCGAATTGTTGCTGGCGATGATCAGGCCAACGGCCACCAGGCTGGCGCCGATTGTAGTAACGAGCGAGCCGCGGTAATTGCTCACGCTGAAGTCTTTTGCCGCAGCGGCAGCCTGCGGCGAAGACTGCACCAGCTTCTCAACGTCGAAGCTACGGAACCAGCCGACGGTGCCGACCAGTTCGCCTTTGGAGCCGCGCATGATGTTGGCGCTGCCCCAGCTCGACTCGAACCTCAACGCCTGTGAGTCGTAGCGAGTCGCGGAATCAGTGCGCGTAGCCGGTGCCGAGAGAGCGGCCGTGACGGACTGGTTGCGATTGGTTGCAGACACGTGATCGGTGGTCTGCGCGGTCAACGATCCTGCAGCAAGCGCGGACATCGCCAGCGCCAGCACGATTCTCAACTTCATCGGTCCTCGGGAAAAAAAATCGCCCAAATCGTTCTTCGGGAAAGGACGATTTGGGCGAAGCGGCGATTACAGTTTCAGCGTTAGCTCTACAGATCGCCACCGTAGCACCGAAGCTGGCCCGTTAGTGATGGTAGATAATGGTAGCGCGACCGTTGAATGTCTGGCCGTCCATGATCACGTGCGTGTTTTCCGGATAGTAGTAACTGGTGCCGGACTGGTCGACGGCGACACCGAGAAAATCATCGTTGGTGGTGAGCCACGATCCTGCATTGGTAAACAGCGTCCCGAGGAACGCGGCCGCGACGAGCATCCAATTCGCCTTCGGCAGTACCTTGATCGCAACAGTCCCTAGTGCGGCTGCCGTTGACTGGAGCGCCTGCGTCAGCGAATTGGTATCGAGCTTGAGAGTGCACGGCTGATTGTCGTCCTCCCAGAACATCACATGAAATCCGTCCGAGAACTTCTGGGTGAACGCAGTTACTTCCGCTTCGCTGAACAGCAATACCTGGCCTGACCAGAAACTCCCGTTCTGGTCGAAGTACTTCCGCGAATCGTACGGATGCTCGCCGGAACACGACAGATCGTCGGCATACGTCGGCGCCGCGCCCATGTACGGACCCTGGATGTGCACCTCGATCTCGGGATCCCCCCTGAACCACGGCTCCTTCACATCCATAAGCCGCGAGAACTCCAGATAGATGCCGGCCGGCAGCGATGTGCCGCCACTTCCACCTCCGCCGCAAGTCTCACCGCAGGCGATCAGGCTCGACTGGGTAAGCGCGTAGGGCTCGAGCGTCCCGATCGCCTGACCGTTCTGATCTCTCACGTTCCTGGATTTCTTGAGATCCATCGGCTGATCGAATCGGGTCTCAACCGGCACAATGGACAGGGTCGGCTGATCCGGCGCGACTTTTCTATCGAGCGCCACTTCGCTCCCCGCTTCATTGAAGCCAACTATTGGCGCCGACTCCTCGAGCTGCGAAACGACCAGCACATCTGCCTTACCGGTCCATGTCTCGCGCTGCGCCGCGACCGGCATGTAGAGCTCGAGCGAGCGAATCGCGGAAAGCGTCGTGAAAAGGGCGTTCTCATCGCCGCCGTTTAGCTGGATCATTCGCGTCAAGAGAGCCTTGCCGTCGCTGGATCTGAGATAAGGCGCAAGCTCGACCTTGTGCTCGCGAAACGGCGCTGCTCTCAGATCCCGTTTCAGATGCTGACGCGCTGGCTCGTTGTCCAACGCGATCGCGACCAGCCTCGCGATCTTCGACAGCGCGACACGTTCCTCACTCTGCGCACCGCCAGCGCTCGCCACGACATCCGGCGAAGCCGTCGGTGCGACGCTGCGGCCAATCGGGTCGGAACAAGCGCCGAGTGCAGCGAACAACGCCAGAACAAGAGCTCCTTCGCCATGTGTGTGCTTCATAAAACCTCCTCGGCGAGTGGTGCGGTTGGTGAAGGCGCACACTACAGCGAGGTGGTGGGCGGGTCGTAACCCGCGAACCGCTTATGAGATCAGTTCGCTGCGATCGGACGCGATGGTGCAACGATCGCCATCATCACCGCGGCGATCAGCGCGAGCGACGCGCCAAACACGAAGGCACTCGGCGCTCCGTGATTGTCCCAGATCCAGCCGAAGATGAGCGACGCGGGCAGCGCGCCCAGTCCAATTGCAAGGTTGTACCAACCGAACGCGGCGCCTCTTCTCGTACGCGGCACGATGTCAGCTACGAGCGCCTTCTCGGTTCCTTCCGTCATCCCATAGAAGATCCCGTAGACAGCAAAGAGCGCCCACGCCTGCCACGGCGCGCCAGCCCAGGCAAATGCGAAGTACACCGCGGCGTACAACAGCCAGCCTCCGACAATCAACGGCTTGCGACCGATTCTGTCGGAAAGCTGCCCGCCATATGTGCCAGTCGCCGACTTCACGAAGTTGAGCACCGCCCACAGGATGGGCGCCAATGCCACCGGAACTCCGAGCTGACTCGCCCGCAGTAGCAGAAAGGCATCGGTCGAATTTCCGAGGGTGAACAACAGAACGACCGTGAGATATGCCCAGAACTTTCCGCTCAGCCGGTCGGTCTGCAGCGACGCCTTCGTTTGAGAGCCCTGATCCCGTTTTGGCACGTCACGAACCACGAAGATCAGAATCAGCATCGCGATTGCCGCCGGAATCGCGGACAGCCAGAAGACGTTGCGGATGGCAAACTCATCGTGCGACGAAAGGCGCTTGCTGGTATCGAGCATCCCGACGCCGTGCAGCTTGAGAATCATGAAAGCGAGCAGCGGCCCCAAAACCGCGCCGGCGTTATCAGCTGCCGCGTGAAATCCGTAAGCGAGCCCGCGCGATTCCGCCGGCGCTGAGTCTGCAAGCAGCGCGTCCCGCGGCGAAGTGCGGATACCTTTGCCGATCCGATCGGTAACGCGAATTGCCAGTACTTGCGATGCGCTCCTGGCTGCCGCGGTGAATGGACGCACGATCGACGCAAGCAGGTAGCCGATAACCACGAATGGCTTCCTCGACGTCATTCTGTCCGACCACCAGCCGCTCACCAGTTTGAGCAGTGAGGCAGTTGTCTCAGCGACGCCCTCGATGGCGCCGATGAACGTCGAGCTGGTGCCGAGCACTCCCGCCAGGAAGATCGGCAGGAGTGGATAGATCATCTCCGTCGAGACATCGGTGAAGAGACTGACCCCGCCGAGTCCGATGACATTGCGGCCGAGCTTGGCAATACGGCTCGGCGACGCGGGCTTGTCTACGATGACCGAACCTCGGAGTGGTCGCCCACTGTTATCTCGCCGCGCACTCCCTCGAGAACGGTGTTGTCGCCGACCAGCGAATTCCTGAGCACCGATTTCTTGATCGTGGCGTTCGAGCCGACGATCGAGTGGCTGATCTCCGAGCCCTCGAGAACCGTCCCCGCGCCAATCGACACATTTGGGCCGACCCTGGACTTCTTCAGAGTGACGTTGTCTTCGATGTAAACCGGATCGATGATGGTTGAATCGCCGGCGTCGCGCGGACGACGCGCGCGCCCGCGCGCCAGCATCGCCTCATTCGTCTCGAGCAGCGTCTCGATCTTTCCGGCATCGTACCAGCCCTCGACGTCGATGACTTTGATCTTGGCACCTTTGTCTATCATGTACTGGAACGCATCGGTCAGGAAATACTCGCCCTGGTTCTTCGGCTGCTTGAGTGTCCAGTCGATTCCTTCGAACAGGAGCTTCCAGTTGCGGATGTAGTACAGGCCGATGTTGGCGCGCTTGGAGATCGGCGTCTTTGGCTTCTCGACGATCTTGGTCATGTTGCCGTCCTTGTCGGTGACGACAACGCCGAAGCGCTGGTAGTCCTCCACCTCTTTCACCCAGATGATTCCGTCCGCGTCCACGGTTTTCACCTTCGACAGGTCGGCGTCGAAGATCGTGTCGACGAAGACGATCAGCACCGGCTGATCGGCGTACCTGCGGGCGAGAGCGATGGCGCCGGCAGTTCCGTCCTGCACCTTCTGCTCGACGAACACCGAAGGAATGTCGGTCTCCGTGCGCGCGTACTCTTCGACTTTTTCCTTCAGGTGACCGGTGATGTAAATGATCTGCTCGACGTTGCCGAGTTTCTTGAGCTCGTCGAGGACGTAAGACATCACCGGCTTGCCGGCGACCTTGAGCATCGGCTTCGGGGTGATGTGCGTGTGCGGGCGAAGCCGCGTTCCCTTTCCTGCCAGCGGAATGATGACTTTCATGGCGCGCTAGTTCCCTGTCGGCCGTACTTATCGGTCAGTCGAACTACGTCATCGAGCTCGGGAGTCGAGACCTCGAGAACGTCGCAATCGGTAACGGCGACCATCTGATGCACGGTGCCGGGTGTGACTCTGAATGACTCGCCAATACCGAGCTGCATGTCGTCGAGGCTGTCGCTGCCTTCGCGCTGGACGCGATAGCTGATCTTGCCGGAGAGCAGATAGACCGTCTCGTCTTTCTTGTTGTGATATTGCACCGACAGCTCGTGACCGGCGTTGATGTGGAGGATCTTGCCGACATATCGATCGGTGTACGCCCAGATCGTCTCGTGTCCCCACGGTTTGGGAACGCGCTTGATCTCGACGCGTCCGGCGATGGCGCCGGTTGCGCGATGTTTACCACCTCGACGCGGAGTCTTTGAATTGGCCATTGCATAAATATCTATGCGCACCGGGTTACGAGCCACTCGCACCGGGCATGGATTCTGCCCCCTGTCCGACGCATGATTCTCTCGCCAAAGCATCTTCCGCGCCTTGTCAGCACGATCAGGCTCTTTACCAACTACGGCCTGCGTGATTTTGCCAATCGCCAGGGGCTGCTGAATCTCGAAGGCGCCTCGCTGAACGAAGACGTCGGCGTCGATGGTGACGCCAGGGAAAAGGCGAAAGCGTTTAAGGAACGGTTGGTTGAGCTCGGGCCAGCGTACATCAAGCTCGGTCAGATCCTCTCCACGCGGCCGGACCTCTTGCCCAAGCCGTACATCGAGGAGCTGACACACCTGCAGGACGATGTTCCGCCCATGCAGCTCGCTGAAGTCGAGCAATGCATCGAGGACGAGCTGCATGCGCGAATCAGCAAGCTGTTCGCCTCCTTTGACACCGAGCCCCTCGGCAGCGCCAGCCTGGGCCAGGTGCACGCGGCGGAGTTGCGCGACGGTCGCAGCGTGGTCATCAAAGTCCAGCGCCCGAATCTCCGCGAGCAGCTGTCTGAGGACCTCGAGTTCTTCCGGGAGCTGGCGACGTTTCTGTCGGAACACACTTCGGCCGGATCGCGAATCGATCTGATCGGCGTCGTGCAACAGGTCGAGCGCGCGCTCGTCGACGAGCTAGACTACCGCACCGAAGCGCGCAACGCCGCTTCGTTCAGAAAGGATCTCGCCGGCTTTCCGCACATACTCATACCGCGCGTCATCGATGCCTACACGACCCACAAGGTGCTCACCACCGAGCGAATCAAGGGCGTCAAGATCGATGAGATTCCGCCGATTACTCGCATTGAGTACGAGTTCAGCGATCTCGCCGACGAGTTTGCAAAAGCATATCTGAAGCAGATCACCGACAGCGGACATTTTCACGCGGATCCACATCCTGGCAACGTGTTCGTTGTGTTGCCTGGTCGCGACAACCCGCAGACGCCAGCGGAGGCCGCCGCGGCGGATCGTCGACAGGTAGTGCGTCCGGGCGCCACCGCGCTTGTCGAATCGGAGAACGCAGCGCGCGCCGCGGCGTTTGCCTCAGACGCTGCGTTCGATGAGCCGAAGCTCGCCTTGATCGATTTCGGAATGACCGCGCACCTCACCTCACAGATGCGCGATCACGTTGTCAGACTGCTGATGGCGATGGCAGAGAACAACGGAGACGCTGCCGCCGAAACTCTCGTCGAGATCGGGCAGGCGCCCGAAGACTTCAACCGGCAGGCTTACACACGCGATGTCGCGGATCTGATTGCGAAGCACACCAACCAGACTGTCGAAGAAACGCCCGCTGGCGTGATTCTCTACGAGATGATCACGATCGCTTTTCGCGAAGGGCTCAAACTGCCGGCCGAGCTCACGTTGCTCGCCAAGGCGCTGTTCAATCTCGATGCCGTCTCGCGCTCGCTGGATCCGAATTTCAATCCGAGCAAGGCAGTCCGCGATTATACCAACGAGATCGCCAACAAGCGCGCGCAGCGCGATTTCTCACCGCGCCGGCTCTTCCAGATGGCCGCCGAGACGTCGGATTTCATGCGCGCGCTCCCACACCGTCTCGATGTCATTACCCAGAAGCTCGTTTCCAACGATTTCGCCGTTCGGGTCGAGACACCCCAGCTCGGCTCGTTACTGCTTGGTCTCGAGAAGGTCGCGAACCGCATTTTCACCGGATTGGTGCTCGGCGGATTGCTCGTCGCCAGCGGATTGCTGATGCAATTTCAGCCGCGCCTGGCGATGTTTGGATTCATCATCGCCGCCGCTCTCGGACTGTGGATGGTCTTCGCGATATTGGTGCAGGATCGGAGAAGCCGCAGGCGGAAAGGAAAACCCTGAACTCGCTCATGGCAGCCGGCTCCCGCGCTGACAAGCTGCCCGCAGGTGGTCTTCGTTTTTGTAGTTTATCGCCAGATCAGCACGAGTTTGCCTAGTGTGGCGTTCGCCTCCATCGCGCGATGCGCGTCGGCGATCTGGTCGAAATGGAGCACGCGATCGACGATCGGCTTTAGTCGCCCGCTCTCGAAATACGGAATCATCCGCGCCGAAAAATCTCTCGCCAGGGCGATTTTTTCCTCGATCGGCCGCGCGCGCAACGTGGTGCCGACGATCGTTCCGCGCTTGCGCAGCAGAATCCCCATGTTGAACTGCGCCATATAGCCCGCGGTCAGGCCGACGACAACGATCCTCCCTTTGAGCGCGAGAACCCGGAGATTCCCCTCCAGATAGTTGCCGCCGACCAGATCGAGGATTGCGTCGACGCTGTTCGCACGGACTTCCTTCTCGATTGCCGTCGCCCAGTCGCCGCTCGATGCGTCGATGCCGGTGTCGAGGCCGAGCTCTTTCACGCGCGCAAGTTTCTCAGCCGAGCGAGCCGTACCGATGACACGCGCGCCAATCAGGCTGGCGAGCTGCACCGCCGCAGTACCGACGCCGCTTCCGACGGCGTGAATCAGCAGCGTCTCACCGGGGCGCAGATTCAATCGAGTGAAGAGTGCGTCGTAGGCAGTCAGAAAAACTTCCGGAATGGCGGCCGCGTTTTCCCAGGACATTCCGGACGGCATCGCCATGGCTTCCCGCTCGTGCACGGTGACGAGCTCGGCGTGACCGCCGCCACCGATGATGCCCATCACGCGATCACCCTTCTTCCATAGCTGGACGCCTTCACCGAGAGCATCCACTTCGCCCGCGTACTCCATTCCGGCGATGTCCGCGGGGGATCCCGGCGGTACCGGATAATTACCGGCGCGCTGCAGCAGATCAGCACGGTTCAACGCTGATGCCCGGACCTTCACTCGAATCTGACCGATTCCCGCCTCGGGCATCGGTCGATCCTGGATTTCGAGGACTTCGGGTCCACCCGGCCTGGTAATGATGACCGCTTTCATTCGATCGGGTTAAAGGCGAGACACCACGCTCGCTACGTACTCATCGACTCGCTCTGCCAGGACATCGGTGCTGATGAATGGAAATCCCTCCGCCACCCAGCCGCCGTACATGGTCAGCGGACCCGGCAATAATTCAACAACGGTCATCAGGTCCCAATACGGGTCGTAATTGAATTCAAAGTCTGCCGCCTTGGTGTAAGCGTCGAGAAATTCGTCGGCCACGCCGACGTTGTAGAGATTGGCGAGGTTGTGTCGGCACCAGGCAATGTCGATTCCAACGGGACCCTTGCACGCGTTCACCCAGTCGACGACACCACTCACCTTGCCATCGAGCCAGAGCAAGTTGCTCGGATGAAAATCGCGGTGGATGAAGCACTCGCGCGATTTCGGAGGCGGACTGTTGACGATTTCGATTGCTCTGTGCCAGGCGTCGGGCTCGCGCGACCAGCCTGGTACTTCCAGGTCCTCATCGACATTGAATCGCCTGTAGGTCCAGGGAAATCCGTCGGCGTCGAGCCGGTGGATTTCGACCGCCGCTGCTGCCATCTCGGTCACCCAGGCTGTGATGTCGCCTGGCCGTAGCTGCGTCAATCCCGGGAGCTTAGTCGTTAGAGTGGCAGGAGTGCCCGACTGGTCGCCTTCCGAATCGAAAGCAACCAGCGTCGGCACCTTCAGGTTCGCGTTTGACGCCCAGGCGAGTGCAGCCGCTTCGTGCGCAACAAGATCCGGCTCGCGTTTCAGCCATTGCTTGTCGGTGAACCGTCGCAGCACCAGCTGGACGCGCTTGCCATCAAGCAGAACGTCGATTGCGTCGAGTCGCGCCGAGGTGCCAGCTGGAATGTGGTGCGCCCAGCGCAGTCGCGCTTCTCCGGGCAGGGCTCCGACAATCCATTTCTTGACGCGCTGATCGAGCTCCGTGGGCATTACGAATCATGCATGGTCGCGCACGCAGAGCAAAGTTCCGGGCAAAAGAAAAGGCCGGCGGTTGGCCGGCCTTTCCAGTTCGAGACTGGGCAACTATCTGAGCTTGTTGCCGTTCGAATCCCAGACCTCCACAGTACCAAGGTTCCGGGCACGGATCGGAGCTTCGATCTTTGACAGATCGCCGGCGACGACAACGACAAGGTTGTTCGGCGTCAGCTTGCTGCCCGCGACCCGACGCACATCCTCTGGCGTCACCGCGGCCAGTCGCTCGCGATAGGTCGTGTAGAAATCCAGCGGCAGACCCCAGATGATCAGATTCTGAATGCGACCAGTGAGTCCCTGCACCGATTGCACTGCGTTCGGGAATCCTGAGACAAGATTGTTTACGAGCCCCTGGAGCTCCGGCGCCGGCACGGTCTCGCTTCCCAGCCGCTTGTACTCGGCGATGGCCTCGACGAGCGCCGAGTCAGTGGCGTTTGTTCTCACGTCTGAGCTCATTTGAAACACCCCTGCACCGGGGCGCAGGTCGAGACCACTGAATGCGCCATACGTGTAGCCGTGTTTCTCACGCAGGTTGCTGTTCAAGCGGGAGCTGACGGCGCCACCGAACACGTGGTTCAACGCCAGCATCGGGATGTACTCCGGATCCGTCGCCTGGAATCCGGGCTGGCCGACGATGATCGTCGACTGCACCGATCCCGGACGATCGACGAGAATCACGCGCGTGCCGCTGCTCGCATGAACCGGATTCACAACGGGACCGGCTGCCACCCGCGTTCCGCTCCACGAGCCGAACGCCTGCTGCGCGACCGATCTCGCTTCGGCAGGAGTGATATCTCCGACCAGTAACAACGTCGACGCTGACGGTGCGTACATCGTGCGCTGCCAGTTCACCACATCTTCACGCGTGAGCGCGTTGATCGACGCCATGGTGCCGTTGGGCGGCCTGGAGAACGGCGCCGTCGAATCGAATGCTGCCCGAACGAAGGCATCGCTGGCGAGTCCGTTTGTCCGCGCATGAAACTGCTGGTAGGCCGCAATCGCCTGGTTTTTCACTCTGGTGAATTCGTTCACCGGGAAGCTCGGTGACATCACCGTCTTCGCCGCCAGCTGCATCGCCTGCGGAAAGACATTCTTGAGAGCGACGACGTCGGCGAACGAGGTACTGTATCCGCCGCCGGTCTGATATTGCGCGCCAAGAGCATCCATCTGGCGGGCGATTTCCGCGCCCGACAGATCGGCGGTTCCTTCCGACAACAAGCGGCCGGTAAGGGACGCCAGACCGTTTTTCTCGGCGGGCTCGCGCTGTGCGCCTGCGTCGATGATCAACCTGCCTTCGATCTCGGGAAGATTGTGCTTCTCTACCACGATGACCTTGAGCCCGTTGGCGAGCTGGAATTGATTTACCTGCGGAAATACGTACGGCCGCAGCGGTCCAGGCGCCGGCGGCGCTTGTGTCTGGGCATTGGCGGCAGCGGCGCCGATCGCGAGCGATAGCGCGACGATTTTCATTCTGGGTGCGCTATGCATTATTGAATCCTCGTATCGGCAGATGCTGTCTTCTTTGCAGGCACGTAGATCAAAACCGCGCGATTGGTCGGCAGCAGTCGCTCGCGCGCCAACGCATTCAGGTCGTCGAGCGACACGCGATCGTACTCGGCCAGGACCTTGTTGACGTGGTTGGGATCGTGGAAAAATGTCCAGCCTTCCGCCAGACGATCGGCGCGACCACCGAAACCACCGGTGGTTTGCAAGCCGTTTACGAATCCGAAACGCTCCGTTGCACGCGCGCGCTCCAGCTCCGCCTGAGTGAAGCTGCTGGCGCCGGCGAGCTCCGCCATCATCGCGACTTCGAGCGAGTCGGCGTTGGCGCCCGGCTTACCCGTGGCGATGAAGATGAGCTCGTCCGCGCCACTGGAGAGATTGAGATTGAAACCGCTGACGTTGGTCGCGATCTGCTGCCGGCGCACCAGCGCATCGTACAGCCGGGAAGACCGACCGGACCCGATGATGTCTCCGAGCAATGTTACCGCCGCAGCGCGTCGATCGGTTGCAGCGGGAACTCTATAGCCGACATAGATCGCCGGCGCTGGCGCCTGTTGATCGGTGATCACGTAACGCTGCTGATGTCCGATCACCACCGGCACCGACATGTTCGCCAGAGCGGGAACCTTCGGTCCGCGCGGAATGGATCCGAAATATTTGCGCACCATCTGCTTCACCTGCGGCACGTCGATGTCGCCGGCGACGACGAGCACCGCGTTATTGGGCGCGTAGTACGTCTTGAAGAAAGTCTCGACATCGGTCAGGCTCGCCGCCGAGAGATCGGTCATCGAGCCGATAACCGAGTGGTGGTAGGGGTGGCCTTCGGGGAACAGGGCCTCGCCCATCTTTTCGAGCCATGTTCCGTACGGTTGATTGTCGACTGACTGCCGACGTTCGTTCTTAACAACTTCGCGCTGGTTGTCGAGCTTCGTCTGGTCCATCGCGTCGAGCAATGTCCCCATGCGATCGGCCTCGAGCCAGAGTGCAAGCTCGACCTGATTCGACGGGACCTGCTCGAAATAGTTGGTTCGATCCCAGTTCGTAGTCCCGTTGATGTCGGAGCCACCGCGCCCGCCGGCAGCTTCGAGAAGCGCAAAATGCTGGTTCTTGCCGACATTCTTCGAGCCCTGAAACATCATGTGCTCGAACAAATGAGCGAAGCCGGTGTGGCCCGGCTGCTCGACCTTCGATCCGACGTTATACCAGAGGAGGACTGCTGCTACGGGAGTGGAGTGATCGACGTGGTAGATCACGTTCAGCCCGTTGGGCAGGGTTTCCTGGGTATAGTCGATGCGCACCTCGGGACTCTTGCCCGCTTGCGCTTTGCTTGTCTGCGCGCCGGCATTAGCGGCGACGAGACAAAATAGAGAGACCGCAAACACGCGGAGTCTCATTCGACCTCCATTGGTTTGTTGACTGCGTGCGTTGGACGGGAACGGCACGCGGGGGAGGACCAAAATAGGATGGGGCGCCGCCCGGGGAAAGAGTGTTCGTAGTCCGGAGTGAGCACTGAGGGCTAACTGCTAACTACCTCGCTATTAGTTAATAGCAGCAGGCTGTTAGCTGATCGCTGCCTGCAACCAGACGG
>Ga0207665_10001991_pt1 | contig 13780 bp, 10 predicted proteins | sample LARL112metaG_FD_184351 | JGI IMG/M metagenome (GOLD analysis project Ga0207665, IMG submission 184351) | Corn, switchgrass and miscanthus rhizosphere microbial communities from Kellogg Biological Station, Michigan, USA - LAR L11-2 metaG... | ecosystem: Host-associated > Plants > Roots >...
AAAGTGGTTCCGCGGCAACGGGTGTTGGTGATGTCGACGGGCTCGGAGTTGGTGGCGCCCGGCACGCCGTTGCGACCTGGCCAGATCTACGAGTCCAACGCCGTGATGTTGGCTGCGGCCGCGCGCGACGCCGGCGCACACGTGGTCGTCGCACCGATGACCAGTGACGACGTGGACACGTTCCGCGAGGCGCTGAGCCGCCACACCGGCGAAGCCGACCTGATCATCACCACGGGCGGGGTCAGCGCCGGGGCCTACGAGGTGGTCAAGGATGCGCTCGGAGCCGGAGGGCCGGCGACGTCGGGCATCGGAGCCGGAGGGCCGGCGACGTCGGGCGTCGGAGCGGGAGGGCCGGCGACGTCGGGTGGAAGCGGCGAGGTCGACTTCGTCAAGGTGGCCATGCAGCCCGGCATGCCGCAGGGCGCGGGCTTCGTGAACGGCACGCCGATCATCACGCTGCCCGGCAACCCGGTCAGCTCGCTGGTGTCGTTTGAGGTGTTCGTCCGCGCGCCATTGCGCACCGCGATGGGGCTGCCGAATCCGGACCGCCCGCGACGCACCGCCGTGCTCGCCGAGGACCTGACCTCACCGCGCGGCAAGCGTCAGTTCCGACGAGGTGTGCTCGACCGCGACGCGGGCACCGTCACCAGCTACGGCCCGCCCGCCTCACACCATCTGCGCTGGCTGGCCTCGGCCAACTGCCTGCTCGAGATCGACGAGGACGTCGCCGAGGTGGCCGCCGGGTCGCCGGTGCAGGTGTGGGACCTGACCTAAGGCCTATGGGCGCGACTACCCGCCCGTAGAATCGCTGCACGATGGCCAGACGCCCCGATCTCAAATCCGGCCCCGCGCGGCTCCTGGCGCTGGTCCGCACCACCGTTCCGCCGATGCACTCTGCAGGACTGCCGTTCGTCGGGGCCAGCCTGGCGCTAGCGGCGGTCGGGCGAAAGAACCGGTGGCTTCGCCGGGCGGGTCTGACTTCGGCCGCCGCCCAAGCCGCATTCTTCCGGCATCCGCCGCGAGTGCCACCGACGCGTCCCGGTGTCGTCGTCGCGCCTGCGGACGGGCTCATCTGCCTTATCGAGGAGGCGCTGCCGCCTGCCGAACTCGGCCTGCCCGCAACGCCGTTGCCGCGCATCAGCATCTTCCTGTCGATTTTCGATGCGCACGTGCAGCGGGCACCGATCAGCGGTGAGGTTGTCGCCGTCGAGCACCGCCCCGGGCTGTTCGGCTCGGCCGAACTGGAGGCCGCCAGCGAGGACAACGAACGCAACAGCGTGCTGATCCGTACTCCCCACGGCGCCGAGGTGATCGCCGTACAGATCGCCGGCCTGGTCGCGCGGCGCATCGTTTGCGATGCCAAGGCCGGTGACAAGCTGACGATCGGCGACACCTACGGCCTTATCCGATTCGGCTCGCGACTGGACACCTACCTGCCCGCGGGCTCCAACGTCCTGGTCACCACGGGACAGCGGGCGCTGGCCGGCGAAACCGTGTTGGCCGAGCTGCCGTGAAACCGCACATCAAGGCGCCCGTCATGAGCCTGCGCATCCTGCCCAGCGCCATGACGGTGGCGGCCATCTGCTTCGGGCTGAGCGCGGTCAAGTTCGCGCTCGACAATCGGACGACAGAGGCTATGGCCTTCCTCGCAATCGCCGCGATCCTCGACGCGCTCGACGGTCGCATGGCCCGCGCCCTCAAGGTGACCTCCCGCATGGGCGAGGAGATCGACTCGCTGGCCGATGCGGTGAACTTCGGTGTGGCACCGGCATTCATCGTCTACGGCACACTGCTCTCGCATTCGCGTGTCGGCTGGATCGTGGTGCTGCTGTATGCGGTTTGCATCGTATTGCGGCTGGCCCGCTACAACGCGATGCTAGACGTCGATCAGCCCGCCTACGAGAAGAAGTACTTCGTGGGCATGCCTGCGCCGGCAGGCGCGATCGGCGCGATCGGGCCGTTGGCCGCCAAGATGCAGTTCGGCGAGGGCTGGTGGACATCGGAAGTGGCCGTGGTGATCTGGATGATCGGCGTCTCGCTGCTGGTGGTCAGCACGCTGCCGATGCGCAAGATCCACACCTTTTCGGTGTCGCCGAACATGGTCGCCCCGTTACTCGCGGCGCTGGCGATCCTCGTGGCAGCGTCAATTCTTTACGGCTACATCACGATCCTGGTGATCATCCTCGCCTACGTCATCCACATCCCGTTCGCCATCCGCACCAGGCGTTTCCTGGCCGAGCATCCGGAGGTGTGGGACGACAAACCACGACAACAGCGCGCGGCGCGCAGGGCGCTCCGACGGGCGGCAGGCCCACAACGCCGCCGGTCGATGATGCGGCTCGGCCTACGCAGACCGGGTGCGTGAGATGACGCAGACGCAGGTCGAGGCGGATCCGCCGCTGAGCCACCTGCGGCTGACCGCACGCCTGAACACGTCGGCGCTGGACGCCCGGCGTGGAGTGGTGCGTCTGCATCCGGAAGCCATTGCGGCCCTTGGCATTCGGGAGTGGGACGCGGTGTCGCTGACCGGTTCGCGCACTACCGCCGCGGTGGCCGGGGTGGCACCTGCGGGCACGCCGACCGGCACCGCGCTGCTCGACGACGTGACGCTGTCCAACGCCGGGCTGCGCGAGGACACCACCGTGATCGTCTCGGCGGTCACAGTTTACGGCGCCCGATCGGTGACGGTGACCGGCTCGAACCTGGCCACCCAGTCGATCTCGTCGGCGACACTGCGTCAGGCCCTGCTGGGCAAGGTGATGACCGTCGGCGATACCGTGTCGCTACTGCCGCGCGACCTGGGACCCGACATCCCGACCTCGGGGGCCGCCGCGGCGCTGGCGTCGTCCGTCGGCATCACGTGGACCTCCGAGCTGTTGACGGTCACCGGCGTCGACCCCGCGGGACCGGTTAGCGTGCAACCGAATTCGGTGGTGAGTTGGGGCGACGGGGTGACCCCGACCGCGCCCCCCACCGCGGGCCAGCACACGGTGTCAACGCCGACGCAGTCGGCGACGGTCAACATCGACGATCTCAAGGGCTCGCACGCCCAGGCCGGCCGGCTCACCGAATGGCTCAAGCTCGCACTCGACCAGCCCGAGCTGCTCGAAACGCTTGGGGCCACAACCAATCTCGGCGTGTTGGTGTCCGGGCCCGCGGGCGTCGGCAAGGCCGCGCTGGTGCGTGCCGTGTGCGCCGATCGGCGGCTCGTGGAACTCGACGGCCCCGAGGTGGGCGCGCTGCGCGCGGAAGACCGGCTGAAGAGCGTCGCGTCGGCGGTCGCCACCGTGCGCGACGGCGGCGGTGTGCTGCTCATCACCGACATCGACGCGCTGTTGCCGTCGACCGCCGATCCGGTGTCGACGCTGATCCTCGCCGAACTGCGCAGCGCGGTCGGCACGCGCGGCGTCGCGTTCGTCGCCACCTCGCAGCAGCCCGACGGCGTCGACCCACGACTGCGGGCACCCGACCTGTGCGACCGCGAGCTCGGGCTGAGCCTTCCCGATGCAGCCGTCCGCAAGCAACTGCTCGAGGTGCTGCTGCGCGACGTGCCGTCCGATGAGCTCAATCTGGACGAAGTCGCCGCGCGCACACCGGGTTTCGTCGTCGCCGATCTGTCGGCATTGGTGCGGGAGGCCGCGTTGCGGGCGGCGGCGCGGGCCAGCACGGACGGCAAGCCGCCGGTGTTGATACAGGACGACCTGATCGGAGCGACGACTGTCATCCGCCCACTGTCGCGTTCGGCCACCGAAGAGGTCTCGGTCGGATCGGTGACGCTCGACGACGTCGGCGACATGGCCGCCACCAAACAGGCACTCACCGAGGCGGTGCTGTGGCCGTTACAGCATCCCGAGACCTTCCAGCGCCTGGGCGTCGCGCCGCCGCGCGGTGTTCTTCTCTACGGCCCCCCCGGATGCGGCAAGACCTTCGTGGTGCGCGCGCTGGCCAGCTCCGGGCGGCTGTCGGTGCACGCAGTCAAGGGCGCCGAGCTGATGGACAAATGGGTTGGCTCCTCGGAGAAGGCAGTGCGCGAACTATTCCGGCGCGCCCGCGATTCGGCGCCATCGCTGGTGTTCCTCGACGAGATCGACGCGCTTGCGCCCCGGCGCGGGCAGAGCTTCGACTCCGGCGTCACCGACCGCGTGGTCGCGGCGCTGTTGACCGAGCTCGACGGCATCGAGCCGCTGCGCGACGTCGTGGTGCTCGGCGCGACCAACCGGCCCGATCTGATCGACCCCGCGCTGCTGCGGCCGGGACGACTCGAGAAGCTGGTGTTCGTCGAACCGCCCGACGCCGAGGCGCGCCGCGAAATTCTGCGCACCGCAGGCAAATCCATCCCGCTCAGCGACGACGTCGACCTGGACGCACTCGCCGGAGAGATCGAGGGTTACAGTGCAGCCGACTGCGTGGCGCTGCTGCGCGAGGCCGCGCTGACCGCGATGCGCCGGTCGATCGATGCGGCCGACGTGACCGCCGCCGATGTCGCCAAGGCCCGCGAGGCCGTGCGGCCGTCGCTGGACCCGGCTCAGGTTGAGTCGCTGCGGGCGTTCTCGGCCGCACGCTAGGTCAGCTGTGCTCGGCGAGCTCGGCAAGCCTCTCGATCGACGCCCGCAGTTTGTCCGCGGTCATGGCCCGCGCGATTGGCAGGCGCATCTCGTCGGTCAGCCGCGACCAGTCGTAGGTGTGGGTGACCAGCGTCCGTGACTCCTCGAGGGATTCCAGCTGCCATCGCCACAAGTGACCCGGCGGCTCGTGCCCCGGCTCCGAGGGCCGCCACGCGATGAGCCGGCCCTCCTCGAACTCGACGACGTGGTTCTCCCGGACGCTTCCCATGGTGATCGTCATCGTGAACACATCACCCACCGCCCGCACCCGTTGGCCGGTTGGCGCTTCGGCCAGGTTGTTGTTGCCGTCCCATCGCGGCTGCAGCGATGGATCGGCAATGAGTTCGAAGATCTTGTCCGCAGGCGCCGCGATCTCGCGGCTCGAGCTGACGACCTTGGGAGCCTCGGTGTGCACGATCCGATTCAACAGCATCTTGACAGTGACAAGTTTACGAGGCATAGTCAGCTCCAGAACTTGCCACTGTCAAGATTGAGCATCGGAGGCCTCATGACCGCCCCAACCACCACGTTTGTTCGAGCCGGCGATCGTGACCGCGAGCGGACTGCCAATCAGCTGGGCCGGGCGCTGTCCCAGGGGTACCTCGCGATTGACGAGTACGAGAACCGGCTTCAGGCCACCTTCGCAGCTCACACCACCGCCGAACTGCGCCAGCTCGTCGCCGACCTGCCACTCGCGCAGCTTCGCCGCAACGATCCCCGGCGGCAGGCCGCACGACGGCGCGCCGCACGGCTTGGCGTGCGGATTCATCTCGGCGCCTACCTGGCGATGGTCGTCATCGTGCTCACGGTGTGGCTGGCAGTCGGGCTCACGGCAGGCGCCTGGTACTTCTGGCCGATCTGGCCAATCCTCGGCGCAGGCATCGGCGTTGTCTCCCACGCTGTCCCCGTCCGCTTCGCGGGCCCCGGGCTATGCCACTCGCGTCTGGCGATCGACGGCCGCCGCCAGTTCAGCAGCATCAGGTAGCCGCTCGCTTGCCCACGCGACATAGCTGTCGGGCCGGACGAGCACGGCGTCGGGTAGCTCCGGATGGGCGTCGACGGCACGCACGATGTCCTGCCGATCCAGCTGCACCGGCGCGGCCGTCACCAGGACGAATTTGCCTTCGCGGAGCAGTTCGTACACCCGCTTGCCGCTGCATACGATGTCGGGCATGCGGCGGCCGACCATCCAGTCGTCGCCACGCTCGCGCGGATAGGCGATCCCGATGCCGCTGAGGCGTTCGGCGAGCAGCCGCCTGCCGCGGGGCACCCGGGTTACGGTTCCGAGCAGCGCCGCGCGCAGCAGACGCCGCGGCTTGGAGCTGCCGAGCACGAGCTGATTGAAAGTGTCGGTCAGCCGCAGCACGCTGGCGCCGACAGGATGGCGTTCGGCCTCGTAAGTGTCCAGGAGCGACGGCGGCGCGGATCCGCGCACGGCGGCGGCCAGCTTCCAACCCAGGTTCATCGCGTCGCCGATGCCGGTGTTCATCCCCTGACCGCCGAGCGGCGAGTGCACGTGGGCGGCGTCACCCGCCAGAAAGACGCGGCCCTTCCGGTAGTGCCTTGCCTGCCGGCGCTCGCTGAGAAACCTAGAGCTCCAGCGCATCTCGGTCATGCCGTAGTCATGGCCCGCTATGCGCTGAAACGAGTCGCGGATTTCGGAGACCGTCACCGGTTCCCGCAGCGGTGCCTGTTCGCGCAGTCGGTCCCACGCGATCGCGCGGAACCAGCCGTCGCCGAACGGAATGACGAGCACCACGCCCTTCTCGTTGGTGACGCCCGTCAACGTCTCGCTCGGTGCCCTGGTCAGCTGCACGTCGGCCAACAGGATGTGAGTCTCGTATTGCTTGCCGACGAAGTCGATACCGAGCAGGCTGCGCACGGTGCTGTGTGCGCCGTCGCACCCGATGACGTAATCGGCGCGCACGCCGTCGCCGCCGGCGCACTCGACCGTCACTCCGCCGCCGTCCTGCGACAGTCCGACCACTTCGGCGCCCCGGACGACCTCGACGCCGAGCTCGTCGGCGCGTGCCTGCAGCACCCGTTCCGTCCCGCTTTGCGGAACGATGAGCACCATCCCGAACCGGGTGGGCAGCTCGCGAAGATCCAGCGTCGTGCCGCCCGGCGGGGCGACCTCACGCACCGGCACCCCGCGAGGCAGCAGCTCCCCTGCCAGACCTCGCGCGTCAAGCAGCTCCAGAGTCCGGGCGTGTACCGCGAATGCCCTGGTGATGTTGGGCGTATCGATGCGCTCTTCGAGCAGCCGCGCCTTGGCGCCACCGAGCGCCAGCTCGCAGGCAAGCATCAGCCCCGTCGGTCCGGAGCCGACCACGACAACGTCGGCGGTGGCCACGACCCGGATATTAGCCGCTCAGTCCGGTTCGCCGTACTCGTCGAACCAATAGGCGAGTTTGCCGCGCCGACTGACCGCACGCAGTCGTCGTTCGGCGGACTCCCGGGTCCTCGTGGTGGTGACGATGAGCACCTCGTCGCCGGACTGGATACGGGTATCGGGCTGAGGAACGAACGAATGTCCGTCTCTGATGATCAAGGTGATGACGCTGGGGTCTGGCAGGCGCAGTTCAAGAACGGTGACGTTATGCAGGCGCGACTGCGGCAATACGGTCATCGTGAGCAGTTCGGCCCCCAGCACGTCGAGAGGCGCCGACTCGACCTGGATTTCACGGGTGTTGTCACGTCGCACCAGTCCCAGTCGGGCCGCGACTACGAGCAAGCTGGGCGCCTGGACGAGCGTGAAGACCACCACGAGAATGAACACGATGCTGAGCAGTCGGTCGCTGCCGGGAACTCCGGACACGATTGGATAGGTGGCGAGCACGATCGGAACCGCGCCGCGCAGACCTGCCCACGACAGGAAGACCTGATCTCGCCACGGTACGCGAAAGCCGATAAGCGAGGCGACGACCGAAATAGGCCGCCCGAGGAGTAGCAGTACTAACCCGACAACAATCGCGGGAATCACTTGGTCGCGCAGCTCGTTTGGCGACACCAACAGACCCAGAAGGATGAACAGACCGATCTGGGCCAACCAGCCGGCACCTTCGGCGAACGACCGGATCGCCGAACGATGGGGCAATCCGGAGTTCGCGAGCATCAGCCCCGCCAGATATGCGGCGATGAAGCCGCTGGCATGTGCCGCGCCAGCGGCGGCGAAGGCGACCATTCCCAATCCGACGGTCGCAATCGGGTAGAGACCGGAGGCGGGCAGCGCTATCCGCCGTAACGCGAACGCTCCGAGGAACCCGAAACCGAGACCGATCGCAGCGCCGATTGTCAACTCATACAACAACGTTGCGACAATGATTCCTGGCTCGAGGTGAAACGGTGTGGCACTGAACAAGAGCACGAGGATGACGGCTGGGGCGTCGTTGAATCCCGACTCTGCTTCAAGAAGGCCGGCCAGGCGTCTCGGCAGCGGCACCACCCGAAGGACCGAAAAGACTGCGGCCGCATCGGTACTGGAGACGATCGCGCCCAACAGCAAGGACAGTTGCCAGTCGACGCCGAGCAGTAGATGAGCTCCGGCAGCGGTCACCACCGTGCTGACAACGACCCCGACGGTCGCGAGAATCGCCGCCGGGGTGAGAACGTTGCGGATATCGCTGAACCGTGTGGTCAGGCCGCCCTCGACGAGGATGACACCCAGCGCGGCCGTGCCAAGGTCCTGCGCGAGTTGGGCGTTGTCAAAACGTATCCCCAACACGCTTTCCCCGAGCACAACTCCTACGGCGAGGAACAACAGTAGGCTGGGAAAGCCGACCCGGCTCGCTATCCGCGTGGCAATGATGCTGGCGAGCAGCGCCACACCCCCGGCAAACAGCGCCACGTACAGCTGTTGCAGGGTCATGTCAACCTCGTTCGCCGCCACGGATTCTGGAGCCTGGAGTTATGTCAGTTAATCAGTACCGACTTCTCTGAGCGCGACAGCTCAGAATGGAGCAAAGTAAGACCATGCGCATCGCGATTGCCGGAGCAGGCGCGGTCGGGCGGTCGGTCGCGGACGAACTGGTAAGCAATCACCACAAGGTCTTGCTCATCGAGCGGGAATGGACGCGGTATGGGCCCTCTGCGGTACCGGATGCCGACTGGCTACTCGCCGACGCATGTGAGCTGACGTCACTTCAAGAAGCTGAACTCCAGATCTGCGACGTCGTCATCGCCGCCACCGGTGACGACAAGTCGAACCTGACGGTGTCGTTGCTGGCCAAGACGGAGTTCGCAGTCGACAGGGTGGTCGCGCGCGTGAACGACTTCCGCAACGAATGGCTGTTCACTGAGGCATGGGGCGTCGACGTCGCCGTCTCGACCCCGGTGGCCATGGTCGCTGCGGTGGAAGGCGCCATCGATGTCGGCCACCTGGTGCGCTTGAAGGGGCTGCGGCAAGGAACCGCCAACCTCGCCCAACTGACGCTTCCCGCCGACAACCCGCTGGTCGGGCAGCGCGTCAGCAACCTGGTGCTCCCGGCGAACAGCGCGCTGGTGACGATCCTGCGCGGCGATCACGTGATTCTTCCTAAGGGCGACGATCTGCTCGAAGCCGGCGACGAGATGCTGTTCGTGGCGGAAAGCGACGTCGAAGACCGGATCAGGGCCATGGTGCACGGCCAACCACCGCCGGGCGGCCCGCGGTGAATCAGCCCCCGTAGACTGGGGCCAATCCAAAGTCAGTCCAGCTGACACCCCGACAGAAATCGGAGTGCCATGCTCGCCATCCTCTGTGCCCACGCGGTTGCGACCGCGCTGGCTCCCCTGCTCGTCTACCGGTACGGGCGGATGGCGTTCTATCCCCTGGCGTTGGTGCCGCTGGGCTCGTTGGTCTGGGTGGCGCTGAACTGGCCGGGGTCTGATGTCGCCGGCCAAGCGGCTCCGGGGTCTGATGTCGTCGGCCAAGCGGCTCCGGGGCCCGGCCGGGGGACATCGGTCAACATCCAATGGCTACCCGAGCTGTCGATGAACATCACCCTTCGATTCGACGCGCTCGCCGCGATCATGAGCGTCCTGGTGCTCGGGATCGGCGCGCTGGTCCTCTTCTATTGCGCTGACTACTTCCATCATCACGACGGGCACACCGAAAAGCGGTTGCCCAGCTTCGCCGCCGAACTGGTCGCGTTCTCCGGCGCAATGTTCGGTCTGGTGGTCAGCGACAACATGCTGGTGCTCTACGTGTTCTGGGAGCTCACCACGGTCCTGTCGTTCCTTTTGGTGGGCCACTATGCCGAGCGGTCCACCAGCCGCCGGGCCGCGACTCAGGCGCTGCTGGTCACGACGTTCGGCGGGTTGGCCATGCTGGTCGGCATCGTCGTGCTCGGCAACGTGTCCGGCACCTACTTGCTGTCCGAACTGATCGCGGCGCCGCCGACGGGCGTGGCGGCATCGATCGGCGTCGTGCTCGTGCTGATCGGCGCGCTCTCCAAATCGGCAATCGTTCCGATGCACTTCTGGCTGCCGGGCGCCATGGCGGCACCCACACCGGTCAGTGCCTACCTGCACGCCGCGGCGATGGTCAAGGCGGGCGTCTATCTCGTGGCGCGGATGAGTCCGGGCTTCGCCGACGCACCACCGTGGCGGCCGACGGTGGTGATCCTCGGCGTGCTCACCATGGTGTTGGCCGGGTGGCGCGCGGTGCGCGAATACGACCTGAAGTTGATCCTGGCGTTCGGCACGGTCAGCCAGCTCGGGTTGATCACGATGATGGTCGGCGCGGGCGGTGGGGATCTGATGCTGGCCGGGCTGGCCATGCTGTGCGCGCACGCCATGTTCAAGGCCTCGCTGTTCATGGTCGTCGGCGTTATCGACCACGCCACCGGTACCCGCGACATCCGCAGGCTGGCGTGGCTCGGGCAGCGCAGCCGGCCGCTGCTGATCATCGCCGTGTGCGCGACCGCAAGCATGGCCGCGCTGCCACCGTTCCTCGGCTTCGTCGCCAAGGAGGCCGACTTCGAAACCGTCGCGCACGCACCGTCACTCGGCGCCGCAGCACCCTACGTACTCGCAGGCATTGTGCTCGGGTCCGTGTTCACCACCATTTACAGTCTGCGGTTCCTGCTGGGAGCGTTCGGCCGCAAGGGATTACCGGGACCAAGCAAGCGGGTGGCCGAAATGCACCGCCCGGAAGCCACTTTCCTCATCCCACCGGGGATCCTGGCCGCCGCGGGGTTGGTGTTCGGCGTGTGGCCGGCCGGCCTGGACGACGTTCTCGACACCTACGCCGACACGGTGCCTGGCGGCGAGAACTACCACCTCGAGCTTTGGCATGGGTTCGGCGCGCCGCTGCTGTTGTCGGCGCTCGTCCTCGGTGTCGGCGCGGCGGCATACTTCGGCCGCGCACGGCTGCGCCGGCTGCGTACCGTCCGCCAACCGCTCGGCAACGCCGATCGAATTTATGACGCCGCGCTGCGAAGCCTAGACCTCGCGTCGGTGCGGCTCACCGCTTTCACCCAGCGCGGTTCGATCCCGGCCACACAGTCGGTGATCCTTGCCACGCTGGTGCTGGTTCCCGTGATCGTTCTCGCTCTCGGAGCCCGTGATCGTCCCCACTTCGGGTTGTGGGATTCGCCGCTGCAGGTCGTGGTCGGGCTGCTGATCCTGGCCGCAGCGCTGGGCGCGATCATGATGCGCAACCGGCTGGCCGCGGTGCTGCTGGTCGGCGTCACCGGCTACGGCTGCGGCACGATCTTCGCGTTCCACGGCGCACCCGATCTGGCGTTGACCCAATTTCTGGTGGAGACACTGACTTTGGTGATCTTCGTGCTGGTGCTGCGGGTGCTGCCCGCCGAGGCCGATCGTGCCAACGTCGGGCGCAACCGGTTGCCGCGCGCCGCGCTGGCACTCACGGTCGGCGCAACCGTCACTACGCTCGTGGCCTTCGCAATGGCCGCGCGCAAAGGAACCCCCATCGCCGAATTACTACCCGACGCCGCGTATTACCGCGGCCACGGTGCGAATACGGTCAACGTCCTGCTGGTCGATATCCGGGCCTGGGACACCTTGGGCGAGGTGTCGGTGTTGCTGGTCGCCGCCACCGGCGTAGCGTCACTGGTGTTCCGGCACAGGCGTTTCGGAGCCGCCCCGCGGGTCTCGGATGCGGGTCAGCCCGACATCGGCCCCCTCACCGCGATCGCGAACAACAGTCCGGCGGCGGGCGATACAACCTGGCTGCGCGGCAGTGAGCTGCGCGACCCGCGGCACCGTTCGCTGGTGCTGGAGGTCGCGACTCGAATCATCTTCCCGCTCATCATGGTGCTGTCGGCATACTTCTTCTTCGCCGGGCACAACACTCCGGGCGGCGGGTTCGCGGGTGGGCTGACCGCCGGGCTGGCGCTGGTGCTGCGCTACCTGGCCGGCGGCCGCTACGAACTGGGCGAGACGCTGCCGCTGGATGCCGGCAAGATCCTCGGCGTCGGTCTGGGTCTGTCGGCGGGCACCGCGGTCGCCTCGCTTCTGGTGGGTGCACCCGTGTTGTCGTCGGCGTTGATTCAGATAGACGTGCCGGTGCTCGGCACCGTCAAGTTCGTCACCGCATTGTTTTTCGACCTGGGCGTGTACCTGATCGTCGTCGGCCTCGTGCTCGATGTGCTGCGCAGCCTCGGCGCGAGGGTGGACGTGGAGATGAGCGAGCAACAGCGGGTGGTGGTGCGATGACCACCTACCTTGTTCCCCTGGTGCTCATCGGCGGCCTCACCAGCACGGGCGTGTACCTGCTGCTCGAGCGCAATCTGACCCGAATGTTGCTGGGGCTGTTGCTGATCGGCAACGCGATCAACCTGCTCATCCTGACCGTCGGCGGGCCGTCGGGCAATCCGCCGGTGCGTGGCCGCACCAGCAACGGCGAGACCACCACCGCGGATCCGCTGGCGCAGGGCATGATCCTGACGGCCATCGTCATCACCATGGGCATCGCGGCGTTTGTACTGGCGCTGACTTACCGGTCGTACCGCCTGACCACAGAAGAGGAAGTCACCGACGATCCCGAGGACACCCGGGTTTCGCACCTATCCAGCAAGGAAGCTACTGCGCTCGACGAGGACCGTCCGCAACCCCAGCCGGCCCGCGACACGGACCTGCCCGACGAGCTGGACGCGCTGCCAGGGCTGGAGGGCTCGAAATGAGCGGCCAGCGAGCAGCGAAGGCGGATCGCGCATGAGCACCGCATCGGTACTGACACCGTTGCCGGTGCTGATCCCGATGCTCGGCGCTGCGCTCACCCTGGTCGCAGGCCGCAGGCCACGGCTGCAGCGGGCCATCACCCTGGCGGCGCTGTGTGTGGTGGTCGCGGTGTGCGCGGCGCTGCTGTACCTCACCGACCGCGACGGGACGCTCGCGCTGCACGTCGGCGGCTGGGGTCCGACGGAATCTGGCATGGGACCGCTGGGCATCACACTGGTGGTGGATCGGCTATCGGCGCTGATGCTTGCGGTGTCGTCAATCGTGTTGCTTGCCGTGGTGTTCTACGCCATCGGGCAGGGCATCCGTGACGGCGACGAGCGCCAACCGGTGTCGATCTTCCTGCCCACGTATCTGGTGCTGTCGGCCGGTGTGTGCACGGCGTTCTTGGCAGGCGACCTGTTCAACCTGTTCGTTGGCTTTGAGGTGCTGCTGTCGGCGAGCTTCGTGCTGCTGACGATCGGCGCTAGCAAGGATCGCGTCCGCGCGGGCATCGCCTACGTGATGGTCTCGATGGTGTCGTCGCTGATTTTCCTGTTCGGCATCGCACTCGTATACGCCGCGACCGGGACGCTGAACATGGCCGAGTTGGCGGTGCGGCTCGACGGCGTGACGGCGGGCACCCGCACCGCGTTGTTCGCGGTGCTTCTGGTCGCGTTCGGCATCAAGGCCGCGGTGTTCCCGCTGTCAACGTGGCTGCCGGATTCCTACCCCACCGCGCCTGCGCCGGTCACCGCGGTGTTCGCCGGCCTGCTGACGAAAGTCGGTGTGTACGCGATCATTCGGGCACATTCGCTGCTGTTCCCCAGCGGAGGGCTTGATAAGCTGCTGCTCGTCGCGGCGCTGCTGACCATGCTGGTCGGCATCCTCGGCGCGATCGCGCAGAGCGACATCAAGCGTCTGCTGTCGTTCACGCTCGTCAGCCACATCGGCTACATGGTGTTCGGCATCGCGCTGTCGAGTCAGCTCGGCATGTCGGGTGCGATCTACTA
>Ga0207665_10001992_pt1 | contig 13777 bp, 7 predicted proteins | sample LARL112metaG_FD_184351 | JGI IMG/M metagenome (GOLD analysis project Ga0207665, IMG submission 184351) | Corn, switchgrass and miscanthus rhizosphere microbial communities from Kellogg Biological Station, Michigan, USA - LAR L11-2 metaG... | ecosystem: Host-associated > Plants > Roots >...
CTGGGAGTTGCGCCAAAATTATGAATCAGACGCAAATTCACTGCGTCAGACGTGCTCGCGCCCGAAGTCACATTGTGAAAGTTCTGCCCTGAAGTGGTCGTTGCAATATTCGGAAGCGGAACAAATTGCAGGAGCGATTGCGCAGCAGGACTGATTGACACGGGGTCAATCGCGTTCAGCACTCCGTTGAACTGATACTGCTGGCCGGTTTTCGGATTAAAAATCTGCACAGGAGTTCCGTTGTTGTACGTGGCCCCGGAAAAATTGCCATTGCGTTCGGCGAGCGTAGGTACCGTGGAGAAAAAATCGTACGGCGTACTGCCGCGCGATCCATTCCATCCGACAAAAAAGAACCACTTGTTGCCGCCGTTGAAAATCTTTGGAATATTCAGCGGTCCGCCGATATTGGCGCCGAATCGCGCCTGGTTATAATCTGCGCGGTTCGTAGGGATTCCGGTCAACGAATATGGCCGAGCATCGAGCGCGGAATTGTCGTTCTGGAAATACAAGAATCCGTGCGGCTGATTTACGTTGAAGTTGCGTCCAACGCGGCCAATCATGATTGGCCCTCCGCCACCACCACCGCCACCCTGACCTCCGCCCCCAGCACCGCCGGGCCTGCCGCCCGCGCCGCTTTGTGCCCCACCCTGTAAATTCCCTCCGCCTTCACGCTGCATGCGATCGCGAAATTCTTGCACGCGTTCTTCCAGGTCCTGCTCCGAACCGCCGCCAAAATCCTGCGTTCGTCCTTGCGCGCCGGTAATACTCACTGACTCGGTTGGAGCATCACTTCCCGCGCCGTTCAGCGGCAGCCCAGAGAGCTCGCTCTGATTTCCGCCCAGACCGTTGCCGCCGGCCGCACCGCCTTCGCCAGCCAATGCCGACAGCGTATTGTTCATCGCCAAGCTTTGAAAGCCGCGCCGCGCGCTCTGCGTAGCGCCTTCTTCCTGCTGTTCCTTCTGCCGCGAAGCAAGAATCAGCTCCGCTTCGACCTTGCCGCTCGGATTTTCAGGGTTCAACACGACTTCCTGCGTCACCACCGCAAAACCCATAAAGTCCACGCGAACCACGTATCTACCGCGCGGCAATCCGGAAAATTGAAAGATTCCGTTGGTCGCGGACACCGTCGAATATTTCCGTCCGGTCAGCGTGTTCGCAGCAGTCACCGTCACGCCAGGCAGTAAGACCTTTCCATTGCGCACACTTCCTGAAATTTGAAACGTAGCAGCGGAATCTTTCGCACTCAAGGCTTTTGGTGGTTCTTGTGCACTCGCAAGGCACAGCAGGCATACGGCGCTGATCAGAGCCAGGGCTGCCAGAACAATCAGTCCGCGCAAAATCTTGTTCAATTGCGCTGCTCCGGAGGTGTTTGCGGCTGCGGAGAGCCCGCCGGAGCAATCGGCGTCGCATTCTGCGGAGCCGCGCCGTGTCCCTCGCTCTTCTCCTGCATCCGCTTCCACTGCTCGGGAGGAATAACATTCAACCCTTTCGGAACAAACACATCGCTAGCCGTCGCTCCCCGCACGAAAACATGATCTCCCGGTTGAATGTCCACCATGGTGATGCTGTCACGGCCACGCCGCAGCGAAGTCTCTTCATTCAGTTCGATCGTTTGCGTCACGTTGTCTGTTCTCAAAATCGTCATCTTCGGTGGATCCAGACTCTTCACCTCGCCTAGCAGATAATCTTTTCCCAGCGTTCCCACCATTCCGCCTGACATTCCACCCGGTCCACCAGCGCCGCCGCGCCCAGCAAAAGCCGGTGGCACCGCGGCCACCATGATTGCTGTGGCTCCTGTGGAATTGCCCGATGCCTGGTCGGTTCGAACGATTACCGCATCTCCAACTTTGAAATCGCCGATCTTCGCTGGCTGCCGTTCCTTGCGAAATTCCGTCTTGGCATCGAGATTCACCAAAACTTTATTTCCTTCTCGCGTCGTAATTTCGATCCCCTCGTTGTGAATCGCCGATATCTTCCCAAAGAGCGGCCTGCCGCTTCCCTGTGCTACTCGCCCAAAACCTTCACGCCTGTCCGGCGTTTGCGCTTGTCGCGACGACGACGGTGCTCGGCTGTTGCCCGAAGGCTGGTCTTGCGCGCGGCCGGATGGCGCGAGAGAAATTACCATCGCGAAAACAGCTGCAAGTCTGGTCAACATTAAGTGTCTCGCCATAATCGTCGTCACCATAAATCCTCGGGATACTCGTAATCTGTATGACGGCCGAAGGTATTCCGGAGTTACCCAAGCATCTTTCGGCAGGCGTCTTACCCCTGAAAAGGATTCCCAAGTCGCGGTTCGAAAGTTCCCAATAAACGAAGTCATCCGACACTCCGGTCGCTGCCTGTGATTCAATGCGTACGATAAGCTGAGCTTATCGTCTGAGTGATTTCTATTAATTGGACTCATTGACGGCACACGCGGCAGTCTGGTACTTTACATGGCGGAAAGCGGCGTCGCCAGCAGCGGCCCGTCTTCAATGTGCAACGATATGACTCGCAGCGCCATGACGATGGAGGAACCTTTGAATGGTGTGGTATCGGTCCGCGTCGTGACCCGAATTATACGAATTAGCCAAGTCGTCGGAATCGACGGTAAAAGCGGGTGATGGCGGCGTAACAACGAAGTTCCGAGGGATTCGGGCCACCATCCAAATCAGGCTGGTGGCCCAATTTTTTTTCTGTAAACCGTCTGCTCCAAATCTGAACAGACCGGATCAGGGAGAAGCACAGTGAGTCCAGAGCGTTCAGAGTTGCGCAGTCAAACACTCGTCAAAGGTGCGAGCCGCGCTGGAGCGCGTGCGATGCTCCGAGCGTCTGGTTTAAAAGATGAAGATTTTTCCAAGCCGCTGATTGGAGTCGCAAATACTTGGATTGAAATCGGGCCGTGCAATTATCACCTGCGCGAGCTCGCGCAACATGTGAAGGACGGCATTCGCAAAGCCGGCGGCACCCCGCTCGAATTCAACACCGTTTCCATCTCCGACGGCATCACCATGGGCACCGAGGGGATGAAGACTTCGCTCATCAGCCGCGAAGTCATCGCCGATTCCATCGAACTGGTCACGCGCGGAAATCTTTTCGACGCGCTGGTAGTTCTCGTCGGCTGCGACAAAACAATTCCCGGCGGCATCATGGCCCTCGCTCGGCTCGATATTCCCGGGCTCATACTGTATGGCGGTTCGATCGCTCCCGGCGAATTTGAAGGCCACCCGGTCACCATTCAAGACGTTTATGAAGCCATCGGCTCTCATTCGAGCGGCAAGATGAGCGACGAGCGGCTGCTTGCGCTGGAAAAATCCGCATGCCCCGGAGCTGGGGCATGCGGCGGGCAATTCACCGCGAACACTATGGCTCTTGTGAGCGAATTTCTCGGCATCGCTCCGATCGGCCCGTCCGGAGTGCCCGCAACGAATTCAGGAAAGGCTGCCGCAGGTGAACGCGCGGGCGAAATGGTTCTCGATCTCCTGCGCCGGAATATCACCCCTTCACAAATCATCACCAGAACCGCCATCGAAAACGCCATCGCCGGCGTAGCCGCAACTGGCGGCTCGACCAACGCCGTTTTGCATCTGCTCGCTATCGCAAATGAGGCCAAAATTCCTCTTTCCATTGACGATTTCGATCGCATCAGTTCCAAGACTCCGATCATTGCCGACCTGAAGCCTGGTGGCCGTTTCGTCGCCACGGATTTATACGCCGCGGGTGGCACCGCACTGATCGCCAAGCGCATGATCGAAGCGGGCCTGCTGAAAGGCGACGCCATCACAGTCACTGGAAAAACGCTCGCGCAAGAAGCCGATGCCGCGAAAGAAAAACCAAAACAGGAAGTCGTGCGTAACGCAAAAAATCCGCTGAAGCCCAGCGGCGGCCTGGTCATCCTGAAGGGTAATCTCGCTCCCGAGGGTTGCGTTTTGAAAGTTGCCGGGCACAACATTATGAATTTCCGCGGAACCGCTCGCGTGTTCGACAGCGAAGAAGCGGCCTTCGCCGAAATCGACAAAAATAAGATCAAAGCTGGCGACGTGATTGTGATTCGCTACGAAGGTCCAAAAGGCGGCCCAGGCATGCGTGAAATGCTTGCCGTTACCGCCGCTCTTGTCGGCGCGGGCCTAGGCGATTCCGTGGCTCTACTCACAGACGGCCGCTTCAGCGGCGCAACGCACGGCCTGATGGCCGGCCATGTCGCACCCGAAGCTGCGCACGGCGGTCCGATCGCTGCAGTCCTGGATGGCGACATCATTGTCTTCGACATTCCCAATCGCGCGCTCAACGTCGAACTGAACGCAGAGCAAATCAAACAACGCCTCGCCAATTGGAAACCGCCCGCTCCGCGCTTCACCAGCGGTGTCATGGCCAAATACGCATTTCTCGTGTCTTCATCTTCGCGCGGCGCAATCACTGCTCTGCCGCAAACAAGTTCACAACCCGTGCAATCAGGAAGGACGTTATGAAACTGACCGGCGCAGAAATCCTCTGCCAATCGCTGGAGCACCTCGGCGTAAAACACATTTTTGGCTATCCCGGCGGTGCGATTCTTCCCGTTTACGACGCGCTTGGCAAATCGAAGCTTCATCACATTCTGGTGCGTCATGAACAGGGCGCAACGCACATGGCGGATGGCTACGCGCGCGCCAGCGGCGGAGTCGGCGTCGCAATGGCCACCAGCGGACCAGGCGCTACCAACATGGTCACTGGAATCGCCACCGCCATGCTCGATTCTTCGCCTGTCGTCTGCATCACTGGACAAGTCGGCAGCAAACTTCTCGGCTCTGATGCGTTTCAGGAAATCGACATTACCGGCATCACGATGCCCATCACCAAGCACAACGTCATCGTTACGCGTGTGGAAGACATCGCTCGCACGGTCCGCGAAGCGTTTATCATTGCGAATTCCGGCCGGCCCGGTCCTGTACTCGTCGACATCACCAAAGACGCGCAACAAGCTTCCGCCGAGTTCGACTGGAACGCCGTAACTCCAAAGCTTCCGCCAAAGCGCGTGCGCGCCGGAGTCAACAAGTCTGAACTCGACCGCGCCATCGAACTTCTCAACTCCGCCAAGCGCCCGCTGATTCTCGCCGGGCACGGCATCATGATCTCCGGCGCCATGCGCGCGTTCGATCAATTCGTTCGCGCCGGGCAGTTCCACGTCTCTATGACGCTTCTTGGCATCGGCTGCTTCCCTGCCCACGACCCACTTAATCTCGGCATGATGGGCATGCACGGCGAAGCCTGGGTCAATCACGCCATCCAGGAAGCCGACCTGCTCATCGCCGTGGGCATGCGCTTCGATGATCGCGTTACCGGCGACCTGCGCACCTACGCTAAGAGCGCGCGAAAAATTCACATCGAAATCGATCGCGCTGAAATCAACAAAAACGTTCCGGTCGACGTTGCACTTGTAGGGGACGCGCGTGAAGTCCTGGAACAATTAATCCCTCACATCGAGAAGAAAGAACGTGCCACATGGCATAGCCGCATCGCCGAAATGAAGGGCGATTCCGCAGTTCGTGATATCCAGAGCCTGCCGGACACCGGCCATCTTTACGCAGCCCACGTGATCAACGATCTCTGGAAGGAAACCAACGGTGAGGCCATTGTCGTAACCGACGTCGGCCAGCACCAGATGTGGGAAGCGCAGTATTATCACCACAACCGGCCCCGCACTCTCATCACTTCCGGTGGACTCGGCACTATGGGCTTTGCGCTCCCAGCAGCCATCGGAGCAAAATTCGCCAAGCCCGATGCCGATGTTTGGGTTGTAGTCGGCGACGGTGGCTTTCAGATGACCATGTGCGAACTCGCCACCATCGTTCAGGAAAAAATCAAAATCCACATCGCCATCATCAATAACGGTTTTCTCGGCATGGTTCGCCAGTGGCAGGAATTTTTCTACGACAAGCGTTACGTAGCCACTCCTTTGGTGGCCCCGGACTTCGCCGCTCTCGCCAACGCTTTCGGCATTCGCGGCGAACGCGTCACCACGCGCGGCGACGTCACTTCCACCATCCGCTCCGCTCGCGAATCCAAAGAATCCGTATTGATCGATTTCCGGGTCGAGCAGGAAGATTCCGTGTACCCAATGGTTCCCGCGGGCGCCTCTCTGCACGAAATGATTCGCCGCCCGCACAACCCATTGGTAGAAACCGCCACTGAACCGTAGGGTCTTTGTAGCCCGGTCTGCCCGGGGAGGCGGGCGTGTTCGTGCTCGAATGCTCGTGGTTAGAGTCTTGGGTTCAACTTAGGGCCGGAGATATTCGACTTGGACGCTCTGCTTGAGACCGAGACTTTCGCTAGAGAACCGTTAAGTTTTTCGTGGGTCGAGCTGCAGCTCCGACATCTACGATAGGGCTCAAAAGGTCTTTAGCCCATGAGGAAATGACTTTCAGTTTTTCGAAAGAACAGATTGAGAGAGGATCCATGCAAACACTGATCGCCTACGTCGAAAACAAACCCGGCGTCCTGAATCGCGTCTCTTCCCTCGCGCGGCGCCTTGCCATCAATATCGACTCACTCACCGTCGGCCCAACGGAAAACGAAGAGGTCGCGCGCATGACCATCGTCGCGCACACCGATGAAAAGGGCGCACATCGTCTGGAAGCCAGCCTGGAAAAACTCGTCGATGTGCACCTCGCCGAAAATATCTCCGAGCGCTCCGTTCTCGAACGCGACCTCGCACTCCTGAAAGTCGCCGCCGACCAGCAATCTCGTCCGCACCTGATGGAACTGATCAAGGTGTTTCGCGGCCGCGTCGTCGATGTCGCTCCCGAATCGCTGATCGTGGAGGTCTCTGGCACCGTCGATAAAATCGACGGCCTCCTTGAAGTCCTCCGCCCCTTCGGCGTGCTCGAAATGGCGCGCACCGGCCGCATCGCCATGACCCGCGGTGGCGACCTATTGCAACCACCCGGAGTCCCAGGCGCAGCAAAACTAGAATCCGCAGTTTCACAAAAATAGTTACACCCGGAAAGTCAAAAAGAGCTTTGGCGGGTTTTCTGAGTTTTTTATTTTGCCGTCATTCCGAGCGGAGCGAGGAATCTCTCGTACGGTTTAGACGTAAAGCTCGATACAGCATTCCACCGGAAATCTAATTTCGTTTTTCGGCCGCAAACCGGCCACGAAAGGAACCACATGGCAAAGCTTTACTACGACAAAGACGCCGACCTCTCCCTGATTCAATCCAAGAAGGTCGCAATCCTCGGTTACGGTTCGCAAGGTCACGCGCACGCGCTCAATCTGCGCGACAGCGGCTGCAATGTCTGGGTCGGGCTGCCAGAAACCAGCGCGTCTCGCGCCAAAGCCGAAAAAGACGGCCTCGCCGTAAAATCTCCATCCGACGCCGCCGCCTGGGCCGATGTCATCATGATTCTGGTCCCAGACACGAAGCAGCAAAAACTTTACAACGAAGCCATCGGGCCGAACCTCAAGCCCGGCAAAACATTAATGTTTGCCCACGGCTTCAATATTCGCTTCGGCACTATCAAGCCGCCCCCCACGATCGACGTATCCATGGTCGCTCCCAAAGCGCCCGGCCACCGCGTACGCGAAGTTTTCATCGAAGGCGGCGGCACTCCCGGCCTTCTCGCGATTGAGCAGGACGCCAGCGGCAACGCCAAAGCGCTTGCACTTTCTTACGCGCGCGGTATCGGCTGCACCCGCGCCGGCGTTCTCGAAACCACGTTCACCGAAGAAACAGAAACCGATCTTTTCGGCGAACAAGCCGTGCTCTGCGGCGGTGTCAGCGCCCTGATCAAAGCCGGATTCGAAACGCTGACTGAAGCGGGCTACCAGCCTGAAGTCGCCTATTTCGAATGCCTACACGAACTGAAACTCATCGTCGACCTCATCTACCGCGGCGGTCTCAGCTACATGCGCTACTCGATCAGCGACACCGCCGAACATGGCGATTACACCGCCGGCCCGCGCATCGTCACGCAACAAACGCGGGACGAAATGAAGAAACTCCTCGCGGAAATCTGCGATGGCAGCTTCGCCAAAAAGTGGATCGAAGAAAACGAAAACGGCTGCAAAAACTTTCTCGCCAAGCGTAAGGCCGAACAGCAGAACGCTATCGAGCAACTTGGCCCTGGACTGCGCGCCATGATGCCTTTTCTCCAGCCCATCGTTGCCCCCGGTCTGACGGCCAAGACAGCCGGTTCTGAAAAATAAATTAGCGCGTTTTCCGCCCGTCCAGGGGCCAAGGTGTGCGTGCGTTTAATCAACTTATATGTCATCATCTTGCGCGCTAGGAACCCGGGCACTCATCAGCTATGAAGCGCGACACAGCGGCAGCAGCAGCATCAGCGCAGCCAGTCATCCTTCAGGAACGTCTCGGTAAGCTTACCGCCAAGCGGCGAGAAATTCTTCGCCCTGTATTGGAGCATCCGCGCGGATTCGTTCTCCTCAGTGTCCGCGCTATGGCCAAACGGCTCAACACCGATCCGGCAACCGTTGTGCGTATTGTTCGCGTTCTCGGATTCGACAGTTTTCGCGAATTCCAGAAACATCTGCACGACCTTTCCATCGCCTTTGCGACCTCCGCCGACACTATGCAAGCCGCAAAATCGGACGGCGGGCGGCACGCCTGGGTCGCGGACTCCATTGATCGCGACCTGAAGAACCTTCAAGGCCTGAAAAATTCCCTGGATGCGGCTCGCCTGAACGATCTCGCCAAGCGCCTGTACTCGGCGCGTCGCATTGTCGTGCTTGCCGGCGATCTCGCTGCTTTCCTGGCCGAGTACCTGGAATATCAGATCAGTCTGCTGGGCCTACCGGTGTTCTCTGCTACTTCTCCGGGCCGCATTAGCCATCTGACACGTTCGTTGACAAAGGACGATGTAGTAGTAGCAATCTCGTTCCGCAGAGGACTGCGCCAAACCGTGGAGGGCGCGCGAAAGGCTTGCCAGCGTGAAGCGCACTGCGTTGCAGTCACCGACACTTTTTTGTCGCCCCTGGCACGCATCGCACATGAAACCTTTCTCGCCAGCATTGACACCACCTCGTTCGGCGCTTCCTACGCGGCTCCCGTGGCTTTGGTCAATGCTCTTCTGGCCGCCTGCGGGCAGGTCCGCAAGACCGAAACGATGGAAATTGTCCGCGAAATTTCCGAAGAACAGCGCCACGGCTTCCGCTGGTTCCAGGAATAGAAGAAACCGCACCCTCTCTGTAACAAATGTTGCATTCCGTGCGTCCTATCCGGCAGGTCTGCCGGGTCTTCGCGCGTATACGATTCTGTTAACGCGCCAGCATGATTTATGGACTGATGTGCATGGCGACTTCTGGCGAGGCATTGATGCGCGTCGAATCCATTACCCTTCGTAAATTGCGAATGCGGCTTAAATCTCCGTTTGAAACCAGTTTCGGGGTCACTCACGAGCGTCCCGTTCTCTTGGTCGAATTGCAGGCCGACGGGCTGACTGGTTGGTCAGAAGTAACCGCTACGGAAGGTCCCTTTTATAATTCCGAGTCGATTGACATAGCCTGGCTTGTAATTCGAGAATTTCTCGCTCCGCTCATCTTGGGCAAGTCTCTTGCATGCGCCTCCGAAGCCGGCCGGCATTTTTGTGCGATCCGCGGTCATGAAATGGCTCGCGCCGGAATCGAAAATGCTCTCTGGGATATTGAAGCTCAGCAACGCTCTGTGCCGCTTGCAACACTCCTTGGAGGCACGCAAACCGAGATCGCTTGCGGCGTCTCACTCGGACTTCACTCAACTCCAGATAAATTAGCTGAAAGAGTTGCCACCGAAGTTGCGGCCGGCTATCAACGCATCAAAATAAAAATTAAACCGGGACTGGATCTCACCTACATTTCCGCTGTTCGCAATGCTTTTCCGGACATTCGTCTCTCCGTGGACGCAAATTCCGCTTACACACTGGACGACCTGGATCTCCTGCGTCAATTCGACGATTTCAATCTGCTGATGATCGAACAACCGCTCTGGTGGGATGACATCTACAATCATGCGAAACTTCAGAAACAGTTAAAGACTTGGATTTGCCTCGACGAGCCCATTCATCAACTGCGTGACGCGCAAACCGCGATTGAGCTTGAGGCTTGCGGCATCATCAACATTAAGTTGGGTCGTGTCGGCGGATATTCCAGTGCTCGCCAGATTCAGGCCCACTGCCTCAGCCAGAATATTCCAGCCTGGTGCGGCGGCATGCTGGAATGCGGTATCGGTCGCGCTCACAATATCGCCGTCTCCACGCTTCCCGGATACACATTGCCGGGCGATGTTTCTGCCAGCCAACGCTACTGGGCCGAAGACGTGATCGAACCCGAAGTCACTGTCACGCCGCAAGGTACCATTCACGTCCCGCAAACTCCGGGCCTCGGTTATCACGTACGCAGCGAATTAATCGAACGCTGGACCGCAGAAAAACAAACCTTCCGCCACAGCTAAAGAGAGCTTTGCTACGGCACCAGCAACTCCGCCACTGCTTCCCCATCTTTCCGCGGATCGGACGCACCATAATTCACTCCCGTCGCAAAATCCCGCATCACCGCCTGCCCTCCACCCACGTTGGACGAAAACGTCCCCAGCAGCTGCACCTCGTGCCCCCTTGCCTTCAACTCATCCCGCGTCTTCTGCGAAAAACGGTTTTCCATTTTTACATCGCATCCTGCAAACGTAATCTTCGTAAACCGCGGCGCTTCCATGGCCGCCTGAATATTCATTTTGTAATCCGCCAGATCCACTACAAACTGCGCGTGCGCCTGAGACTGATTCCACCCGCCCATGATTCCAAACGCCACGCGCGTATCGCCCTTCTGCGCAAAGGCCGGAATGATCGTGTGCAACGGCCGCTTCCGTCCCGCCAGCGCATTCGGCGATTTCGCATCCAGCGTGAACAATCCTCCCCGGTTATGCAGCACAAATCCGGTTCCCTGCGCCACAACGCCCGATCCAAACGATGAATAATTGCTCTGGATCAGCGAAACCATGTTCCCGTCGCGATCCACCACCGTCAGGTAGGTCGTATCATTTCCCACCGACAATTCTCCGCCGTTCACATCACAGTTCGCATGCTGCTCATCGATGTGCTTGGCGCGCGAAGCCGCCCAATCTTTCGAAAGCAACCTCTCCACCGGCAATTTCTGCCCGCGCGGCTCTCCGATGTACCGCTTCAGATCTGCGTACGCCAATTTCTTTGCCTCGATCATCAAATGCAAAGCTTTCGCCGATCCGAATTCATAACCCTTCTGTCCCAGCGGAGTAGTCTCCAATATATTCAGCATCTCTAGTGCCGCCAGTCCCTGCCCGTTCGGTGGCAACTCATACACTTTCCAATCGCGATAAGTAGTCAAAATGGGCTCAACCCACTCCGCCGAGAACTTGCTCAAATCCTCCTCCGTCATCGTGCCGCCATGCATTTTCTCCGCCGCCAGGATTTTCCGCGCAATCTCCCCTTTGTAATACGCATCGCGCCCGTGCTCTGCAATCTGCTGCAGTGACCACGCCAAATCCTCGTTCTTAAAAATGTCTCCAACCTTCGGCGCGCGATCGTCGGGCAGATACAATTTACTGGCTGCCTCGTTCGAATGCAGCAAATCCACGCTCGCCGCCCAGTACGCTGCATCCATTTCCGGGACTGGAAACCCGTTCCTCGCCGTAGTGATCGCAGCGCTCAAATCCTCCGCCAATTTCTTCCGACCGAATTTATCCGCCAGCTTTTGCCATCCCTCCGCCATCCCAGGAACCGTGACGCTATTGATCCCCGCTTGCGGCATTTCCCGCAATCCTTGCTTCTGCAAAAATTCAATCGTCAATTCCGCGGGCGCCCAGCCACTTGCATTCAACCCGTAAAGCTTGTTTGCTTTCGCGTCGTACACGATCGCGAACAAATCTCCTCCAATGCCATTCATCATCGGCTCAACCACGCCCATCATCGCGTTCGTTGCAATCGCGGCGTCCACTGCATTTCCGCCACTCTCCAGAATCCGCACGCCCGCCTGCGCCGCCAGCGGTGACTCCGCCGCCACAATTCCATTCTTCGAGATCACCATCGACCGCGCCTGCCCTCGGTCCTGCGCGCCCGCCGCGCTGGCAGCCAGCACCATTAGGCACAGCAACGCCAGCATCTTCAGCTCAGTACTTCCCAGCATTATGCGGTTGCGTTGCATTCATGTCTCTCCATTCTGAGTTTCAGTTCGCCAGCCTCACCACTTCACGACAAAATGTTCATCGCACTATACAGCAAAGTCCCGGTCATAATTTTTCGCATCAAATGCGTCCGGATCTTAGACTCTTAAACTCTTGAGCTTTTATGTTCCTGTGCTCTTATACTCAAGCTTGCCTTACCTCGGCCCTCTGACGGAGAATCCACACTTGCCTCCAGAAAACGCCAAGCCGCTCGCCGCACCTTCCGCGTTGCCTAACCGGCAACCCCTCTCTGATTTTGACGCACGCGTCAATTCTCTTCTCGCCGGACAGAATGCGGATCCTTTTGGCATTCTCGGCCCCCATCCAGTTCCCTCCGGATGGGCCATCCGATTTTTTATTCCCTGGGCCGCTGAAGCCAGCATCGTGTTCAAGAATCCTGCCAACTCTCCAGCAAAGATTGCCGATGCGGTAAAACTGCGCCCTGAAGGTTTCTTCGAAGCCGTGTGGCCTTCGAATCAGCCTACTGCTCCCGAACCCGGCAGTTACAAAATTCAGGGTCGCACTCACGCTGGCGAATCCTTCGAAATCTTCGATCCCTACGCATTCCCGTTCTTTCTCACCGATTTCGATCTCCATCTCTTCGGTGAAGGCCGCCACTTCGACACTTACGAAAAGCTTGGCGCGCACCTCCAAACGGTCGCGGGAGTGCCCGGAACGCACTTCGCCGTCTGGGCGCCCGCGGCCCGCCGCGTCAGTATCGTGGGCGATATGAATCACTGGGACGGCCGCGTTCATCCCATGCGTCCACGCGGTTCGTCCGGCATCTGGGAACTTTTTCTCCCTGAAGTGGGTGAAGGTGCCGTGTACAAATATGAAATTCTCGGCCCTTACGGAAATCTTCTCCCGCTCAAAGCCGATCCCTATGCTTTCCAGGCCGAGCTGCGCCCCAACACCGGCTCGGTGGTCGCCAACCTTCATTCACATCAATGGACCGATGCCGACTGGCTCGAAAATCGCCAACAAAAAAATTGGCTCGAGTCTCCAATTTCCATCTACGAAGTCCACTTGGGCTCCTGGCGTCGCGTTCCGGAAGACCATAATCGCTGGCTCACGTACCGCGAACTTGCTGATCAGCTGATTCCCTACATTAAGCAACTCGGCTACACCCACATCGAATTGCTGCCCATCATGGAGCATCCCTTCGACGGCTCGTGGGGCTATCAAACGCTCGGCTACTATGCCGCCACCAGCCGCTTCGGCAAGCCTGCCGATCTCATGTACTTCATCGATCGCTGCCATCAGGAAAATATCGGCGTTCTTTTGGATTGGACTCCCGCGCACTTTCCGCGCGACACGCACGGCCTCGCGCAGTTTGACGGCACACACCTTTTCGAACACGCCGACCCGCGTCAGGGCTCTCATCCCGATTGGGGCACCCTCGTTTACAATTACGGTCGCAACGAAGTCCGCAACTATCTCATCTCCAACGCGCTTTTCTGGCTCGACAAATATCATATCGACGGCCTGCGCGTGGACGCCGTCGCTTCCATGCTCTATCTCGATTACTCACGCAAGGCCGGTGAATGGGTTCCCAACCGCTACGGCGGCCGCGAAAATCTCGAAGCCGTCGATTTCTTCAAGACCATGAATACAGTGGCGCATGAACGTTTTCCCGGC
>Ga0207665_10001993_pt1 | contig 13774 bp, 8 predicted proteins | sample LARL112metaG_FD_184351 | JGI IMG/M metagenome (GOLD analysis project Ga0207665, IMG submission 184351) | Corn, switchgrass and miscanthus rhizosphere microbial communities from Kellogg Biological Station, Michigan, USA - LAR L11-2 metaG... | ecosystem: Host-associated > Plants > Roots >...
AGCGCATCACGGAACTGCAAGTGACGGTTGCGCGCGTAAACGATGTCTTGAACGACAAGAATCGCGCCAACCTCAGCGCCAGTCTCGGGACCGTCCGTGGAGTGCTGGACGAAAATCGCCAGCCATTGCATTCGACCCTGACACACTTTGACGAAGCCAGCGCAAAAATCGCGCCGCTGCTGGATGACCTCAAGAAAACCAACGCCGACGCCAGACAGACGATCAACACTCTTGAGGGTACGCTTGCTGAAAATCGCACCGACCTTCGCGAATCCATCGCCGATCTTCGCCGCGTCCTTGAAACCGCGAACAACGTGACCGATCAATTGGACCGCACGCTGAACGCGAACGGCGAAAATATCGACGACATACTGAACAACTTCCGGCAAGCCTCGCAGAACTTGCGCCAATTTACCGAGACGTTGAAGCAGCGTCCTTACACGCTGCTGCGATCCTCCATGCCGGCGCGGCACGAGCCGGGAAGAGTTCCAAAGCCGGACTAAGGGGCAGGGGATGAAACGTCTCGCCACATTTGCGATTATCACAATCTGCGCAGCCGCAGGCTGCACTACGGCCAGATCTCCGCGCTATTATTTTTTGAGCGCTCCTCCCGCCTCTGCAGCACCGAATACACCGTCGTTCGCGGTGACAATTTTGGTTGGTCGTTTGAGCGCGCCTCGCATCCTCCGCGACGATCGCGTTGTCTATGGAATGACCGACGTGGAAATGGGCGTGGATGAATACCATCGCTGGACAGAACCTCCCACGGAAATGATGGAGCAGTTGCTGGTGCAGCATCTACGCCGGTCTGGGCAATACAAATCCGTGCAGCGCATTTCCAGCACGGCCCGCGGGGACTACCTTTTGCGCGGGCATCTCACTTCATTCAACGAGAGGGATGATACTGCCGGAATCAAGGCGCGTTTTGCGATTGAACTTGAACTTTTCGATCAGAAAGCGGGCAGTGTTGTTTGGACGCACAGCTACACTCATGATGAGCCGGTAGAGAAAAAAACGGTCAGCGCGGTCGTTGAAGCATTGCAGAAAAATGTGAACGTCGGACTCGAGCAGCTAACGGGCAGCCTGTCGCAATACTTCGAATCGCATCCCGCAAAATAAAAATCCATGTTGAAACGTAGAAACAAGCGTTTTGATCAAGCTGGAGCTCTCGGCATCAATGGCGTCGCAGGGATTGACGTAGTTCCACGTTTCCCCAAAAGTTCGACTACGGCCTGATTCAACTTTGTTCGTAGCTGAAAACGCTGGCTGGCTTGCGTGATGTACCGCACGGAGAGTTCCACCCCGCCCAGCACCGGACGCAAATTTATGGACGGCTCCGCGCTGAATAATCCTATATCGCGATTCCCGGCAGCGCTTTTCAGTTCCTGGGCCGCTGCTTTGGCGTTTTCGTGGGTAGCTTCCAGAACGCGCTTCTGAATCGCATCGATCAATGGATAGGGATCTTCACCTGTTGGCAGCACCACCTGCAGTTCATCCCACAACCACTGCCCGGACGTTGAGAAATTAAAATAGTGGCCTTCAATCGCGTAGCTGTTCGTGAAAGTTACGCGCCGGCCGGTCGGATGCCCGGAATCCGTCCAGTTCCCCGTTTCCAGCAGCACCGTATGAAATAATCCAATCTCGACGACTTCGCCGGTTACGCCGTTGATTTCAACCCAGTCGCCAAGCCGGATTCCATTTCTGCCCATCAAAACAAACCAGCCCAGGAAACCTATAATGAAATCCTTTAACGCCACAGTCAGACCGGCGCCCGCAAGCCCCAGGAATGTTCCCAGTTGACTCGGCGGTCCAAAAATCACCAGCAGTATCAGCAGCGCCGCAATCACCTGAAGCGAAACCGTGACGGTTGCGCGCAAGGTCTGCATCTGCCGCCGGTCCAGCTTGGTCGTTCCCAGTAATTTCTCAAACCAGGTGCTAAAAAAAACTCCTACCAGTGTAATTCCCAGAATAATTGCTAATCCGATCAGGATTCGTTGCACCATCTCTCGCTGATGATCTGAAACCAGCTCGATCCATTCGCCGTACGTTCCGGAAAGTTCTTTTTCATTGTCGACGCGCTTGTCAAGGCTGGTCAGGTTGCGCTGATCGGCTGTAACCGCTTTCGTGGTGGCAAGCGCGGCCTTGGCATCCGCAGCGGTCCGCGCTTTGCGCACGTTGTCCGTTACTGAGGATGCCGCAGCTTCGGCCGGAGGCGTACCGTGCACCGCATCGGAAAGTCTCGAGTGTGCCGCCAGGTCCGGTGAATTGAATTTTTCCGCGTCGATTTGCGCCGACAACGCGTTGTGCTGTTCCGTCAACGATGCCACCAGGCTGTCGGCATCGCTCTTCGCGCGCTGCAATAACTTTTTCTTTGCGTTCAACTCTATCCAGCGCTGCACGCGGTGCACCACGCCAACTTTTTCCGGCGCCGCGTTTGGAAATTTCTGTTCGGCTGCTGTTCGCTCCTTGTCCGCTTGTTCGTGCTGCTGTTTCATCTTCTCGATACGATCGTGGAGGTTTCCGCCCGCATCCGTCAGATCGCGCTTCGCGTCTTCCACATCGTTGGTGGCAACGTCCAGGTTGGCCTTCGCCAGGTCCAGCTGATCTTGCAGCGCGTCTTTTTTGGCTCCGCTGGCCGTAGCGATTTCGGCGGTGAGCTCATTTACTTGAGTCTGCAATGCCTGTTGGAATTTTTGCGCTTTCTGAAGCCGCGCTTGAATTTGCTTCGCTTCGGCGGACAGTTCCGGCGGATGCGCTTCCGCATCTTGTAGCGCGATATTGAATGAGAGATCGAGTTCGTAGTCGCTCAGCCGCAGCGCTTCCTTCGCCAGTTCCTGTTCTTCCGGCGTGTCAGCAAGCTGTGTGAGCTGCTGCGCCGCCTTGAGTGGCGTCTGGTCCACTGGCGCCGCCTGCGCTGCAGCCGCTTTCTTTTTTGCCAAAGCCGCTGGGTGGTCCAGCGCAAAGATGCCGTACGCTGTTACTCCCAGCGCAACAATTAGTCCAGTCGCTGCGATCTTTTGTACCGTCCTCATGTTTCCCTTCCGGCTGTAACACCATTCTAGTACGCAGCCAGAGCCCGCTATTCACCAAGATTGACTGCAGTTTCGATGACGATTATGCGTACTCCGCGTATGTCGAATTGCCTGCTTAAAATACAAACGCCCCCGTCTCCCGGAGGCGTTTCGATTTCCCAATTTCGATTTTCGAGTTTCGCTTTTTCCTACAGATAATCCCGCGAAGGTCCCTCAAGAAACGCCCGCAGCTTCCGCGAACGCGATGGATGCCGCAACTTGCGGAGCGCCTTCGCTTCAATCTGCCGGATCCGTTCGCGCGTCACCGCAAACGATTGGCCGACTTCCTCGAGCGTGTGCTCGCTCCCATCGTCCAGACCAAAACGCATCTTGATGACTTTCTCTTCGCGCGGCGTCAACGTCTTCAGCACCGACGACGTCTGCTCCTTCAAATTGAGGTTGATGACCGCGTCCGAAGGCGACACAACTGCCTTATCCTCGATGAAGTCGCCGAGGTGCGAATCTTCTTCCTCACCGATCGGAGTTTCAAGGGAAATCGGCTCCTGCGCAATCTTCAAAATCTTGCGTACCTTGGACACCGGAATGTCCATGCGCTTGGCGATTTCTTCACTGGTCGGTTCGCGCCCCAGTTCCTGCACCAGCTGCCGGCTGGTGCGCACCAGTTTGTTGATGGTCTCGATCATGTGCACGGGAATACGGATGGTGCGCGCCTGGTCCGCAATCGCACGCGTGATTGCCTGGCGAATCCACCATGTCGCGTACGTCGAAAACTTGTAGCCCCGGCGCCATTCAAATTTGTCCACGGCTTTCATCAAGCCGATGTTACCTTCCTGAATCAAATCCAGGAACTGCAATCCGCGATTGGTATATTTTTTTGCGATGGAAACCACCAAGCGAAGGTTGGCTTCAATCAATTCTTTCTTCGCTTGCTCCGCCTCCGCTTCGCCGCGGTGAATGAATGTCAGCGTGCGCTTCAGTTCAGTCAATCCGACTTCGCTCGCTTCTTCGATGTCTTTCAGTTCCGATCGGCGCGTACGCAATTCCTTGCGCGCTTCCGCCGCAACATCGCCCTTCGCCACATCCGCACGGCGTTCCAAGCGACCCGCTTCGCGTTCCAGCGATTGCAGGCGTTCGACCGTTCCGCGCATCTTGTCGATCAGCCGCTTCTTTTCGAACGGATTGAAATCAATCCCGCGGATTTCCAATGAAATTTCCACACGCGTCCGCGCTACATCCCATTTCGCGCGAATGTACGACCGCTTTTTCGCTTTCGGCGTTTTGTCGAGCTTCACGGCCTGCTTCAGCGCCGTGTCATAGAGTTTCGCGATCTTCTCGATATACTTCAGCGTTTGCTTGGTCTTGTTCGCGATCTTTTCTTCGGTAAGCTCTTCATCGTCGAACTGCACGATCTCTTTGATCGATCGCGCGCCTTTACGCAAATCCTCGCCAACCGCGATCAATTCCTTGATGACAATCGGCGAGCGCGTAATGGACTTCATCACCACCAGTTGCCCGCGCTCAATTCGCTTCGCGATGGTCACTTCGCCTTCGCGTGTCAACAGCGGCACGGTCCCCATTTCGCGCAGGTACATGCGCACGGGGTCGTTGGTTTTCTCCATCGAACCTGGAGTCAGGTCCAGGTCACTGCCGCCCTCCTCCGCGTGACCATCATCTTTTGCAGTCGCGTCGCGGTCCGTCTGTTCGACAGACAACTCCACCGCGCGCGCCGCCTTCGCTGCCGCCTGATCCTCGTAAATCTCAATCCCGTTCCGCTCGAACGTGGTCAGCAGATCGTCTATTTCTTCCGAGGAATGCACTTCGGCAGGAAGCGAATCGTTCACTTCGTCGTAAAGCAGATACCCGCGCTCTTTGCCGACCGCAATCAGCGCGCGTACCGCTTCGTATTTTTCTTCAAGAACCTGCGCCACAAACTCCTCCCGCAATCAGCATGCATCGTCCCGAAGGCTTTTTCCAGGCTCTTCAGGCTCTCCGCCGGGCGTCGGACACTATCCAAATTGCGACCGCATAGCGATCGATCCAAACTATGCCCGCAAAGCGATCAACTCAAACTAGTGATCGCAAAGCGATCAATTTCAGCCGCGACGCGAGCAACGCAACTGTGATCGCAGCGACCAACAATCTCTTGTAGTAAGACACGTTGGACAGGACGCGCAAACGCACGTTTTGGGGACTTAGCCCCTGCTCACCAGTTTGATTTTTTGTGAAGCTCGCTGCGCCGTCGCTTTTCGCTCGCCCGGATGCTGCCCATTGGCATCTCGGGGGGCCGATCCCAGCCGCTAACTACATTAGTATAGATGCAGTTAGCCCGAAAACCGTTACCCGAAAAACCTTTCTACGCTACATGGTTAAGTCCCGACGAGTCAACATTTTACTTCTTGGCATTTCGCGTCGCGTTACCGTGAATCCTGTAGCGGCGCCGCATGCTGCGCCCCAGCTTGCCCGGAAGCACGCTTCAGGCGCGCTCCGTATCTGTTCCTCTGGCTGTTTCAGTCTTAGCTATTCGCCGCTCACATCTCAAAACCGCCTCACCCCGCCGCCGCCAACCTTCTCATCAACTCCTGCTTCCGCGTCAATAGCTCCCGCATTGCAGGCCCCGCCGGATTCGCTTCAATTCCCCGCTGCACATCCGTCAACTCCCGCTCGATTTGCTTTCGTGCCAATGTGTCCAGGCAGCTCTGCGCTTCTTCCCACGCCGGATCCTGCGCATCTTCAAATAAAATTTCGAAAAACAATCGTCGCTCGCGGTCAGCCAGCTGCGCGCCAACCTCAGAGGCATGAAACGGCTCACCGGAAAGCGTAGCCCCGATCAATACCGCGAAAATTTTCTCCGTCTCCAGCCCAAGATATTGCTGCGAAGTTTGTAAATGCTGCGCCAATTCCCTGCGGAATCCTTCCGCCTCTGCCAACATTCGAATCAGCCGCCGTTCCGCGGGCATTGCCGATTGGCGTACCAGCTCCGGTCTCAGTTTCACTTCGCTGCGCCGCTCCGCCGCCGCCTTGCTCAAAGCCGCGCGCAATACCGGTTCCTCCAACCTTAATTGCTGCGCAATCCGCGTGGCCCACTCCGAGCGCAAAATATTATTCGGAATTTTCTGAATGTATGGCAAAAGAAAATTCACCGCCCGCCGCTTGCCTTCTCCCGACGTCAAATCCATCTGGCTCGCGCGTCGAATCAGATAATCCACATAAGGCGGCGCTTCCTTCACCTGTTTAATGTATGCCGCCGCGCCTTTTTCACGAATGTACAAATCTGGATCGGCTTTCTTATCTCCAATTGGCGGCAGTGCCAGCACGCGAACCTCGAAGTCCTGCTCCAGCAGCGCCGTCAACGATCTTTCCGTCGCCGCCTGCCCGGCGGTATCCGGGTCATAATTCACAATCACCCGTTTTGTAAATCTTCCCAGCAACTTGATCTGCGATTCGGCCAGCGCCGTTCCGCAGCTCGCCACCACATTGCTGATACCGGCGCGCGCCACCGCGATCACATCCATATAACCTTCCACCAGCACCGCAAAATCGACGCGGCGCAGCGCATCCTTCGCGCGGTCCAGGTGATAAAGAACGTTGCTTTTCGAATAAATTGGCGTCTCGGGCGAGTTCAAATACTTTGGCTGTTCATCACCCAGCGCTCGCGCCCCGAACGCCACAATTTTTGCCGACTCGTTCGCAATTGGGAATGTAATCCGCCTCCGGAAACGATCGAAATGCCGCCCGCTCTGATCCTGCGAAATTAGTCCGGACTCCACCAGCGTCTTTTCCGGATACCTTCCGCGAAAATGCCGCAGCAACAAATCTCCGCCACTCGGCGCATAGCCAATTCCGAATTGCGCAATCGTATCCTTATCCAGTCCACGATCTTCCAGGTACGCGCGCGCCGCTTTTCCCTCCAGCGTTCCTTCCAGCTGTTGCACAAAAAATGTCTGCGCCTCGCGATGAGTTTCCACCAGCACCGTGCGCTGCTGATTTTCCCGCCGCTCTTCCGGTGACCGTTCTTTCGGCCGCGGTACCGCTATGCCGCATTTTTCCGCGACGATTCGAATCGCCTCCGGAAACGCGCACTTCTCCATCTCCATCACAAATTTAAATACATCGCCGCCCTGCCCGCACCCAAAACAGTGGTAAATCTGTTTCGTCGGATGCACGTTGAACGAAGGCGTTTTTTCCGCGTGAAACGGGCATAGCCCGCGAAAATTTTGCCCCGCCTTCTTCAGCGGCACGTATTCCCCGATGACCCGGACAATGTCCGCCTGCTGCTTCACCTTCTCCGCAAATGATCCCGCCTCTGCCATTTTCTCCGAAACTTGCAACACGAAATTCGAAACTAGTGATCCGATACGATAAATTTTGTCCCCTGCCGCGTTTTTGTCACTCGAATATAGCCGTTCAGCGTTTGAATCGCACGCTGTGCCAGTTCTTCGGCAATTTGGAACTGCTCAGCCGAAAATGTTTGCGGTAATCGAGGTAGCGGCTCGTCGCATCTGTACGGAAAGTGCAAAATTCTCTTCCCTCGGAAATTTTCGGATCGTACACAGCTTGGCGTAGTTACCGAGCGATTCTGCCAGGCATGCAAATCCTTGAAGTCTCGTATAGCGGCTGCAGGACCGTTCGCAAGCAGGCTTATTGGGGATTTTCGTATTTCGATTTTCGTCATCTCATTGCCGCAATTCTACAACCGTGATCGCCTTGCCGCCCCGTTCTTCGGCTTCAGTCGCATAATTAGCCACCAGGGGATGCGTTCTCAGAAAATCACCGAGCCCCTTCCTTAAAGCTCCTGTCCCATGGCCATGAATAATTCGCACGCTGGGCAGGTGCGCCATCGCCGCAACATCCAGAAATTTATCCACCTGCTCCGTGGCCTGCCCCACCGTTTGCCCAATCACGTTGATCTCGTTCGCCACGCCAAACCGCGATGGCGCGCTCACCGAGCCGCTCGCCGCATTTGAACTCTGCGCTTTTCCGGCCGGCGCAGACTCCACGCCAACAATTTCCTCGGCGGCAATCTTCATCCGCAGTGGCCCCGCCTCAATCTCCGCATTTCGTCCGTCCAGCCGCCGCAAAATCACCGGCTTCGAAAATCCTCGCACGCGAATCTTGGCCCCTGGTTGCAGCGACCCTGCATTCACAGCGCCCGCGCCGCTCAGCGCAATTCCCAAGTCGCCCTGCGACTCAGAAATCGTCTGCACCACCGCCCCGTTGAGCTCTTCCCGCGCTGCTCCGCGCACTTCCCCCAGTTTTCGTCGCGAAGTCTTTTCAATCTGCCCGCGCAACTCGCGCTCTTTCACCGCCTGTACCACGCGTGCAACGTTTTCCTCGAAGCGCTTCTGCATCTCCGCAAATTGCGCTTCCAATTCCTGAATGCGCTTCTGCTGACGCCCAGCCCACTCGGTGCGCAGTTTCGCGCGTTCTTCTTGCAACGCGCCCCGCTCTCCCACCATCTGCTTCTGCATGCGGTCCAGCTCTTCACGGCTGCGATGCAGATACGCAATCAGATCGGCCGCCTCGCGCGACTCCGGCGAAAGCAGCGCTCGCGCTCGTTCGATAATTTCTTCCGACAAGCCCAGCCGCCGCGCGATCGCTATCCCGCTCGACCCGCCCGGTACTCCCACCATCAACCGGTACGTCGGCCGCAAATTCACATCGTCAAATTCCACCGCGCCGTTTAACACGCCTTCCGCTGTCGAAGCATAAGCCTTTAACCGGTCGTGGTGCGTGGTCGCCAGCACCAAACATCCCTTCGCGCGAAATTCTTCCAGTAACGCCACCGCCAGCGCCGCGCCTTCTTCCGGCGCGGTACCCGTCCCCATTTCATCCACCAGCACCAATGAATCCGGCGTCGCCGTCACCAAGATTGCTTTCAAATTCAACATGTGCGCTGAAAACGTCGAAAGATCGGCGGCAATGGACTGCTCATCTCCAATATCCACCAGCACGTGATCGAACAGCGGCAGCGCTGCACGTTGCGCGGCAACGGGAATCCCTGATTGCGCCGCAAGCGCAGCCAGACCGGTCGTTTTCAGCGCCACCGTTTTTCCGCCGGTGTTCGGACCGCTGATCACCAGTAGCCGCTCTTCCCGATTCAAGGACAAGCTCATCGGCACAATCGCGCGGCCTTCGCGCTTCAACTTATCTTCCAGCACCGGATGACGTGCCGCTTCCAGCCGCAATTCTCCCGCATCCGAGAATTCCGGCAACGCCGCATCAAAATCCCGCGCAAACCGCCCCCGTGCGAACACTCCATCCAACACGGCAATCGTTTCCGCCGCTTTCAGCAACGCAGGCCGCACCGTCTGTAGCCGTTCCGTCAACTGGCGCAAAATCCGCAAAATCTCTGCAGCCTCATCTTCCGCAAGTTGCACCAGCTGATTATTCGATTCCACCGTTTCAAGCGGCTCAAGAAATACGGTCTGCCCGGTCCCGCTCGCGCCATGCACCACTCCCGGTGTGCTCCTGCGGTTTTCCGCGCGCACTGGAATCACAAAACGCTCATTCCGCAACGTGACATAGTCCTCGCCCGCCTCCGCATTGCGCGAACGCAAAATCTGCTTCAGCGTTTTCTGAATCGATTCGCGCGTCTGCACCATGCTCACGCGAATTCGCCGTAAAGCAGTCGACGCATCGTCGCTGATATCGCCGTTCGGCAGGACACTACGCCGTATGGCCGCTAGCACGTCCCGGAAATCTCCAACTTCTCCGGCCGCCGCGCTCAACAAAGGAAATTTCGCAGCCTCTTCGCGAAATTGTCCGCGCAACCACGCGGCAGTTTCCAGCAACGAAGCCGCATCCAGAACCTCCGCCGGCTCCAGCGCCACTCCCAGCCCTTCAATCTTCGCCAGCCACGCTTCCGGATCAGCCAAGCCGCCAAATCCCAATTCATTTCCGCTACGAAGCCACTCACGCGCTTCGCGTATCAACGCAAACTGCCCCTGTAACAATTCCCCATCGCGCGAAAAAACCAGCGCCTCCACCGCCCGCCGCCCCGGCGCACACGTAGTCCGCAGCCGCAGCAACTCCCGCAGCTTGTCAAATTCCAAAACGTCTTCAGCGCTTCGGCTCATCTGCCTCGATTTCTCTTCGGTAGCACAGCCACTCTTGGCTGTGCTCAGTGTTGCCAACGCCGCGCCAGCCCGTTCTCAGACGCGCCTGCTCCCTCAGACGCTCTTGCCCTTGTAGTGCCCACCTTCGGCCTGCCCCGCCCCCCGGCGCGCTTTTCACTTTTCGACTTTCGCTTTCCGTTTTCTATTTTCTATTTTCCATTTTCGCTTTTCCGCGCCGACTTCACTGCGCTTTCACGCAACAAGCCGCTCCAGCGGCGTCAAACTCCTCCATCATCGCAAGGCTCAAAGCATCCAGAGCATCTGTCGCTTCATGGCTCTTCGAGCCCATGTTGTTGCTCAAAAACGAAAACACCAGCCGTTTTCCACTCGGCAAATCCGCATAACCTGACCGCGTCCGCACGTGTTCTATCGAGCCGGACTTCGCGTGCAGCCGCCCTACGGCAATGCTGTTTTTCATGCGGTCTTCCAGAGTGCCGTCCACTCCCGCCACCGGCAAAGAATCAAAATACGCGTCGAACCACGGCTGCTTCTGCGCATACAACAGCAGCGCTACCAGCCCGCGCGGCGTCACCAGATCGTGCCGCGATAATCCCGAGCCATCCGTCTGCACTACATCGTCAGCGGGAATTCCCGCCACCGCGTAAAAACTTGCCGCAAAATTCGCCAGATCCTCCGGCGTAGTCCACGCTCCGTTTTGTCTTGCAGCCGTGCGCAGCAGCATTTCCGTATGCAAATTCTGGCTGATTTTGTTCACCAGCTTCACTGACTGCCCGAGCGTAATCGAAAGATGCTCCACCAGCACCACGCGCGTTTCGCCTGCGGGCGGACCCGGGGGCAAAGACAATTCCTTCGCAGCTCCAATCACTTTAATGCCGCGATCCTGCAAAAGCCGCTTCAACATCGCTGCGGCATGCAGCGCCGGCTCCTGAATCGCCAAAATTAATTTCCGAGGATTGCTTTTCGCCGGCAGCGTGCCCAATACCGTCACCACATTTGATCCCGGTTCGCGCTTCAGCGTCAGCTCAGGTTTCACTCCTACAGCGGAAGTGATCACCTGATTGTCCACCGTAAATTCCGGCGCGCTGGGCGCCACAACCGCGTCCACACGATCGCCTGTTTTCTCCCCCGGCGTCAGCGTTAATTGCACCGTATTGTCGTCCAGCACGATCGCGGAAATCGCTGCACCGTACTCCCACACCATATCGTCAATTTCCCAGCCGTTCGGATAACGCTCGCGCGGAAAGTAGCTGTCATCGCCCACAATATCGCCGACTATTTCCTTAACGCCCTTGGCCGCAAGGGCATCGGCCATTTCCGCGATCACCTTTTCCGAAGGACCAATAAATTCCTCCTTCAGCATGTACGGAAATTTGCGATTCGACAGATTCGGATCGCCGCGCCCGACCAGATACAATGGCCCGGCAATTTTTCCTAATGCATCCGGAATGGCGGTGGCTTCGAGCGTGGTTTGGAAGCGATAGTCCGCTCCCAATTTCGCCAATGCCAGCGCCGTCGTAAACAGCTTCATATTGGAAGCCGGCACGAAATACCGGTCGGCGTTCAGTTCATACAATACCTTCCCGGTGGAGGCGTCGGCGATCAGCAATCCCCAGTCGCCCTTTGCGGGCTGGCCGCTTCCCAGGATCATTTGCGCCCGCGCCGCAAAGAGTTCTGTTGGCGAAGGCTTCGTTTGCGTCTGCTCGGCCCGTTTGGCTAGTTGATGTGCTGATGTAGTTGCTGATTGAAGTACTAATTCGTTCGCCGCCGTGCAGCAGAATTCCGTGGGCTTTTTGGTCTCCTGTGCGCTACCGCCTGATGCCAACAGAATTGCCAGTGCCATGCCCACCAGCCAGAATCGCACCCTGCCCCTCCCACCTATAAATACAGTTCTTCCTCTGCTGGATAAATATCGTCCAGCCAAGTATATTCCATACGCCACGGAACATTTGTTTGGAGAAGGCTCCTCAGGCAGCGCCTTCCCGCGATTGGATTCGGGTTTAGCAGCCCCACTCAGTTCCCAAATGAAATACCCGCAAGTGCGGGCACATCGCTGAAAAGGAGATACATCAATGAGAAAGCCACTGGCCCTGTTGCTCGCAATGACCGTGCTGGGTTTGCCTCTCAGGGCGGACGAGAAGGGCGATAAGAAGGAAGCTGAGCGCCTCGAAAATTGTGGCACGGTCCTTAAGGAAATCATGGACATTCCAGATGACATTCCCCAGGACCTCATCGACAAAGCCGAATGTATCATCTTGTACCCATCGGTGTTGAAGGCGGCGTTTATCGTCGGCGGCAGCTATGGCCGCGGCGCGATGACCTGCCGCAGCGGACAGCATTTCACCGGTCCCTGGAGTGCCCCAACCATGATGGCTCTTGAAGGCGCCAGCGTCGGCTTCCAGCTCGGCGGTCAGGCCACGGATTTCGTTCTGCTCGTGATGAATCCACGTGGCGCGCACTCCATTTTGTCCAGCAAAGTAAAACTTGGCGCGGATGCGTCGGCGGCCGCCGGACCCAAGGGCCGCAACGCCGAAGCTTCCACCGACGTGACTCTGCGCGCTGAAGTGCTCACCTATTCCCGCGCACGCGGACTTTTTGCCGGAGTTTCACTTGCCGGTTCCACCGTTCGACCAGACAACGACGCCAACGAAAGAGTCTATGGAAAGAAAGTCACTGCGCAAGACATCGTCTTCAATGGAACTGTGCGCGTCCCTCCTCCGGCACAAAAAATGACCTCCTATCTCAACAAGAAATCGCCAAAGAACCTTTCCGATCCGGACTCGCTGAAGTAAAAGAGCAAACCAGCAAACGTAGGAAAAGCGCCTTCCGCCGAATGGCAGTAGGCGCTTTTCCATTTCTGCTGGCTTATAAGCGTTAAGTGACTTATAGTCATTTATGGGTTCAGGTCATGAGCGACTCTTCTCAATCCCAATCCGCGCTCTCGGCTTCTGTCAGCGACTCCCGCCGTAAACGCCGCAGTTTGGAATTTCGCGAGCGGCTGTTCCGTGCTGCGCTCGCTCTGTTTTCAAAAAAGGGTTTTGCCGAAACCACTGTGGAAGACATCACCGAGGCCGCCGACGTCGGCAAAGGAACTTTCTTCAACTACTTTCCCAGCAAGGAACATGTCCTGGTCGGCTTCGCGGAAATGCAGCTTGCGAAACTGGAAACGATTATTCGAGAAATTCGCGCCTCACGATTGCCGATGCGTGAAGGCCTCCGCGGTCTGATTCATCGTATGACCGAAGCGCCTATCCAGAACCCGTCGGTCGTGCGCGCGCTTCTGCAAGCTCATGTCTCCTCGCCGGTGGTGCGTGAAGAAGTGCTTCGCATACACCGTGAGCATCAGAAATTGCTCGGCGGCCTGCTCCGTCTCGGACAGGAACGCGGTGAAGTTCGCCGCGATATCGCCGCGGAAGATATTGCCCAAATCCTGCGCCAGATGATTTTTGGCACCCTCCTTTTCTGGTCTCTGATCGGCGATGCATCGCTCACAGAACGTGTCGAACAGTCTCTGACTTTGCTTTGGGGCGGAATCGCATCTGGCGGATCGTCTTCGCGTTCTGGCCCGCAGTCTTTCAGCGAAAGGACAGAATGAGCGCAAAGCGCATCTCGATTCTCGTGGTGCTGCTCGCCATCCCCGCCGCCGCTGCCGTTGTCTACGGCGGATGG
>Ga0207665_10001994_pt1 | contig 13772 bp, 13 predicted proteins | sample LARL112metaG_FD_184351 | JGI IMG/M metagenome (GOLD analysis project Ga0207665, IMG submission 184351) | Corn, switchgrass and miscanthus rhizosphere microbial communities from Kellogg Biological Station, Michigan, USA - LAR L11-2 metaG... | ecosystem: Host-associated > Plants > Roots >...
TCGGATATGTGGGAGCGGCCGCCACCAAGTCCGTCATCCTCGGGCTGGTCGTGTTGGCGACCTCGTGGCTGCTCATCCCGCTGCGCATCGCGCACCCGGTGTGGATGATCGCATTCCTGCTCTTGACCGCGGTGAGTTTCAGTTTGTTCGGCTTCATCCTCGGCCTATGGGCGGATGGATTCGAAAAGCTGCAGGTCGTGCCGCTCTTGATCATCACGCCGCTGACGTTTCTCGGCGGCACGTTCTATTCGATCAACGTGTTGCCTCCGGCTTGGCAGACGGTCGCGTTGTGCAATCCGGTGGTCTACCTGATCAGCGGGTTCCGCTGGAGTTTTTTCGAAACCGCCGACGTGAGCGTTGGCTTGAGCTTGGCGATGACCGTACTGTTCCTCGCCATCTGCCTGGCCACGGTATGGGTGATCTTCAAGACCGGTTATCGGCTCAAGAAGTAAGCACGCTTCGCTCCGCGCTCAGGCGGCGGCGCTCATGGACGAGCGGAAGGCCCAGCGCGTGAAATAGGTTTCGACATAGGCGAAGACCGCGTACATCACGATGCCTTCGACGGCGAGGCTGATGAGACAGGCGAAGACGAGCGGCATCTGGAAATTCGAGCCTGCCTGCACCATCAGATGACCCAGCCCGGAATTGGCGCCGATGGTCTCCGACATCACGGCGCCGACGAAGGCGAGGGTGATTGCAATCTTGAGCGAGCCGAACAGATACGGCTGGGTGCGCGGAAGGCCGACCTTCAGCATGATGTCGAGCTTCCTGGCGCCGAGTGCGCGTAACACGTCCTCGAGCTCCGGCTCCATGGTGGCAAGCCCGGTCGCCACGTTGACCACGATTGGAAAGAACGAGATCAGAAAGGCAGTGAGCACCGCCGGCACTACGCCGATACCGAACCAGATGATCAGGATCGGCACCACGGCAACCTTCGGGATCGAGTTGAAGCCGATCATCACGGGATAAAGGCCGCGGTAGATCGTGCGCGACCAGCCGACGATGATGCCGAGCACGACGCCGAAAGCGACGGCGAGGGCGAAGCCGGCGAGCGTCGTCCACAGGGTGACGAAGGAGTTCTTGGCGAGCGGCAGCCAATATTGGCCGATCGCCTGAAATATCTGCGAGGGTGCGGGCAGCACGAAGGTGTCGACTTTGAAGATGCGGCAGATGAGCTCCCACAGCACAAACATGCCGACGGTAAACAGCCAGGGAGATAGTCTCTCCAAGGTCGTGCTCATGCCTTGCGTACCTCGGCGATCTTGGCCCGCAGCTCGTGCACGATGTCGGTGAAGCGCGGCTCGAAGCAGCTGTCGAGATCGCGCGGGCGCGGCAGATCAATCCTCTTGGTCATGACGATGCGTCCCGGCCGTGCGCTCATGACGTGGATGTTGTCGGCAAGGAAAGTAGCTTCGCGTAGGTCGTGCGTGACCAGGATGACGGTGAAACCGAGCTTCTGCCAGAGATCGCGCAGTACGCACCACAACTCTTCGCGCGTGAAGGCATCCAGCGCGGCGAATGGCTCATCGAGCATCAACAGCGCGGGTTGATGGATGAGCGCGCGGCAAAGCGAGACGCGCTGCTGCATGCCGCCGGACAGCTCCCAGGGGAAACGCTCGCCGAAGCCGTCGAGCCCGACGGTCTTGAGCAGCGCCTCGGCGGCGGCGCGGTAGTGCTCCCGCTCGCGCCGGAACCTGTGGCGATGGGGCTCCACGATCTCGAGCGGAAGCAGCACGTTGTCAATGACCTTTCGCCAAGGCAGCAGGTTCGGGTTTTGGAACGCCATGCCGGCGATCTTGACGGGTCCGCGCACTCTGTCGCCGAAAATGACGATATCGCCGCAATCGGGAGAAACGAGCCCGGTCACGAGCTTCATCAACGACGACTTGCCGCATCCCGACGGCCCGACCACGGCGGCGAATTCGCCGCGACGCACGGTAAGGCTTGTGTCCTTCAAGGCGAGGACGCCGCCGGAGGCGCTGCGGTAGGTCAGCGTGACATTACCGATGGCGACTGAACCGGTCACGCGATCGCTCACGTGCCGAGTTCGTTATGCCCGGGCTTGCGTTCACGTGCGTCTTCCGACGCGCTATGCCCGGTCATGACGGCGCGACATTAGCTTGATCCCGCGCTTACAACTTCCGCTCTGAGGCCGGGGGCAGGTATTCGCTTGTGAAGATGTCCTCGGCTCCCGGTCGGTTCTTGAACTCGTAGGTCAGCGCGATCTGGTCGATCGATTTGGCAAGCCGCGCCATGTCGACGCCGCCGAAACCATTGGCTTTCACCCACGGCGTCACGAAATTGTCTCGCAATGACATTTTCAGCCGATCGAGCTCGATCTTAGCATCCGCGGTCTCGTTGCGCGCCAGCACCGACTTGATCGCGGTATCGGGGTCCTTAATCGTATCTAGCACGCCCTTGATGGTGCCGCGGACAAAACCCGCCACAGCTTTCGGATTGGCCTTGGCGTAGTCCGGATTGACCATGATGGCATTGCCGTAGAGCACGAGACCATAGTCCGCCATCAGCATCGTCTTGATGTCTTCCGGTTTCAGTCCCTTCTGCAGCAGATTGTAGTACATCGAGAAGGAAAATCCGGTGATTGCGTCGACCTTGCCCTCGGCGAGCATAGGCTCGCGCACGGGAAACCCGACGTTCTCAATTTTGACCTTCGATTCGTCGATGCCGTTTTCCTTGACGAACGCCTTCCATTGCGCGAAGGCGCCGTCCGCCGTCGGCGCGCCGAGTACCCGCCCTTCGAGGTCCTTCGGCTTGGTGATCCCGGTCTTGGCGGTGGTGCCGATCGCGAATGCCGGCTTGTCGTAGATCATCAACACAGCCTGCACTTTCTTGTCCGGGTTCTGGTCGCGGAACTTGACCAGCGAGTTGATGTCGAAAAAGCCGAGCGGATAGGTGCCGGCAGCGATGCGGGCAATACCGGCGACCGAGCCGGGGCCGGAGTCGATGGTGACGTTGAGACCCTCGGCCTTGTAGTAGCCCTTATCGATGGCGACAAAGTAGGGCGCCGACGGACCCTCGAACTTCCAGTCGAGCGCGAACTTCAGATCGGTCTGCGCGCCCGCCGGGCTCATGCCGAGCACCACTGCTGTCGCTGCCGCGAGCATCCCGAAAAGCTTGATCCTGTTCATGTTCGACGCTCCCTCTAAGCCCCGTCGACCGGAGCCGTGCGTACCTCAAAAGTCATCAGCAATGGTCGTGCCAGCCCGAAGCCCATAGCGCGGACCGGCGGCGAAGCTCCGCCGTGGCGCCAAAGTAGGCATTTTGCGCCTCTTTGCCTATTCCCCGATCAATTTCGCGCGGATTCTTAGCTGCCGCGATAAGTGGAGTAGCTCCATGGTGTCACCAGCAACGGCACGTGATAGTCGCCTTCCGGCTCCGCGACCGCGAAACGGACCGGCACCACGTCGAGGAACGGCGGGTCGTCCAGTCGCGCGGCCAGCCGTGCGAAATACTCGCCCACGTGGAAACGCAGCTCGTAGCCTCCGATTGGCAGCGGCTGTCCGGCGATCAACGGGGCGTCGGTGCGGCCATCACGATTAGTCGCGGCGCGCGCCATGACCCGTTGCTCGCCATTGGCTGACAATTCGAGAAGCTCAACGCGTACCCCCGCGGCGGGACGGCCGGAATGAGCGTCGAGCACATGGGTGGAGAGCCGTCCATGCACCTTGAGACGATCAACGGCCTCGAGCCGCTGATCGAGGCGAAGCGCGGCGATGCGGAAGATTTCGGCGAGCGCTGTTTCGGCTTCCTCCGCCGTGCCGTTCTGCAGTCGGCGTTCAAACTGCTGCAGAATGGAGTCTTTGCCGTGCCGGCGGGCGCAAATGATGAAGGGAATACCGAATTTCTCGCGATAGGCCCCATTGAGGCGATGAAATTGCGCGAATTCCGCCTCCGATAGGCGCTCGAGCCCGGCGCTCGCCTGCTCCGCCTGGGAATCCGCAGTCATCGCGCCTGCGCGCGCCGCCTTGCCGGCGAGATCGGGGTGGCCCTTGATCAATGTCAGCCGCTGTTCCGCCGGTGCCGCACGCACCGCTGCCATCATCGCCTCGTGCAGGGCCGCAAGCGTCGCGAAAGGGTGCTGACGCCAAACGGCTTGCGCCACCCACGGGGCGTGCTCGTAGACCTCGCCCAACGCGGCGACGAAGGTGGCCTCGTCGGCGGCGTCGAGGCTCCCAAGCGCGACCTTGGCCATGCCGTGCTACCCGAATACCGGCGCGCCGGCGGCGAGGGCGCGATGCTCACGATGCCAGTGCCGCGCGATGTCGAGCCGCGTCGGGAGCCACACGCGCTCGTGCGCGGCGATGTAGTCGAGAAAACGCATAAGCGCAGCCGCGCGTCCCGGGCGGCCAACCAGCCGGCAGTGCAACCCGACCGACATCATTTTCGGCGTGCGCTCGCCTTCGGCATAGAGCAGGTCGAAGGCATCCTTGAGATAGTTGAAGAAATCATCGCCGTTGGCGAAGCCCTGCCCATTGATGAACCGCATGTCGTTGGCGTCCAGGGTATAGGGAATGATCAGATGCGGTCCCTTCGGCCCGTTGACCCAATACGGTAGATCGTCGGCGTAAGAGTCCGACGAATAGAGGAAGCCGCCCTCGTCGAGCAGTGCCCTCAAGGTATTGACCGAGTTGCGGCCGGTGTACCAGCCGAGGGGACGCTCGCCGGTTGCCTCGATATGTATGCGAATCGCCTCGGCAAGGTGCGTGCGTTCCTCTTGCTCGGGCACGTCTTTGTAGTCGATCCATTTGAGGCCGTGGCTCGCAATCTCCCAGTGCGCTTCGCGCATCGCGGTAACCGCATCGGGTGAGCGCGCGAGCGCCGTCGCCACGCCGAACACGGTCACCGGCACTTGAGCTTGAGTGAATAGCCGCCACAGCCGCCAAAAGCCCGCGCGTGAGCCGTATTCGTACATCGATTCGACGTTCATGTGGCGCGCACCCGGCCAAGGCTTTGCGCCGAGGACGTCGGACAGAAACGCCTCAGAGGTCGCGTCACCGTGCAGGATGTTGTGCTCTCCGCCCTCCTCGTAGTTGAGGACGAATTGCACCGCGATTCGCGCGCCGCCCGGCCAGCGCGGATCGGGAGGGTCGCGCCCGTACCCGGCGAGATCGCGGGGATATTTCGAGACATCCGCTGGCGGCATGCCTCGTCATATACAAGGTCGGCCTAGCCGTGTCTTGCGCGGAAGCTGCGATGCCGCGGCGTGGAAGCATCTGCGCCTGGTCGCCGCTGAGGTCGATGCCTTCATTGCCGGAATCTGTGTGATTTTTGCAACGCTCTAGGTTTCTTTTTCTGCGGCCACAGTGGGGCACGAATTTTCTAGTTCGATGTTACGCAGTTACTACAGCAAGCGGGGGGTGTCTCATGAAGTCTTTAGTCGTCAAGCGTTCCATCGTCGTTTCTGGCCACAAGACGAGCGTGAGCCTAGAGGATGCGTTTTGGAACGCGCTGAAGGAAATAGCCAAGGCCCGCGACGTCACCTTGTCGGAGTTGGTCGCCGCGATCGATGCCGAGCGCCAACACGAGAATCTGTCGTCGACCATTCGCCTCTTCGTGCTCGGCGTCTATCGCAAGCAGCTCGCCGACCTGAAAGAGGGGCGCATCTCGGAGTCGATTTTTTGGGCCGCAGCCTGAGCTTCGGCCCGACCGAGGCCGGTCCAGCGCGCGCAGAGCGACGTAGACCGCGATAATCGGGGGCCGCCAGGCGCCCCCACGCTAGTGATTTGCCAGAAGGTCGAGCCGGCGCCTTGCATCCGGCGAGCCGAGGGTCTCGGCCTTTTGGTACCAGTTCCGCGCCTTCTCCGGCTCGGCGTTCACCCCCACCACGCCGAGCCGCGCAAGCACGTTGGGATCATAGGTCGCGCCCAATGCCATCGCCGCGTTGGCATCGCCAGCGTCGGCAGCGCGTTGCAAAACGGTCCGTGCCGTCGCCACATCGCCTGCGGCGATCAATTGCTCGCCTTGTTTCATGAGAAGTTTGATCTCTTCTGGATCAAGCACGCGACTGGCCTTACTGGACGGCATAGCCCGTTCGCGGGTCGCGCTCTGCTGCAACATCGCCACAGGCTCGCTTTCGGATGAGTTTGGTAGCTGTAAGATCTCCGGACGCTGAGAGGATGTCTCGCGCTGGACCGCGATGGCACGATCGCCGTCTTGGGCCGGCGTGGGCGGGAGTTCTTTCTGCCTGATGGAGGGCGGCGCATCACCTTTAACAGCGAGGGAGGCCATTTGCGGTCCGCGCGCCGGCTGCGACGACGGGCTCCAATAGCCAGTCCAAAGGTAATATCCCGTCAGCGCCGCCAAGATGGTCGCGATCAGAAAGGTGAGCAAAGCGCGTAGCGCAGGGCGGCGCGACCTCGAGGGCGGCGGCGCCATGCGTTCGGGCTCCAGCGAGCGCGGTAACCGAAAATCCGAGCTCTCGTCGCCGTGAGAGCGACCGCCGATGTCGGCGCGAGCAAGTCCGGGCACGGGCGGTAGCTGCGCGGCGCGAGGGATGCGCACGGCCGCCTCCTCGCGCTCAATCCAGCGAAGAGTTGTTTCAAGTCGCCGAAGGTCAGAAATATCCGCATCTTGGCGCGCGCCCGCAGGTTGCTCACGGTGATGATCCTGCGGACGAGCGGGTTCTAGCGAGCTATCCGGATCATGCGAGGAGAGGGCGGCTTCATTGTCGACGGCGTAGTGCTCGGAATGTTGCCGCGGACGGTCTGGCTGACGAGGAGCTACAAGCGGCGCGACATCCTCGTTGATCGCGACATCCGCCCGTTGAGGCGGTAGCGTGCGTGGCTTTTTCGGCGCGTAAGCCGAACGAGTGCGCTCGCTGTCGCGCTCGGCGGCGTGCTGTTGCGCGTCGGCGCGCTCGCGCGTTTCGTGCGCCGCATGCGGGAAGGAATCTATGGGATTGATAGGCCCTCCTGTCGGGGTACTCATGGGTGACTCTCCCCTTGCTGCGCTCCCGATTGGACTCTCTCACAGCTGGCTCCGGTTTTGGGGCGCGTTTGCTCTATATCCGGCGCTCTCGGCGGCGCCGAAACGTATCGGCGACCGCGCGCTAGCGCTGCGCATTGTTGCGCTGCTTTTCTTGCCACTGCAAAAATTCGCGAAATAGCGCCTCGCGCTGCTCCTGGGTAAAATTCATGGCTGGCGAACCTTTATCCCTCAGGAACGCGGAAAAATCGCTGCTAGCCATCTGTGGATCCAGCGCCTCCTTTGGGCGAATGCGACGTAACATCTCCTCTGCGACGGCCCAGCGGCTCCAGCCGGGAACCGTCGCGGCAAGGTTGACGTCGCGCCATTTCGGATGGCGAGGAGGCTCGCGGAACTTGTCCCACTTGGTGAAGAGCCCTTCGACGAATCTCTCCAGGCGCCGGTAGCGATCGTTTCCTTTCGACCAATTGAACACCGCAAGCACCGCCGGAGCAGCGATTGTGTCGACGGTCTGACTTTCCGGAACTAGCGCGGGGTATTCTTTGCCCGTGAGCTCGCCGACCGTGTAATAATCGGTGAAGGCTTTCGAAAACGGAATTGGTACGAAGTGCAGACCCGAATTGGCGGGAATCTTGGCGAAGAAGTCGATTGGCTTGCCGATCACGCGAACGAGCGCCGCAAGTTCACCCGTCTTCAGCTTCTGCAGGGCGGTGGGATTGTCATACAGCACCTGCTCGACCTCGACCCCGAGTCGCTGAAAGACAATCGTGCCGGTGAGACTCGAAGCGCTTCCAGCCGGCCCGAAACTCACCTTTTTGCCGCGCAGGTCCTCGATCGAGGTGACGTCCGCGCGCGCGAGAACGTGCATCTCCGATACGGGCAGGCGGATGATGTAATTAACTCGAGAGGCGAGATTGGCAATTTTTCGTTGGGTGCGGAAATATTCAAATACGTCCGCTTGTGTCACCGCGACGTCGACATTTCGCAGATACAGCAAATCATCGAGATTGGAAGCGGCACCGTAGGTGACGATCGGAAGGACCCGCAGATTGTCACCGTCGTCGAGGACCTCCGCCAGCTCGTTGGCAAAGGTCATGTAAGTACCTGATAATTGGCCGCCGGCGACTCCCACCGTCCAATTGTTCTTACGCAATTTCATTGCGGCGTCGCTGCCGCCTTCCTCGAGCGCTTTCGGCACCGTCTGGGCTCGAGCCATTTCAACTAGTCCTATTGCGTGCGAGCCGAACCCAAACGTGTTGATAAGAGATGGAAGGGCGAAGCATAGTGCGCTCAAGAGTACTAGAACGCGCATTCGCTACCTCCCCGATCGAGCGCTATGCGGAACTTGGATCTCGCCTCAGAACATCTTACGCCGTCATGATGCGGTGTTTTACGATTTTGTTTGCGAGCGAGAGAATTTTTTGCGAGCAGAACCGTTCTTGGTTACCGAGTGCGCGAGCGATCGGTAGAGATGTACTCTGCGGCAGCAATCTGGGTACGCTCGTACTACCGCTCGCGGGAAATGCTCGTGCTTGATTTACTGAACCGGTCAACTCAACGCGCGCATCAGTCGCAGGAATTCCCGCAAAACACATGCGAAAATGTTCGAGATCACTCCGTGTGCCGTGGTAATCAAGCGCATGCGGGGGCAAATTACGGCTGGCAAACAGCGCGATAATCAAGGGATCTGAAGGTCGATGTCGATCATGTTGAAACGGATCATTTGCATCGCGCTAGTGCTGTTTGCGGCGCCACTCGACGTGAGGGCGCAGGATTATCCGTCGCGGCCCATCACGGTGGTCGTGCCGTTTCCCGCCGGCGGTCCGAGCGATGTCGTCGCGCGCATCGTGACCGAGGAGATGGGGAAGATTCTCGGCCAGTCTATGGTTATCGAAAACATCGGCGGCGCCGGCGGCACGATCGGCAGCGCGCGCGTGGCCGCCGCTAACCCGGACGGCTATACGTTGCTCGCCGGCAGCATGGGCTCCCACGTCGCTGCACCCGTGCTCACGCCGAACGTGAAGTACGACTCCGAGCGCGATTTCGAGCCGATTGGCTTCACGGCGCACGCGCCGGCCGTGGTCGTCGCAAACAAGGATTTTCTGGCCAAGGATCTGCGGGATTTCGTGGCCTACCTGAAGAAGCAGGGCGAGAGCGTCAAACAGGCGCATGGCGGCATCGGCTCATCGTCGCATATGGCATGTCTGCTGTTCGCGTCCGCGGCTGGGGTGCGGCCGACGCTGGTGGCATACCGCGGCACGGGCCCGGCGCTGAACGACCTCATCGGCGGACATGTCGATTTCTTCTGCGAGCAGGCGGTCAGCGTTGCTCCGCAAATCACTTCTGGTACGATCAAGGCCTACGGCGTCTCCTCCAGCCAGCGGCTGGTGGCGCTGCCCGAGGTGCCGACGGCCCAGGAGGCCGGCGTCGACTATCAGATGAGTATTTGGGCCGGAATTTTCGCCCCCAAAGGGACGCCGAAGCCGATCATCGATAAGCTCGCGGGTGCGCTCGACCAGGCGCTGGACGACCCGGGCGTTCAGACCCGGCTGACCGGCCTCGGCGGATCGATGCCGAGCAAGAGCGAGCGCGCGCCCGGGAAGTTCAGCGACTTCGTAAAGGCGGAGATCGCGCGCTGGTCCCCCATCCTCAAGGCGGCGAACACCGAGGGGAAGTAACGACTGGAAAAAACCGAGCCATTGCTTCCCCGCCCGCACCTTGCGCTTATCCGTCCGGATCGCTCGCCGAACCTTCAGTACACGGTCCAGTGCGAAGGCCGGTAGATGATTTCCCGCGTCTCGATGGACGCAGCCGACTGGGCCTCCGGCGCCCTCGCCCACGGTTTGATGGTCAGGATGGTCACTGCCACCGCAACGGCCATCCAGAAGACGAGTGCCACTCTCGTTCTGGCTGCCATGTCCGCCTCCTGATGCCACCCGACATCATTCTCCGCAGTGCGGACCCTAGCGGGGAACGCGAAAGAGCTCTGTGAGCCCGCTTACATTTGCTCGAAAATAGTGCTCGGCGACCGCGAGCGGGACGGCGAGGTTCAAAAGACGGCGTAAGCGGGGCGCATCACTGCGCCGGAGCGCCGGCGGCAAGCCAGGTGGCAATGAGCTCGCGCTCTTGTGCGGTCATCGCCGTGACGTTGCCCGGCGGCATGGCGTTCGAGCGCACGGCGTTGACCTCGATCAGGCGGGCGTGTCGGCGAATGCTGTCGGGATCGTCGAGCACGACGCCTTTGGGCGGCGTGTGCACACCCGGCCACACCGGCTCGCTGCGGTGGCACATGCTGCAGCGCGCGAGGATCGCATTTTGCGCCGCCTTGACATCGAGGCGATCGGCGCGGGAGCCGATGTCCGCGGGTCCGGCAGCCGACAGCCATGCCACGGCGAGCATGCCGGCAGCAGCCACGCCCCACGTCCACCAGGGGCTCCCTTTGCCCTCGTGTCGGGAATTGAAGAAGTGCCGGATGACCGGACCAACCGCTAGGACGATCGCCACGATCAGCCAGTTGAAGCGGGTCGCGAACATCAGCGGGTAATGATTGGCGATCATCAGGAACACGACCGGCAGCGTGAGATAGTTGTTGTGGACCGAGCGCTGCTTGGCCTGCTCGCCCCATGCGGCGTTGGGCTCCTTGGCGGCGAGCAGCGCCGCGACCGTCTTCTTTTGGTTCGGGATGACGATGACGAACACGTTCGCCACCATGATCGTGCCGATCAGCGCGCCGATCTGAGTAAAGGCGCCGCGGCCGGTGAACACATGCGTGAAGCCATAGGTGAGCCCGACGAGAAAGACGTATCCCACCAGGGCAAGCGCGACCTCGTGACGGCCGAGCGCGGAGCGGCATAGCGCCTCGTACATGAGCCAGGCAAGCGCGAGGCTCACGAAGGCGATGGCCGCGGCAGTCGGCGCCGTCAGGTCGAGCACGGATTTGTCGATGAGGTAGAGCTCCGCGCCCAGATAGTAGACGATGACGAGCAGGGCAAAGCCGGAGAGCCAGGTGGTATAAGCCTCCCACTTGAACCAGGTGAGCTCGTCCGGCATGCGGGCAGGAGCGATGAGATACTTCACCATGTGATAGAAGCCGCCGCCGTGCACCTGCCAAGCGTCCCCCTGGACGCCCTGCGGTAGGCCGGAGCGCGGCTTGAGGCTAAGATCGAGATGGATGAAATAAAATGAACTTCCGATCCAAGCGATGGCGGCGACGACGTGCAGCCAGCGGATGAGGAGGCTCGACCACTCGGTGAGTACCGCAACCACGCAGAGTCCCTTCTTTCCTCGTTCGCATTTCGGTGAGCCGCGGCAAGATGACAGAGACGTGTTCCAGCTTGCAAGGGCTGCGCCGGCTAACCGTGTGTGGATATGATCATCGAAGCGGCGACTAGGACCGGCGGCGAGCCGGGCGCCTTCGGCGAGCGCATCATGGAGCTTGCCGATCGGCTCGCGCAATGGTCAGAAAGCACTGACGGCTTGACCTGCACTTATCTGTCGCCGGCGCACCGCGCGGTCGCAGCGGAAATCGGCGACTTGATGCGGCGCGCAGGACTCATCACCGAGATCGACGCGGTCGCAAATGTCGTTGGACGCTACCCCACGCGCGACCAAGCGGCGCGGGCCCTAATCCTTGCCTCGCACTACGACACGGTGCGCAACGCCGGTAAATACGATGGACGGCTCGGCGTCCTCACCGCGCTGGTGGTGGCAGAGCACCTCAAGCGGCTGGACCGCAAATTGCCGTTTCACCTCGACGTCATCGCATTCTCGGAAGAAGAGGGCGTGCGTTTCTCGTCGAGCTTCCTCGGCAGCTGTGCGGTGGCGGGACGGTTCGACAGCAAGCTGCTTGAACGCCGCGACGCCGGCGGTGTGAGCTTGGCGGCAGCCATGCGCGAGGCGGGTCTCGATCCGGGAAAAATTCCCGCGCTCGGGCGCCGCCGCGAGGAACTCGTGGGATATCTCGAGGTCCACATCGAGCAAGGTCCGGTTCTGCTCGAAGAGAGGCTCCCGGTAGGCATTGTGAGCGCGATTGCGGGCTCGGTTCGCATGATGATTACGGTCACCGGCACCGCCGGCCATGCCGGCACCGTGCCGATGGCGCGGCGGCACGACGCCGCCGCGGCCGCGGCCGAGCTCCTGCTCTACGTTGAAAAGCGCTGTGCGCAGGCGCCCATGCTCATCGGCACGGTGGGTCAGCTCGCGGTGCGCGACGGCGCCATCAATATCATTCCGGGGCGTTGCGAGCTCACGCTCGACGTTCGCGCTGGCGACGACGCCACGCGCGATGCGGCCATGTCCGACATCATGGCGGAGATCGGTCGCATAGCCGCGAGACGGGGCGTCAGTTTCGACTGCAGGGAGGTGCAGCGCACCGCGGCCGTGCGATGCTCGTCGCACCTGCGGTCGGTGTTGTCCGACGCCCTGACGCGGGTCGGGGTGCCGCCGCGCCAGCTTCCGAGCGGCGCCGGCCACGATGCCATGATGTTCGACGGCCTTACCGAAACGGCCATGCTGTTCGTGCGTTGCGGAAATGGCGGTGTCAGTCACTCGCCGCGAGAGATCGTCACCGCCGAGGATGCCGATATCGCCGCACGCGTCGTGCTCGACGCCGTGCTGCAGCTCGCCGAAGCGTCATGACGATTCCACAGGTCATAGCCGCGTTCGTTGATCGCGAGTTCCCGCGCGAGACGCAATTTCTCGCCGAGCTCGTGAAGGTGCCGAGCGACAACCCGCCGGGCGATTGTGCGACACATGCGGAGCGCGCGCGGCGACTTCTGGAACAGCTCGGTCTCGCGGTCGAGGCGCATGACGTGCCGCGCGCCATAGTCGAGGCCGCCGGCATGACGAGCGCGACGAACCTCATCGTCCGCCAGCGCTTCGGCGATGGGCCGGTCGTCGCGCTCAACGCCCACGGCGACGTGGTGCCGCCCGGTCTCGGATGGCGCCACGATCCTTATGGGGCGATCATCGAGGACGGGCCACACGGCCCGGTCATGTACGGACGCGGCGTGGCAGTGTCGAAATCCGATTTCGCGACCTATACCTGGGCGCTGCTGGCGTTGCGGGCAGCGGCTGCAGAAGGCGCCACGCTCGATGGAACGCTTGAACTGCATTTCACCTATGACGAGGAGGCCGGCGGAATCCTCGGCCCGAAATGGCTGCTCGCTCAGCGCTTGGTGCGGCCCGACATCGCGATCGCCGCCGGCTTTTCCTACGCGGTGGTCACTGCACACAACGGCTGTCTGCATCTGGAGGTGACGGTCACGGGGAGGCAGGCGCACGCGGCTATGCCCACGGCCGGCATCGACGCTCTCGAAGCCGCCAACTCGATCCTTTCTGCGCTCTATGCGCATCGCACGACGCTATCGCGCATACGCTCCGCAACGGCGGGCATCGCCTCGCCAACGCTCAATGTCGGTCTGATCAAGGGCGGCATCAACACGAACGTGGTGCCGGATCAGGTCGCCTTTCGCATCGATAGGCGCGTGATCCCGGAAGAGGAGGCGGCAGAGGTCGAGGCGGGGCAGCGGTAACGCGTCGTTAAGGATGCCGCCGCCGCAGCGTTAACCGCCGATTCCGAGTCGTGCGCCAAGATGGCGGCGCGGATCGTCTGCGTCCGCGTGTGCCGTGTGCGTTGCGTAGGAAGGCCGACCCCATGGGCAAGGAAACTGAACTCAAGGGCACCGACCAGGTCGTGTTCGAGTCGGGCTTCAAGGCGCGCATCATGGGCATCGACGGCACCTGGTGGCGCGAATGCTACATCGAGGTGATCTCGCCGAGCGGCGCCAAGATCACGGTCGAGGGCAGCGTCGAGAACCTCAAGCTCA
>Ga0207665_10001997_pt1 | contig 13761 bp, 14 predicted proteins | sample LARL112metaG_FD_184351 | JGI IMG/M metagenome (GOLD analysis project Ga0207665, IMG submission 184351) | Corn, switchgrass and miscanthus rhizosphere microbial communities from Kellogg Biological Station, Michigan, USA - LAR L11-2 metaG... | ecosystem: Host-associated > Plants > Roots >...
CTCTTAAACGCTAAGCGGATAAGTGCCAGTCAGCGGTTCTACATGTCCCAGTTGCGTGATATACGTTGCTCGCGCATGTGTGCAAAACTCAAGCCGACCTTTCTTCCACAGAAAGCCGCCGCGTTCATCGAGCCGATGGAGTGTTTGGCGGTCTCCAAGCTGCCGAATGCTGATAACTTCGTCTGGGAAATAAAAATCGACGGCTATAGGGCAATCGCCGTGAAGACCGACCATGTCAATCTTTACTCCCGCACAAGAGACTCATTCAACAGCAAATTCGGTTACTTCGTAGAAGCGCTCAGTCCATCGAGCATAGTTGGAGCACTCCGATCGCGAAGTCTTCGAGGAAACAATAACCGTAGACGAAATTATTGGGGGATGCCAGCGCGCTTCATGAGTGCCAGAAATGAAATCTTAAATCGTGGGCGCGATAAAGTATGTCCAACCATTTCCACCCTCGCGCGACTACATCCCGGTGCCTTGGGTCGCGAGCGGCAATTGCTTGAGAGCCCGAGCAATCGAATGGTCCGGGTCAGCGAACTTGAGTTGTGCGCGGAGAGCGCTCTCCAACTCCTCAGCCTCTGCCAAATGGCCGGTTTGCCGGTATAACCGTGCGAGGTGCCAGCGACCATCTAAGTAGGCCCAGAGCACGACTTCGGAGTCTGGCTGGCTCGCAAGTTCGGTCTGGCACTTACGTAGCGTCTCCACTGCTTCCTCGATGCGTCCAGCGTGCTCCAGCGCGGTGGCTAATTGGTCGGCGCTACGATAGCCGCCGGGCTCGTTTACGTCGTGGGCCTGCCGAAGGTCCCTGATACTCCGCGCGATCCTCCCTTCGGCCAATTCGATAATCCCATTTACCCAGTAGACGCCTATTACATTCTCCCGCTTCAATAGTTTCTGGAGCACCCCACGAAGATCCTCCAATCTGCCCGACTCCACGTACTCTGGAGCAAAAAGGGACGCGTCAAGCGGATGAGCTAAGTAGGGCGTAAGAGCCTTTCGCTCTGCAGCCCAGTCGCCCCGGTGGTGGGCGATAAGAATCGGATCTGCCAGCCAAGCGTAGGAATTGCTGTTCCCGCGCAGAGTTTCGGCTGTAAGCGCTGCGTCGGCCTGGAGCATTCCCGTATCCAGATAGAACTCACTTAGAATCAAGTTCGGCACCTCTATGGCCTTCGGATATACCTGGGAAGCACGGCTAATAAGCGATTGCGTTACGCGCAATGCCTGGTCCGTGTTGCCCTTGCGCAGCAGTTGCCAAATCGGGCGTGCATCGCGAATCATGAACACCAGTTGACAGGAGTGGAGACTCGATTCGCGATCGCAGCTGGCGGCCAATCGATCCAGGGTTACGTCGTCGGTCTGCCTAGAAATACCGTAGAGATTGAAAGGTATCATCTCGGGTCGTAGATCCACTATCCGCATGGCGAGTCGCAGGTATTCCTCTGCGGGTCGTGAGACTAGGTAATGATCACTGAGGTTGTTCAGCGCCCACAGGTCATTTGGATAATGACGAAGAAGTTCCTCGTACGCTGTGACCGATTTGGTGAAGGCCTCCTCAGTCGGATTGTTGCTCTTGAAGCCATAATAGCTGCCCATAATAAAGAGCCGCTCTCGTTCGCTGGCTGTGTGAGCCAAGGCGAATGCCCGTTCGAAGTGTTGTTTAGCTTCGGGGTACCGTCCCAGTTCTTGCAATGCTTGGGCAAACATGATGTGCGCAGAGGCGAAATCTGGATCCTCATTCAGTGCCTCACCAAGTAGTTCGATCCCGTGACTAGGATCGGTGCCGTGCCGGATCATCTGGTCGTCGGCTTCGGAATACAACTGCAGGGCGCGCAGAGATCGAGTAGTTACCTGTTCTAGCGGTTCGCCACTCTGTGGTGTCACAGGCATGCTTTCCCCGAAATCTCGGCGCACCTTGGTCGCAAGTACATGTATTGCGTCGAGAATTTCGTCTTGCTTACCGCTCTCAGCCTCAGAGGCACGAACCATGTTTCCAGTAGTAGGGTCAACGATGCTAGCGGTGAACAGGTAGCGAGAACCAATTTTTTGCACGCGCCCGGTAATCAGCAGGCGTATGTCCGGAGTTCGCCGGCAGATTTCGAGCGCGAGAGCACGGTCAACAGGGGTGTCGGCAGGGCGGCGCATCAGTTGCAGAATGTCCTGAACGCGCTCGGGGGATACCACATGTACGAACTGCGAATTGCTGAGTTCCCGTTCCAGAGCGAACTGTAGCGTCCCGTCGAGTACCGGCTCACCGGTGTTATTTTCGAAAGGGCCGATCAGGACGGTGGTATTAGCGGGCATGGCCGCGCGAGGCTTAAGAAGCCATATCGCGAAACTGACAACGGCGGTCGCAGTAATTAGGAAAGCGACCCATCGAGTAACGTGCAGGCTTAGCCCTGAGCTGCGCGTTAGGCTCGGTGCTTGCGATTCAAGCACTAAACCATCGGAGCCAGTTGTTGTCTTAGCGACAGGGGGTTTTACATAACTTTCAGACGGCGGATCAAATTCCAGGCACGGCACCGTGACGATGAGACGATAACCTCGACGGTGGAGAGTCTCAATGACTCGGGGAACTTCGGCCGAGTCACCCAGGGCGGCCCGAAGTTTGGTGACCGCCACGTTGACCGCGTGATCACCGTCGCCAAATGTCGCATTTGGCCAGATCAGCTGTCGTAAGTGCTCCCTGCTGACGACTTCCCCGGGACGCTCTAAGAGGGCAACGAGTACCTTGAACGACTGATCCTGCAGTTTAACCTTAATCCCTGCCCTGCGCACTTCGCCCGAACTCAGATCGACCTCAAAGATCCCGAATCGGATCTTGGGGTGCAATTGACTCGGTTCGCCCATCCTCGCGGATTCCAAAACCCAGAACGTGATGCCTGAACAGGCTCCGCCGCACACCACCGAAGTCAAGTCAGGCTAATGCCTGTTGAATCACATCACTAGGGGTAGACAAAGTCAATACCGAAAGGCGACACGAAGTGAATTGAGGTTCCTCCTCGTCTAGCCGACCGTCGGTCTCACCGCAACTGCGGTCGAGGTGAGTGCTATGCGTCGATGGACGTCGTTTGCGGCCAGGAGCGTCGTAATTCTTGGCATTATCGCCACCTCACATGCCGATGCCCAAGACTTAGCCAAATTCACCGTGAGTCCAGCAATACCCTTCGAGTTGGTCTCGGATTTCCTGGTGGTTGTAAAAGGGCAAATAGGAGAGCTGTCCAGTCTGAAGTTCATCGTTGACACTGGAACGACATATAGCGTGGTCGATCGAAGGGTGGCGGACAAATTGCGGCTGCAACGTCGCACGGGGAAAGCCATGAATTTTGACGGATACATCCCCGTTGAATGGGTGGACCTTCCGGATCTACGGGTTGGATCGCTTCGCTCCGGTGCACTCAGTGTCATGGTCTTAAAACTAGCCGAATATTCCGAGGTCGCGAAAGACGTGGACGGAATTATAGGGCTTGATCTGTTGAGCAAAAGTAAGAAACTCACCATCGATTACGAGAGAAACACTCTTTCTTTCCAACTCGCAGACGGCGGGGCTGGCGACCGTGTCCACGCGGGAGGTTTCACAATTCCTTTTGTCGTTCAGGGAATTATCATGAGTCTCGTGGTTGATACGGGACACCAAGACGTCCTGCTATATAGAGAACGCGTTCACAGGCTACTGCCGAAAATGCGCACGCAAGGAGAGTTGAAAGAAGTCGCACTTGGACGCTTACATGCCACACGCGTGAAACTTCCCGACGTGCGCATCGGCGGACGGGATGAGGTTACGACTGTCTTTATGATTGACGGTCCTGATGATGGCGCACTGCCTGGGGTCGATGGCTATCTAGGCACCTCAGCCTTACATGCGAAGCGCATTGAATTTGACTTCGCCGCCAAGGTCTTACGTTGGCAGTGATCGACGTCAAGTCCTTCGGGTGTGAACCAAAACATGAACCAACTCACGGCACGCGATTCTAGACTTCTGCTAAGGCATTGAAGTGTAGTCTTCGCCTGTCCCGCGAACCGCCTGAGACTGAAAACGGCAGGTGTCGGTCAGGGTTCGCCAACTTCTCAGCCGCTTGTGGAGGTTCCGATATTCTCTGTTGCGGAAATCTGGGCGAGTTCTTTGACAGTTCGTTTGAGTTCTTGCACGATCCGCCATTCCGGACATTTCTCTTCGTAAACTTTGAGGAGTTCGTCGAAATACCACAGCTGCTGCTTGCGTCCTCGCTTGAACCGACTCCAGACGTCCGAACCGACTTGTCTATACTCCTTCAAAATTGCACGAGAGTTGTACAGTTTGTCCGCAACGGAGACCAGTAAAGTCTCAGGTGGCTCGTTCTATAGCCGTTCGATGTAGGAAGACTTCCGCTCTTCCCATTCTTGTTTCTTGTCAGGGTACTCCACGAAGCTATCAGTGCAACCCTCAACTATTTTTGCGACTTTGTTTCCGAACTTGGCTTCCTCGACAGTACGTGCGATGAAGTCCGGCATGAGTCCATGAGAAGCAGCGATGGCAGTGCGCCAATCATGCTCCGTCATGCTCTTCTCAGGTTGAACAGATCGCGGAGAATGGCGCGCTCTTGATCGTCACCGCCCAGCTTCACGTAGAACGCGGAGACGTCCTCTTCCGCATCGACGTGATTGCCTTCCGGCTTGACTTCACGTGTGTGGCGAACATCTTCTCCGCCCACGTTGTCATCCGCGACCCTGTCTGCGTCGTACTCGGCCATCTTGCGTTCGAGACGGTCATTGTCCATCCAGATCAGCTCGCCCTTACCCTTCGGTGCACCCTTCACATACTTGCCTTCCGACATCGAGGGTGGCTTACTGGCTTTCACCGCGTCCATAGCGGCTTTTTTCTCTGATTTCTTGCGCTGCTTTTCAAGAAACTCCTCGCGCTCGCGAGATTCTCGTTTGGCCTCTTTTTCCTCGGCGCGTTCCGAATGAGGATAGATTCTCGGGAGAACGTTTCTTACTCTTGGGAGCAAACTTTGCAAATCGTGGAGCAGATCAAATCGATGGACACCCTCGGCCCGGCTAGACGCGAACAGTATTCGACACTGATCTTACTTGCCGCCGCTTCCGGGCTGCGCATCGGTGAACTGCTCGCGCTACGCAAGGACGACATCGGCGAGAACACCATTCGCGTCGATGAATCCGTTGACCGTGCGGGAGTCATCGGGCCATGCAAAAACGTTGCAGCGTACAGAACAGTCGTCCTTGCTGATTCGGCACGGCGAACTGCAATGAAAGCGCTGAGGCATTTTGCCAAGCGCGATGGACTTGTCTTCCACTCAAAGAATAACGGAACGCTAGCGGAGACGACGATTCTTACGCAAGGCTTGCATCCCGCCGTTAAAGCAGTCGGTTTGCCGAAAGCGGGGATGCACGCATTCCGTCGCGGATGTAACCGCCGATGGGAACTAGCGCGAATCTCTTCCGCGGTGATTCGTCAACAGATGGGCCACGCGACCGCCGACATGACCGCTCTGTACACAGGCGAAATTCCAGTGGAACAGGTCGCAAAACAGTTCCAATTGGAGCCAAATGGAGCAGCGGTAACGGCGTAAAGTGTCTGTAAGCTGTTGATTTAGTTGGAGCGGGCGATGGGAATCGAACCCACGTCCGAAGCTTGGGAAGCTCCCGTTCTGCCACTGAACTACGCCCGCTCGTTGTTTCTGATTGTACTCAGGAATTAATTTTCCGTACAGCGGTTTCAGCGATTCTGCAGCTAGGTGCCGACGAGTCTGCGGGACTGCCCAGAGCGTCTGCCTTGCAAAGAGTTATGGAGACGAAGCATCCGGATGCGGCGTACGCGAGGCTTACGTGTTTGCGCTCGCTATGGGGATAGATGGCTCAACGCCAGTGTGAACCGCGTGTTGTAGGTAGCCGAGTATTGTTCCTCTCTTCAAATAGGAATTGCTCATTTCCGCAGATGGGCAGTGATCTTGAGATCTTCACCTGCCGCGATGCGCACTCTTCGCGTCCATGGCTTTCGGCCTGCTTGGATAAGCGTCACGTCGTGCCAGCAGCAGGTTAGGTCGATATCTAAGGGAGTCGTGCCGACGTAACCATTGTCCACGAGGATGTCCGCACCCGCGGGAGTTGACCTAATGTGTGCATGCATCTTACTTGTAGATCTCAGTGACTGTGGCGAAGCTTGTCCAACATGCTCCTCCATCGAACCTACCGGCAAATAGCCAAACAACCCTCCGGCGCCATGGCTCGGTCCGGCAGTGTAATACACTCGCGCGGTCAGTCCGGCGGGGTAATCAACATTGTTAGGGCTGACATTTCGAGAGCTGAGTACCCACATGCCTTTGATTCGGGAGTAGTGCCGTCCAAAGCAAGTAGAACCCATTATCAGAGCCAATGCCGTACTCGCGATAAGGCGCAGGGATATTTTCATCTGCAAATCTCCCTTGAGTTTTGCCTGAAGGCGTGTCTCTGGGCCGAATGTTTGGGATCCTTCTCGCTTAGAAATCTCCTGTCGGTTGGATCTACGGGCATGGAGCGGCGCGGGGGCTCTTTCACGGCCTGATTCCCACCTCCAGCAGAAACACACAGTCTTCGGCGGTCAACAGCAGCTCGTTCGGGTTCTCGCCCAGGACCGCGATTAGGCCGAGGGCTTTTGCTTTGTTGGATGAATCCACGCCAACGCGCTTTCGGTCAAAATCCTATCTCCACAATTCATCGAAAGTCATTGGCTTATTCCTTTTGTAACGCATTTCGAGAAACGATTAGGAACGCGATCAGCCAAACTTCTCTCGTCGCGGCGGCCTTCAGAATCACTGGGCACGATCACGTTTCGTGCCTTGGTTCTACTTCGCCTTAACGAATGTTTGTGTTTACGCGGCTCTGCGGTACCGACCGCCGTCCAGAGTTCGACCCAATCCGTGAAGTACGAAGCCAAGGCTGTCCGCCGGGACACCAGTCCGTCGTAGTAGTCCGCCCAGTCGGTAATCTTGCCGTTGTCAGTCCGCACGATGGAGGCCCCCTGCACCGAGACGCGAACCTTTCGTGAAAGGTCGCCGTAGAAAGGCTCTGTCAATGTAGCTTGAAGTGTCCATTCGGTGATCACGTCATCGCCACTCACGAAAATTGTGTCAGTCAGCAGCAAAGAGTCTGGGTAAAGTTCCCGCGTCTTCTGGAAGCATTCAGTCAAGCGCTCTTTGTCCTTAAACTCCAATCCCAGCCCGTGGTCTTTGAACCTAAACTCCTCTGCAAACAAGCGATCGCGTCGCCGATCTTTCCGTTCTTTAGGTACGTCGGGGCAGTCAACACCACTGATTCCGACACTCCATTTCCAATCGCAATTTCGCTCATCTCGATCCTCCTTTTCATCTTGTTTCTCCTAAATGGACCTCTCCGCACAGCCAGCACTCTGTAAGCTCTGCTACAGTTCGGCAGTTCTCACAACTCAATCAGTAAACCGCAAGGCGGATATGGGGTTGTGTCTATATCTATGGCTCTGCGCCAAATCTTGCGGAATTCTTCCTGACTCACATGGAAATCCAACCGGTGAGACATTCAAACCTGAGCAGCATGCGACACAGGTGATGTCTCTAACTTGTGTTCGGTCCGCAAGGCCTCTGCGGCACGCTCGCCGATGATGACGCAGGGAGCCATGGTGTTGCCGGTCGTGACGCGCGGCATAATCGAGCCATCTGCGATGCGAAGGTTTTCGATTCCATAGACCTTAAGTTGGGCGTCTACGACCGACATCGAATCGCGCCCCATCTTGGCAGTACACGTCTGATGCCAATAGGTGCCAACGGAATTTCGCACAAAGTTCTCCAGAGCTTTTCCTTTCATGCCTCCCGGTATTACTTCGCGTTTCACATAAGGACGAAGGGGAGCGGAGCTAGCGAGTTCACGACAGAGTTCCACACTCGTAATCATCGCTTTCAGATCATCTGGGTCCCTTAAAAAGTTGGCTTCGATTTCGACGGGGTCGTGAGGATCTGCTCCTGTGAGACGGATATGACCCCGGCTCTTGGGGTGAACAATGCCTGTGACAATGCTGCACGAATTCGCCGGTGGATTGAACTTCGCTGTCTCGGCGCTGACAAACACACCTTCGCCATGGACGCACAGCATGTCCGGAGTGTCTAGACTGGAATTGCTCTTCCACAGCAAGACTGCCTGCGCTCTCTGGGCAACCGGCTCGGGCTGCTGATGCTCCCAGACACAACTCATAAGAAGAACATGATCCTGAAAATTTTGCCCCACGCCTGGCAGATGTTGGACCAAGGGTATTCCAAGACGCTGCAATTCAGCCTGGTTGCCGATGCCAGATAGCATCAGGACCTTCGGCGTATTAATTGCGCCGAGCGACAGAACTACTTCAAATCCGGCGCCGACGCGAAGGACCTTTCCATCGTAAGCGATCTCCACACCTGTTGTTCGTTTGCCCTCAATAATCAGCCGTGTGACCATTGCCTGTGTGAGGACAGTGAGGTTCGGCCGGTCCATGTAGGGAAAGGTATAGGAGCGAAATACCGAGAGACGCCTTCCATCACGGATTCCCCGCTCGACTAAGGAGCAGCCACCGTCGCCTTCCATCATGCGACCATTACGGTTCTCAAAAGTGGGAATTCCGAGAGAGAGTGCGCCCTCAAACATGGCACGACCCATTGGGCTGGTTGGGAGCAAGGGTTGGACGAACATCGGTCCTCCGGTTCCGCGGTATTTTGGGTCGGGCTCACCATGCCAATCTTCAATGCGGCGGTAGATGTTCAACACAGAGTCGTAGTTCCAGGCAGCGTCGCCCGCCTCGTCCGCGAAGTAATTCCAGTCATTCTTGTGGCCGCGCGCCCAATACATCACGTTGATACTGGATCCGCCACCCAGCACTTTGCCCATAGACATGGGAAGGGCGCGCCCATTGACTCCGGGATTTGGTTCAGCCTGAAAGCCCCAGTCCCGCTCGGTCCCCAGATTGGTGAACCACTGATCGGCGTCCATAACACTCGGCACATCGTCGTCGCCACCAGCTTCAAGCAACAACACGCTGACATCGGGATCCTCGGCCAGGCGGCGCGCCACCACCGATCCAGAGGAGCCTGACCCACAGACGATGAAGTCGTAATTCGATTTTAGATTGGACCTGAGCCTCCGCTGATTAACGCGAACGCGCTCCACGAAATCTACTTCTGATTGTTTTCCATTATTCGAACTCATCTCAGTGCTCCTTGCTCGTATGGGCTTGCCATAGCTTGTCTGCTTTGGCAGATCTCACAACTCAATCAGCAAACCACATCGTGAATAGGGAGTTGTGCCTGTATCGCACCCGGCTGGGCCAAATCGTGCTCAATTCTTGACGACAGAGGCAGGAGTGCAACGGAGAGACATTCATCCAGGGGATCGTCATGCGAGCGTCTAACGGATCGTCACAAACCTGTCCGCGGAAGCGGTGGCAGCAAAAGTGGGCGCACCATAGAGCAGGTCTCTAAATGCTCCAGAAATTCCTCGCGATATTCTGTAGGGCTGACTCCGCACACCCGGCGGAACACCCGTGCAAAGTGCTGCTGTGTTTTGAAACCACATGCCACTGCGACATCCAGGACGCGCGCCTCGGACGCGCGCAACATTTCCTTCGCACGCTCTACCCTATGACGCAGGACAAAGTGATGCGGGCTCTCGCCGGTTGACTTGCGAAACATCCGCGAGAAGTGAGCTGTGCTCAACTCCACCGATTGCGCCATCTCGCAGAGCGTCAACTCGTCTTCCATCTTCGCGTTTACGTACTCTTTAATCCTTCGCAAGCGTGCGGAACCTAGCCCGCCTCGGTGCTTCTGCACAGAACGATGCCGCACTGCATAGCCATTGACTAGCGCCACGGCAAGCGCCTGCTCGACGGAATCTAGAAACAGCCTTCCGCTTGGAAACCCCGCAATCCTTTCCACATTCACCGCAGCGACCAGCGCACCCAGCCGCCCGTCAACCAGGTTATCCACTCTGCGCAATTCGACCTCACCGCTTGGTCCATCAGATGCTGCCGTTAGCGCGGCATCCGAAATGGCGATGCACAAGCCGTGCAAGTCTTCGTTTCGAAACCATTTTTCTAAATGACGAGGGATCAGGCTCATTTCGCCCGCGCCGAAGGTAAGTCTTGTCATCTCAGAACGGCGTAAGCCCAGTTGAATGGAACCAGGGCCCAACGCCATGGCGAGAACCGACTGATGCTTCACCCACATTCGCGGCTCTGTGACAGACTCAGGTACATTGAGTTCGACCCTCATTCTTGCCTCACTCCTCGCTGCGTTGTGCAAACTGTTTAGATGACCTTATATCAAGAGAGTCTAGACGGACCCGACTGCTTTACCTTTGAGGAATTTGGTGTCGGCAGCGAGGCCGAAGGCTTCCAGCACGCTGCTTTGCACTCGCTTTGAGAGGGCATTGATCTCGTTGAGACCGAAGTCTTGGGGGCCGACGAAATACCTCAGCTCCTTCTCTCCCGCAGGAGTCTCGATAATCCGCAGAACCGCGTCCGCGACGTCCTGAGCATTGCCAGCCGTGGAGGAAAGTGCGCCGTTGACCTTCACAGGGATCTCCTTGGCCGCGCCATACGTATTGGTGCGAGCCTCATCGGCAGCCCTCACTGTATTGCCGAAAACAGGAGTCTCATATTGCCCGGGTTCGAGAATCACGGCTTCAATTCCTTGCGCGGCAAGTTCGTAGCTGTACGCCTCGGCCAGCGCCTCAAGTGCAAATTTGCTGGCGCAATAGAAACCCCCTGAAGGAATAACCACGCGGCCGGCACCGCTGCTGATGTGTATGAGCACGCCGCTGCGTTGGCGCCGCATGTGCGGAAGCACGGCGCGATTTACGCGAACCGGGCCGAAAAAATTCGTGTCCATCAAGCGCTGTGCTTGTTCGATGGTGACAGCTTCCTCCAGCCCCGAGAGGTAGTAACCGGCGTTGTTGATGGCGACGTCGATGCGCCCGGCTTGGGCGACGACGGCATCGACAGCTCTCTGGACCGAGGCGTCGTCGGTTACATCCAGTTCAAGAACATGAATGGGCAGTGAATCCTTTTCCGCAAGCGTACGGATTTCAGAGGCGTTCTTGGCATTGCGGCCCGCGGGGTCACGCATCGTCGCGAAAACGGTGTGCCCTTTACGAGCCAGGGTTTCGGCGAACCGTCTGCCGAAGCCGGTGCTGGAGCCGGTGATGAGAACCACTTGCTTGGAATTCATGATTGTTTCTCCTCCTTGTGGGCGTTACAACGTCAACCGAGTTTGATGCCGGACGCAAGGCAGGTGGATACGATACCAGGGTTCCGATAATTGTAAGGATTTGTGATTGTCTAGCTACGCTAGGTCGATCGATCAGTAAGATCAATCGGAGAGATCCACACGCGCTATGGCCTCAACTGCAGGAGCAACAGAGCTGAATCGCAAATTGCCTTTCATTCCGATCAAGCACGCGGCATGCGACAAAATGGAGCAAGCCGCGATATCGCGATGCCCGAACATGAAAAGACATGCTCTTGTCCGTCGAACTCTTCCAGACCGGAGCAGCTTCATGCAATTGTGGTTTCAACTTCAATGTAGAATACACTTAACCCCAAGTTCCTAAACTTGGTGCGCTGCGTTATTCCTGACGCTCGGCTGCGCGTAGTAATAAGACACACGATACAACGTCCTATTCCCTCGCACTGCGCTATTAGTGTTTGAAGAGATTTTGGTCCGCCATGCCCTGATGGCAGACTAGGCATGAGTGCTGCGGAGAACGCGTTAAAGAGGACACCAGCGCGTACGTAAGACCATGATTGGTCCAAGTAATTACCTGGGAGTTTGCGCCACTCCGATAGTGAAATGTGAGATCGCCGGAGCGCACCTCTTCTCCTCCTGCAACGACAGCGGATCTGCTGGAGGAGATCAGAAGACTGATTTTCTCCGTAGTCGTCTCGTAGGCGACCAGTGCAGCAGGGCTGCCTTTGTAGTTGAGTAGGCGTGCACCGGTCAGCCAGTAAACAGGTTTGCTGTTCGGCACAGACTGGGAGGCCGGCAGCTGAAACTGAAATGGCGTTTTGCCTGCAAGCCAAGCCGTGATTACTTCGGGGGAACGGGACCAGCACTGGAGTGGCAGGGCCCCTTCCAGGTAACTTCGGTGAATCTGGGTAGCAGCCTGTACGTACTCGCTGGCGCGTACTCGCTGGACGGCATCTGGAATTAAGACCAAACCTAGAACCAGGACCAGCGTCATGGCGGCCAGTGGCTTCCAACGGAAAGCGGGCCGACTTAAACCAAGCAACCATCGCGTCAAATCTTGCGTGCGTGTTTTGCGACTGCCAACGGATGCGCGAGAGAGACCGGTAATCTGCTCCGTAGCGGCTGCCACTATACGGGCGCGAAGTGCCTGTGGCGCAAAATACAGCGGCCGTGTTTCACGCAAGAGCGACGATAGTGCTCGCTCTTCCTCCAAGCGCTCCCTGCAACCGGAGCAGACTGCCAAGTGCGCGCGAAGGTCTTCAAGTTTTCGGCCAGTCAATACATTGTCAAGGTAAAGCAGAATCTCCAAGCTACACTCGTCGCAGTTCCTCATTGTGTAGCTCCCTTAGCTCGTCGATCGGGAGTGCCCAAACTACCGGAAAGAAGCGATCGGAGTTTGGATCGCGCTCTTCCGAGCCGCGACATCACGGTACCGGCCGGACAGCCTAAAAGCGTAGCGATCTCTTGGTAGGACAGATCTTCATACTCGCGCAGCACGATGATCTCGCGAAAGTCATCGGAAAGTTGCAGGATCGCTTCTCGTACCAGCTCGCGCTCGACTTTGCTGACGTAAAGAGCGTGAGGATCTTTGGTTGTTGCGACAGCGGTTTGCGCGGTGCTCTCGTCCCCATCGAGTTCGACCATCTTGGGAGCGGCCCGGCGCCGTCGCAACCGGTTGAGCCAGATGTTTCGTAAGATCGTGAACAACCAACTCTTCACATTACTGCCAGGCCGCACACCTTCTATCGCTTGCATGGCCCGAACGCATGTTTCCTGCACGAGATCCTCTGCCTCGGTGCGATCTCGGCTGAGAACCATCGCGTAACCGTACAGCCCATCGGACAGTTCATTGAAAGCCTGGCTGAGGAAACGGTTCTTTTCAGACGGAAATGTCATGCCCGGATGGGACCCACAAAGAACGCCGGGGACTGAACGAAGCGAAGCTTGAAGATCATAGTGTGCATAGAGCGAAGGTGCTTCTTGTGTGGACAGTTGGCCAATGTTGCTCCTGGTTTTCAGTTCTCTGTACTGCTGGATATCGTCAGAAACAACACGGATGATCCGGGCTTGAGTAACTGGCAAGAAGAGCGGGAGGAGCTTGGCACTGTTTGCGCACCGCTCGCAAAGTTGCGTTGTCATGCTCAGTCGGAATAACACGGAGCTTCGAAAAGTATTCCCACGAGGAAAACAAGTTTTCTGGATTTTTGTTAGGGCTTGCGTTGGATGTGCGCAATTTTTCCCGCCCGTCCGCGGAATAATGCGACGGCCGACGTGTATTGTCTTCGTAGGCGAAGTTGGATGGCGTCGCCCACATGCTGGAGTTCGCGGAAATCACAAGTGAGGTCCCGACGGTGCTTCCGTATCTGGGCCCGGAAATCATCGCTGTCATGCAAGCAGCATGTAACGCTTTGCCGAACGATTCGCGAAGTGGCCCTGGGCTTCCGTCCCCCAGCAGAATCGACGGCCGAAGCATTCCGTTGATGGTTTCGTCGCGCAATCTGACCTGCTCCGATTCAATGACTGTGGGCGTCCTCAACGTCTG
>Ga0207665_10001999_pt1 | contig 13750 bp, 10 predicted proteins | sample LARL112metaG_FD_184351 | JGI IMG/M metagenome (GOLD analysis project Ga0207665, IMG submission 184351) | Corn, switchgrass and miscanthus rhizosphere microbial communities from Kellogg Biological Station, Michigan, USA - LAR L11-2 metaG... | ecosystem: Host-associated > Plants > Roots >...
GTCGTGCCCGCGTCCACGCCGGGGATCGACACCTTCAGCGTGACGGCCAGGCCGTACCCGCCGCCCGCCGCGGTGCCGATGGACACGTCCGCCTCGACCAGCGAGTCGGACGTGTCCACGCCCGCGCGGCGGCCCGCCGAGACGAGCGCGCTCTGGAAGCAGGCGGCGTACCCGGCGGCGAACAGCTGCTCCGGATTGGTGCCGCCGCCCGGCCCGCCCATCTCCTTAGGCGGCCGCAGGTGCACATCGAGCAGGCCGTCGTCGGTCACCGCATGACCCGACCGGCCCCCGGTGGCCAGCGCCCGGGCCGTGTACAGCGGCTTGACGAGTCGGGTCGGGCCAGCCGGAGACGCCACGGTTCCTCCCGGAAGTCAGCTGCGCGCTACCTTCCGGGCCTTACCCGCCTGCGGTCAGGTCACGCCGGCGGCGGGCCGGCGCCTGATCCGGGTGAACAGGAAGGCCAGCGCGTACAGCACGCCGACCAGGATCAGCAGGAAGCGGTAGCCGGTGATCAGGGCCAGGTACTCCAGCGCGCCGCCGACCATCGCGCCCAGCAGGTTCGCGGCGAACGCGGTCGTCGTGGTCTCCACGTCGTTGAACCGCTGCGCGAAGATCAGGTTCGCGACGTAGACCGGGGCGAAGGCCAGTGCCCCGCCGGCCAGGAACCGGCCCACGATGGGCAGGCTGACCAGATCCGCCTGCGGGATCAGCCAGGTCAGCACCAGCGAGGCGATCAGCGCCGCGTACAGCACCCACGGCGGGGGCAGCTTGATATGCCGGGCGGTTTCCACGGCCAGGTACACCGCGACCAGGATGGCCCCGGTGACCAGCGCGTTGACCAGCCAGGTACTGCCGAACAGCAGCGCGAACTGGACGATGTTCTTGGTTTCCAGCAGCAGGAACGCCGCGCCCATGAAGGCCAGGTCGATGTACCCGCTCATCCGGCGGAATGAGCCGCCGCCGATCCGGACGAACAGCACCGAGGCGGCCAGGATCAGGGCCAGCATCCAGATGTAGTTGGTCGGGATCGTGTTGTTCAGCAGGTACGGGAACGGGTGGTCGTCGGTGGCGGGCGCGACCCGGGTGCCGTGCCACACGTCGGCGCAGTTCGCCACCGGCGCGTCCGGCCGGTCGCTGAGCACGGCCAGCCGCCGGCCGCCGAGTGGCGGGCCCACCTGGGCACACGGCGGCCGGCCGAACGCCTCGTCCATGGTGGTCGCGTACCGGTTGAACAGGTGCAGCGCGTAGTAGTTGTACATGGCCATGGTGCCGCCGGGGGCCAGCCGGGCCCGGGCCGCCTGGACCGACTGAAGGGTGAGCAGGTAGCTCTCCAGCCGCAGGTTGGACTGGCCGCTGACCGCCGTCAGCGAGTCGGGCAGGGCGAACAGGATCAGGTTGTAGTGCTTCTTGGTGTTCTGCAGGTACTCCCGGCCGTCGGCGATGTGCGTGGTCACCCGCGGGCTGTCATACGGGTGGTTGGGGTGCTCGCTCCGGCCGATCTTGGCCAGCACCGGATCGATCTCGACCGCGTCCACGTGCTGCGCGCCCTGGGAGAGGGCGACGGCCACGTCGTTGCCGGTGCCCGCCCCGATGATCAGCACGTTCTTCAGCGAGGACCGGGTGACGTGCTGGTAGGGGTAGAAGTAGAACTTCTTCTGCTCGTGCAGCACGGTCAGCGAGCGGGCCGCCTGGTACGGGATGTTATTCGCGGACACGTAGAGCGCGGGATGGCTGCCGCCGACGAGGTTCGCGGAAATCTTGTAGTACGGCGACCAGTGCTGGTTCGGCACGGCCGACTCCACGGCCAGGATGATCACCGCGGCCGCGCACGCCGCGTACTGCCACCACTTGGCGTGCCGCCAGCCGAGCAGCACCACCAGGCCGCCGGCGGCGATCACGCCCCACACGACCGGCGGGAGCTGCAGGAACGACAGCAGGGTGAACACCGCGATGCCGAGGATGCTGCCGAAGATGTCCAGCCGGTAGGCCTTCAGCGGCTGGAACGTCACGAACATCCGGGCCACCGCCTGGCCGAAGCCGGCCATCACCGCGGTGCTCAGCACGAAGATGACGGCCAGGCTGAGCGGGCGGGGGAGCGCGGCCATGCCGAACTGCCCGCGGTAAGGGTGTGAGCCGGACAGCGAGGCCAGGATGACCGGGAAGGCCAGTACGAAGGCGACCAGGGCGACCAGCGCGAGCGGTGCCCAGCGCACGAAGTCGCGATTGGACTTCGCATTCAGGAAGCCGATGCCGATGCCCAGGAAGCTGGCCAGCAGCACGAAGTTGGTCGCGTTGGTGACGTAGACATTGTTCGCCGCCGTCCACCGGATCAGCGCCAGCTCCACGAACAGCATGAGGAAGCTGGCGAAGCCCAGCATGACCGGGCTGCTGGGCGGAGTGCGGCCGGAAGCGGCGGCGTTCGCGGCCTCCTGGTCAGCCGCGGCGGGCGCGTGCCCGTTCGGCGCTGGCCCGGCCGGCGTGTCCAGCGAGGGCGTTTCGGTCTGCTCGGCGAGGCTTTCGGAGCGTTCGTTAGGAGGCATAGACCATCGATCGTAGGTGGCGGCGGCACCGCCAGCTGGGCACTCGGACACAATTGGACGACCGTTTTGTGGCCCGTCCATGGGTTTGGGCAGGACTGCCCTTTACCCGCGCAACCGCTGAGTATTCCATGCCGCGGTAGCCGGGCCGGCGAGGCCCCCATCAAGCCACGCGGAAAACAGCGTGGCGGCCTCGCGGCGAGCCCGGCCGGCGGCCTCCGCCCAGCCCTGGCTGAGCCGGGCCGCGTGCTCCGGGCTGAGCGGCGGACGGGTGGCCCGCAGCCAGTCCGCGGTGATCGGCTCGGTCGCCTCCGGGTGGAACTGCAGCCCGGCATGCGGGCCTACCGCGAACGCCTGTACCGAGGCGCCGCCGGTGGCCAGTTCGGCCGCGCCCGCCGGCCGGTCGAACCCGTCCTGGTGCCAGGACAGCCACGGCCCGCTGGCCAGGCCCGGGCGCTGGCTGGCCAGCCGGACCCAGCCGATCTCCGGCTGGCTGAGCCGGTAGACCCGGGCGCCGAGCACCCGGGCCAGCACCTGGCCACCGAAGCAGATGCCGAGCACCGGGACGCCGTCCGCCACGGCCCGGCCGACCAGGACCAGCTCATCGGCCAGCCAGGGCAGGGTGTCGTCGAACGCGGTCTGCTCCGAGCCGAGCACGACCACGCCCGCATACCCGGGCAGGCTGGCCGGCAGCACGTCCCCTTCCGCGGGCCGCGCCGTGTCCAGGGCGAGCCCGCGGCGCCGTGCCCACAGGCCGAGCAGCCCGGCCGGGGCGGTCCGCTCGTGCTCGACGACGAGCAGCCGGTCAGCCGCGTCCATCCGCGGTCAGAGCGGGATGTTGCCGTGACTGCCGCGCACCTGCGGGGCGGCGGCGATGGCCCGGGCGATCGCTGTCCGGGTCGCGGCCGGGTCGATGACCTCGTCGATCACGCCCAGCTCCCGGGCCCGGGCCAGCCCGCCCGACTCCCGTTCGTGCTCGGCGGCCAGCTTGGCCTCGGCCTCCTGCAGCTGGTCGGCGGGCACGTCGGCCAGGACGCGCCGGTTCAGGATGCGCACGGCCGCGACCGGGCCCATCACCGCTATCTCAGCGCCGGGCCAGGCGAACACCCGGGTCGCGCCGAGGGCGCGGGAGTTCATCGCGATGTAGGCACCGCCGTAGGCCTTGCGGGTGATCAGGGTCACCCGGGGCACCTTGGCCTCGGCGAACGCGTGCAGCAGCTTCGCGCCGCGGCGCACCACGCCGTCCCATTCCTGGCCGACCCCGGGCAGGTAGCCGGGCACGTCCACGATCACTACCAGCGGGATGCCGAACGCGTCGCACATCCGGACGAACCGGGCCGCCTTCTCGGCCGAGGGGATGTCCAGGCAGCCGCCGAGCCGCAGCGGGTTGTTGGCTATCACCCCGACCGTCCGGCCGGCCAGCCGGCTCAGCGTGGTGACCAGGTTCGGCGCCCACCGGGGATGCAGTTCGATCCCGGGCTCGTCGAGCAGCCCGGCCAGCAGCGGGTGCACGTCATAGGCCCGGCGCACCGACTCGGGCAGCAGCGTGTCCAGGGCGGGCCCGTCGGCCTGCCGGGCCACCAGGCCGAGGTCCACCTCCTGCGGCCGGCCCAGCAGCAGTGCGAGCTGCCGGGCCCGGCTGAGCGCTTCGGCGTCAGTGGCCGCGACCAGGTGCACCAGGCCGGACCGGCGGCTGTGCGGCTCCGGCCCACCCAGCCGGGCCATGTCCACGTCCTCACCGGTCACGCTGCGCACCACATCCGGGCCGGTGACGAAGATCCGGCCATGGTTGGACAGGATCACCACGTCGGTCAGCGCGGGCCCGTAGGCCGCCCCGCCCGCCGCCGCGCCGAGCACCACCGAGATCTGCGGGACCACCCCGGACGCCCGGGTCATGGCGGCGAACACGGTGCCCACCGCGTGCAGGCTCTCCGCCCCCTCGCGCAGCCGGGCGCCGCCGGAGTGCCACAGCCCGATCACCGGCACGCCCTGCGCGATGGCCTCGTCATAAGCGGCCACGATCGCGGCGCAGCCCGCGCTGCCCATGGCGCCGCCCTGGACCCGGGGGTCACTGGCGAACGCGACCGCGGGCATGCCATCGATGGTCCCGGTGGCGGCGACCGCGCCGCTGTCGTCGTGCGGGGTCAGCAGCTCGACCGACCGGGCGTCGAACAGCGACTCGAGCCGGATTTCCGGATCCCGCGAGATGACCGGTGTCGCGGCCGCCGCCCGGCCCTGGCCGGTGGCTGGCTGGCCCGCAGCAGCGGGGGTGCGGCTCTCGGTAACGGTCACGGGGGTCTCCTTGCTGGTGGCGGGATGGGACCCTAGGCAGTGGTGAAAGCGAGCGTGACGTTGGCGCCGCCGAAGCCGAACGAGTTGTTCAGTGCCGCCATCGGGGCACTGGTGTGCGGGGTCAGCTTCCGTGGCTCGGTGGCGATGTCGACCCCGGCGTCTTCCGGGTCGTCCAGGTTGATCGTGGGCGGCGCGACGTGCTCGCGCAGGGCCAGGATCGTGGCCACCGCCTCCACCGCGCCGGCCCCGCCGAGCAGGTGCCCGGTCATCGACTTGGTGGCCGAGACCACGACCCCGCTGGCGGCGGCGCCGAGGGCCCGGGCGATGGTCTGCCCTTCGACCACGTCCCCGGCCGGGGTGGATGTGGCGTGCGCGTTGACGTGCACGATCTGCTCCGGGTCCAGCTGGGCGTCGGCGATGCTGTGCTGGATGGCGCGCAGGATCCCGGTGCCGTCCGGGTCGGGCTGCGCGATGTGGTGCGCGTCGGCGGAGTAGCCGGCCCCGGCCGCGACCGCGTGCACGGTGGCGCCGCGGCTGGCCGCGTGCTCGGCGGATTCCAGCACCACCATGCCCGCGCCCTCGCCGAGCAGGAAGCCGTCCCGGCCCCGGTCGAACGGCCGGGAGGCCCGCTCCGGCTCGTCGTTGCGGGTGGACAGGGCCCGCATGGCCGCGAACGCCGCGACGTTCAGCGGGATGATCGCGGCCTCGGTCCCGCCGGCCAGCACCACATCGGCCCGGCCGGAGCGGATCATCTCGATGGCGTAGCCGATGGCCTCGGCGCCGGACGCGCACGCGCTGACCGTGGTGTGCACCCCGGCCCGCGCGTTCAGTTCCAGGCTGAGCCAGCCGGCCGAGCCGTTGGGCATGAGCATCGGCACGGTGAACGGGGACAGCCGCTGCCAGCCCTTGTCGTTCATCGTGTCGTAGGCGGCGATGGTGGACGCCACCCCGCCGATACCGCTGGATACCACCACGCCGAGCCGGAACGGGTCCACCTCGGGTGCTCCCGCGTTGGCCCAGGCCTCACGCGCGGCGACCAGCGCCAGCTGCTCGCAGCGGTCCAGCCGCCGGGCCTGCACCCGGTCCAGCGCCGTCGCCGGGTCGATCGCGGCCGGGGCCGCGATCTGCACCGGCAGCGGCACCGGGGACCAGTCGGCGGGGAGCTTGCGCGCCCCGCTCCGACCGGCCAGCAGCGATTCCCAGGTGTCGGTCACGTTCCCGCCCAGCGGCGTGGTCGCGCCGAGCCCGGTGACGACGACGCGTGGTTGATCTGCCCGCACTGTGAATCGCTCCTCTTGCGTACGAGGTGCGCCTGCGTCGCGGAGGCGAAGGCGCACCGGTGGCGTGCCGGTAGGCGGCCGCGGTGGCTCAGGCCGAAACTTCGGCGTTCTGCACGTAGGTCACGACGTCCCGCACGGTCTTGAGGTTCTTGAGCTGGTCGTCCGGGATCTCCACGCCGAACTTGTCCTGCGCCGCCACCGCGATCTCCACCATGGACAGCGAGTCGATGTCGAGGTCATCGACGAAGCTCTTGTCCGGGGTGACCTGGTCCGCGGGGACGCCGGCGACCTCGTCGACGATCTCGCCGAGGCCGGCAAGGATCTCCTGCTCAGTCATGGCCATGGGATGCGTTCTCTCTTTCCTGTGAGGGTGTGGTTGGCCCTGGGCGGCTTGCCCAGGGCCACGGCGCGGTCAGGGTACCTTGACCACCTGCGCCGCATAGCTGATGCCCGCTCCGAAGCCGAGCAGCAGGACCGGCGCCCCGGAACCGAGTTCGCCGCGCTCGATCATCGCCGACAGGGCCAGCGGGATCGATGCGGAGGACGTGTTGCCGGAGTGCACGATGTCCGTGGCCACCTTGGCCTGGGGCGCGCCGATCTTCCTGGCGATGGCCTCGATGATCCGCAGGTTCGCCTGGTGCGGCACGAACGCCGCCAGCTCGCCCGGATCAACCCCGGCTTGCGCACAGGCTTCCCTGGCCACCGGGTGCAGGGCCGTGGTCGCCCAGCGGAATACGGCCTGGCCTTCCTGGAAGATGAACGACTGGCGGTCCTTGATGTAGATCTTGTCCGCCATGTTCCCGTCGCTACCCCAGACGACCGGGCCTATGCCGGGGCCGTCAGCGTCGTCGCTGACCGGCCCGACCACGGCCGCTCCCGCGCCGTCGGCGAAGATGATGCAGGTCGACCGGTCGGTCCAGTCCACCCACTGGGACAGCTTCTCCGCACCGATCACCAGCACGTGCTCAGACGTGCCCGCGCGTACCGCGTCGCTGGCCGTGCCCAGCGCGTAGCAGAACCCGGCGCACGCGGCGTTGAGGTCGTACGCGCCCGGGGCCACGATGCCGAGCCGGGTGGCCACCGTGGCCGCGGTGTTCGGGATCGGCGCCTCGGGCGTGCAGGTGGCCACGATCACCAGGTCGATGTCGGCCGGGGACAGGCCGCTGGCGGCCAGCGCCTTGCCGCCCGCGGCCGTCGCCATGTCGGCCACGGTCTCGTCCGGCCCGGCGATCCGGCGGCTGGCGATGCCCACCCGGCTGCGGATCCACTCGTCGCTGGTCTGCACCGCGGCGGCCAGCTCGTCGTTGGTGACCACCCGGGTGGGCTGGTACCCACCCAGCGCCAGGATCCGCGCACCGGCTCTGCCCTCGGCGAGTCGCATCTGAAGTGGTCCCTTCCCGTTCGGCTTGCTGTGGTCGTCCAGTCGGTGGTGGGTCATGCCCCGGTGGGCCCGGTCCGCGGCCGGGGGGCACGGCTGGGTCAGCTCGGCTCCGGTTGCAGCCGGACCAGGGGCTGGCCCGCGCTGACCGGATCGCCGTCCTCGACCAGCCACTCGATGACCCGGGCCGGGAACGGCGGGGTGATCGCGTGCCGCCCGCCGCGCTGCTCGACGTGCCCGATCTCGGCGCCGGGCGTGAGCGCCGCCCCGGCCGCGGCGGGCGGCGGGTCGCCCGCCGCCGTATGGAAGGTGCCAGACAGTGGCGCGACGAGCAGCCGCCACTCGGGCGCCTCCTGCCCGTCGGCGTGCGGGTAACCCAGGGCGTGCTCGCCGATCAGCGACTTGGCCGCGGTCAGGTCGTCCGGGGTCTTGACCGCGGCCAGCGCCACGCCGGGCAGCCCCCGGCGGGCCAGCCCGGTCAGCGTGCCGGCGGGCGGCAGCTCAAGGAACCCGCTGGCCCCGAGCCCGGTCATCTCGCGCATGCACAGGTTCCACCGGACCGGCGCGCTGACCTGGGTGATGATCCGCTCCAGCCAGTCCGGTCCGGAAGTCACGACGGCCCCGTCCCGGTTGGACAGCAGCGGCACGGCCGGGTCGTGCACCGCGATCCCGGCGGCCGCCTCGCGCAGTGCGCCCACGGCCGGGGCCATGTGCTCGGTGTGGAACGCGCCGGCCACCTGGAGCGGGCGCAGCCGCGCGCCTGCGGGCGGGTCGGCGGCCAGCGCGGCCAGCTGGTCCATGGTGCCAGCCGCCACCACCTGGCCCGCGCCGTTGATGTTGGCCGGGGTGAGGCCGTGCGCCGCGATCGAGTCGAGCACGCCCGCCTCGTCCCCGCCGAGCACCGCGGTCATCCCGGTGGGCCGCTCGGCGGCGGCGCGGGCCATGGCCTGCCCGCGGACCCGGACCAGGCGCATGGCGTCGTCCGCGCTGAGCACGCCCGCGATAACGCCGGCCGCCAGCTCGCCCACGCTGTGCCCGGCCGCGGCAATACTGTGCCCGCGGGCCGCTTCCAGCGAGCCGAACAGCGTCTCGGCCGCGGCTATCGCGGACGCCACCAGCAGCGGCTGGGCGACCGCGGTGTCCCTGATTTCGTCGGCGCTGGCCGTGGTCCCCATCGTGATCAGGTCGAGGTCGATCAGGCCGGACCAGGCCGCGAGCCGGTCAGCGAAGCCGGGAAGCTCGAGCCAGGGGGACAGGAAGCCAGGGGCCTGGGCCCCCTGGCCGGGGGCAGCAATGACGAGCATGCATTTAACCCTGCACTGTAGAAGTCCGCTACATGGGTGAAGAAGAGCACGAAGTTTGGCCGTGAGAGTTTGTAGGTTTGAGCCAAACTATGTGCGTTTGTGCATCAGGTGGCCGAGTACGATGGCCACCCAGAGGGTGAATCCGGCCCGCCCATCCGACGGAGTGAGCCCGGTCAGCTCGCTGACCCGGCGCAACCGGTAACGCACCGTGTTGGGATGCACGAACAGCAGGCGGGCGGTGGCTTCCAGTGAGGAGCCCTGCTCCAGGTAGGTGCTCAGCGTGTCGAGCAGCGCGGTGCCACCGTGGCGCAGCGGCTCGTACAGCCGGCTGACCAGCTCGGCCCGGGCCGCCTCGTCGCCGTCGAGGGCGCGTTCCGGCAGCAGCTCGGTGGCCAGCACCGGGCGGGGCGAGTCCGGCCAGCCCGGTGCCGCGCGCAGCCCGGCCAGCGCGGCCGCGGCCGAGCTGGCCGCGGCCTGCAGATCGGCAACGGGCGGGCCGACCACTACCGGGCCGGCGCCGAACCGCCCGGCCAGCTGCTCGGCCACGGCCAGCGGGTCGGCGGCGCCACCCAGCACCACCACCAGCCGGGTCCCGTGCACTCCGGCCAGCAGGTCCAGCCGGGACCGCCGGACCATGGCCCGCAGTTCCTCGATCATTCCCTCGGGTTCGCTGCCGTCGGCCTGCCCGACGATCACCGCGACCGGGGTGTGCGACCAGTTCAGCGCCGACGCCCAGGATTGCAGGCCCTCGCCCATCTCGCCGCGGACCAGCGAGTCGACCACGAGTGCTTCCAGCCGGGCGTCCCAGGCGCCGCGGGCCTCCGCGGTCCGCGCGTAGACCTGGGCCGCCCCGAACGCGATCTCCCGGGTGTAGCGGAGCACCTCCTCGCGCAGTTCCGCCTCACCGCCGGGCGCGGCCAGCTCGTCGACCCGGGCTTCCACCACGTCGATGATGACCCGCACCATCTCCACGGCCTGCTGCAAGGTGACCGCGCGGGCCAGCTCGCGGGGGGCGGTGCCGAACACCTCCACGGCGACCGATGGGCGGCCGCGCGGCGGGCGCTTCACCCAGTCCACGAACGCGGCGATGCCGGCCTGGGCGACCAGGCCGATCCAGGACCGGTTCTCCGCGGACATCGCCCGGAACCAGGGCAGCCGCTGGTCCATTGACGCCATCGCGGCGGTGCCGAGTGAGCCCATCGCGCGCTCCAGCCGCTGCACGGTCTCCGCCCGGACCCGCCCCGGCCCGGCCGCTGTGCCGTCCCCGCTGGCCGTCCGGCCCGCTGCCGTCATGCTCCCAGCGTGCCATGACCTGGCAAGGGCGCACGCCCTGGTGCCGCGCCCAGCCTGGCCCGGGGGACGGTGGGCCGGGCTGGCCCCGGCGGCTGGGCTGGCCCGGGTCAGCCCAGGATGACCTGGTCGGCGCCGAAGTCGGCGACCAGCACCAGACGGCCGCCCAGCGCCTGCACGTAGCCGGCCAGCGTACGCACCTCGGCGGCACTGGGGTCGGCACGCTCGATCGCCGATACCCGCTCCTGGCGGACGCCCAGCCGCTCGGCCAGCTCGGCCTGGGTTATCCCGGCCTGGCGGCGCAGCTGGCCGGGTGGCTGCGGCAGCACCCGGGCGGCCAGGTCGAGGGCGGCCACCTGGATGTTCTCGGCCTTGCCGGGGAAGAAGTCATTGAGGAATGACCCGGTCGACTGGGCCGGGGGCGGTGGGCCGCGCCGGGACTGGTCCCGCAGCGCCTGGTAGCGGGCCAGCGCAACCGGGATCAGCTCATCGGCCTCGCCGCGCAGTGGCCGCACCGCGGGCCCGGCGGCCAGCAGCACCGCCACCGGGGGCTCGCCACCTGGCGGGTCACCGTCCGGCACGGCGAACAGAATGCGCTGGCCCTGCCGGGCCGGCCATCCGCATCTCAGCTCCATCAGCGCGGCTTCCGGCGGGCCGGGGTGGTCCGGCGCGGTGTCCCCCGCGGCCACGGACCCGCCCCGGTGCGCCTCATGGCCCAGCGTGGCGCCGATTTCGGCGATGCTGCCGGCCAGGGACTGTGCGGTGTCGTCCGCGCCCGGATAGGGCGCGTCGGCACCCCCCGCCTCATCACCAAACTCGGCGTACGCGTGGTTGATCACCCGCTGCGCCTGGGCGACCGTATAGCTGGCCTTCAGCGCCTCCTTGCGGGAGCGGAATTCAGACACCCAGGTCTGCAGCTGCCGCGCGCCCGCGCTGAGCCGGGCCTCCTCCATGCCCAGCCGGGCGTGCTGGTCGCGCAGCTCGTGCAGCGGCTGGGTCCGCTGCGCGCTGCCCCCGGCCGAGGCGAGCTGGCTGATCTGCAATTCCAGCCGTTTCCGCGCGGCGGTCACCTCGGCCACCGCCCGGCGAACCTCGCTCAGCTGGCCGAGCAGGCGCTGGTAGCTGCCCTCGAGGGCGGTGCGGGGGTCCGGCTCCGCGGTGGCCTGGGCGGGCACGACCAGCGGCGGGCCGGCCCGGCCGCCCTCAGTGAGCAGCACGGTGATCGCCGCACCGGCCCGCTGTGCCCGGGCCGGGTTGCGCAAGCGCAGCTCGGCCAGCCAGGCTCGTAATTCGGGGACCAGCTGGATCAGGTAGCTCATGTCGGCCTCCGGGCCGCGACCGGCTGGCATCCGCCCGGCCAGCGCACTAGGCGTTGGAATTCAGTACCCGAGCATACTGGGCTCGCCTGGGCCGGCCCCGGCCGCACCGCATGGATGCTGCAGCCACGCACTCCGTCACGCCCGGCAGCACGAAAACAGGCCGGCTGCCAGCCACTGGGGTGGCGGGCAGCCGGCCTGTCGGGCGGCGGCGGTTAGCCGTTGCCCATGCCCTGATCCGGCGGCGTCGGGGTGGCCGTCGCCGTCGCGGCGGGGTCAGCCGGGGCGGTCGCGGTCGCGGTGTCCGTCGGCGTGACTGTGGGATCCGCCGGGGCCGGGGTGGTCGCGGTCGCGCTGTCCGTCGGGGCGGCGGTCGCGCTGTCCGTCGGGGCGGCAGTCGCGCTGTCCGTCGGCGTCGCGCTGGGCTCCACGCCGCCCGGCAGGGTGCCGATAGCCAGCTTGCTGAACGTGGCCGCGGTGGCCACGCCGTTGTCGTCCAGGGTCAGGTTGACCGGGTTGGGCGCGTTCAGCAGCGCCCCGCAGCCCATGTTGTCGAACGAGCCGGCCAGCCGCGCGGCCATGAACGTGAACAGGTTGTTGCCGGTGTCCGGGACGGGCGTCGCGAAGTTGGTGAACTGCTGCTCGTCCTGCTGGATCCGCGCCATGCCGATCCGCATCATGTGCTTGCAGTAGTTCGCCGGGGTGGACGCGTTCGGGTCCCCAATGCTGCCCAGCAGGGGCTGGTCCACGCCGATCCGGAACGCGTTGGTCTTGGCCGTGCTGTACTCGTTGTTGACCAGGGTCATCGGGTCATTCAGCGGGATCACCGCGATGGGCGGCCGCTGGTCGGCCGCGGCCATCAGCTCGTCGGTGATCTGCGAGCCGGACATGCCGGTCTGCGCGGTCTTGTCGCGGAACTGGTACGGGGTGCAGCCCAGCGCCGGGTCCATGAACTTGTTGACCAGCGCGTTGTCGCTGCCGTTGTTGACCGGGGTGGCCCCGTTCAGCGCGGCCGCGTTCTGAGCCGAGTCCTGCGCGGTCCGGCCGTCCGCGGTCATCAGGTACGTGGTGACCACGTTGTCGCTCTGGTCCTGGTCCACCACGGCGAAGTCACGTACGGTCGGGCAGAGCTGCCCGTCGTTGCCGGTGGCCAGCGCGGGGATCTTCAGCACGCCGCGCGCGATGGCCCGGTTGGCCGCCCGGTAGAAGGCTGGGCTGTTGCAGTAGGCGACCTGGCTGAACAGGGACTCGCCGAGGCCGTTGACGCAGTTCCCCTGCTGCAGCGAGTTCCCGGTGCCGGTGAGCAGCAGGTTGGTGCCGTTGAAGCCGAACATGATGCCGACCACGCCGCCGCGCGGGATCCGGGGCGGCACCGGGTTGGCCGCGGGCGTGGTGCCCTGGGTGATGACCAGCGGGTTGTAGACCTTGATGGTGCCGGTCCGCGGGTTGAGGATGTCCGCCTCGACGAAGGCCTGCAGGTCCGGGTTGGACATCTCGCAGCCGTCACCCAGGACGTAGGGGCTGGCCAGGCCGCGGGCGCTGAGCGGGTTGGCGGGCACCTGGAGCGTGCAGTTGGTTGAGTCGGCGGCCTCGGCGGGCGTCTGGTTGAGGTTCACCGCCGACCCGTCGGGACCGGTGACCTGGCCCCCGGTGCCATGGTGGTGCCGGAACCCGGACCCGTGCGCGGCGAGGTTCAGCCCGGTCTGGCCCTGGTGGTTAACGACCTTGATGCCGACGACGATCCCCGCCGCCAGCGGAACGGCGATCAGCGTGGCGATGAGCGCTGGGCGGGTCCTGGATGTTCGCCGCCACGTGGAAGTACGCCAGACCTGCATTCGTGTCCGCCTCCATGTTCAGCCCCGCCCCAAATGCCTTCGGTCGGTCACGTTAGACCCGATGGGAACCAAAATTCAGGAAAACCGGAACGAAAGTTGATCTGTTCGAGATTCTGCCGGTCACACGGCTCTGGCCAGCGCGGATGTCAAGCCTGGCCGACCCTCCCGAGCTGGGCGGCTACGAAGTGAGATGTAACTGTGATGGGCCGTAAGGGGGTTCCGGACGCCGCTGTCACAGTCTGGTAGTCAGGCGGGATGGTACACCGCATGTGTTAAGCAATATGCGGCTTGTCGCCAATCCTTATGGATGTATTACGAGATTGACGGAAGGGCTGCGGTTGTGACCTGACCGTGATAAGGCGTGCGTAACAAGGCCGCAGCCAGCGCGAACGCCGGCTGCGGCCTCGTCGGCGGCCAGGTCAGCTGTGCTTGGCCAGCGCGGTGCTGACCGGGATGTCCAGGCCGTACTTGTCGATCGCCTGGCCCAGGGCTTCCGGCTTCACCTCGCCGCGCCGGGC